>Ga0068628_1000127_pt1 | contig 19118 bp, 10 predicted proteins | sample InSIn2gowninarea_FD_77431 | JGI IMG/M metagenome (GOLD analysis project Ga0068628, IMG submission 77431) | Clean room microbial communities from NASA Spacecraft Assembly Facility at Jet Propulsion Laboratory, Pasadena, California, USA -... ... | reverse complement strand
TGGACCTAAAATGTTGGTGCAAGCTTTGGAATATACCTATCTCACATGTGAGATCCTAGCACATGATTTAAGATACAACCAAAAAAATGTAACAATTTTGAAACTACCATGTTCTACCTCGATTTCCATGCATATGATGGCGAATATCAAGAATATGGAAAATATGTTATTTCAGAACCTAACAATTTACTTTTATATCAAACAATTTTCCAAACTTAGATATTGTTTGAAAGTTAACTAGTTCTTTGAAGTAGTTTTGTACAAAATTTATTGCAAAACCCAGATTGGCAAAAAAATATAAACAATCCAATTCATGCACGATTTACGAGATCATGGAATTGAATCAGGAAATTCCAAGATAGTTTTTTTCTACAATATACCAAGTTAGGCTACATAAAAAAATATCCCAAAAATACACCATGGTCGAGAAGATATGGTTGGTTCTTTAACACCAATTTGTATAAAATTACACAAAAATCAAAGTTTTGAGATTTTCCTCTAAAGTTGTAAATTCGTTTTCTGGGTTTAGTGGATTGGATATTATCCTTCCTCAATGGATTTTATGTATAAATAAATCCTCAAAGGGTAGAGGAAAGAGGTTTTTCATTATTGTAATAGAAGAGATCAATCATCAGTTTTTGGAGAGATTTAGAGAACTGATTTGTAACAAAGATTTTTTAAGTGAATAAAGAATTGACGATTGTCAAATTGTGGTACATCTTCTTAGCTTGATTTTAGATTTTCTTAGTAGCACTAATCTTCTGGGAAGGGTCCCTCAGTGTTGGTAAGTGTTGCTCTGCTTCATGTGTTTTGTAGATTAATATTACATCTAGCAATTTAGTTTTATTTTGCAATGAATTTATGTTAACTAAAACTTAGATGTATTCACTTTCATGCTTTCAATTTAGTGTTTAGTACTTCTCTTTAGGTTTAAGAAGAGAATTCCATTTGATTGCATATTTTATTTTTTGTTCTTTCCAATTTTTCATTAGCTTCGTATTTCACATAGTATTAGATTTATTACTCTATTTCCATATCTATTAATTAGAATGCATTATGATCAAATTCAAATTGATTTTTCTAAAGCTTAAGAATCAAACAAATTTAAATTGGTTTTTTAACACATTTTAATATTCAGAATTTCAATTTACAAAATTTCCTTAATTCAGCACTTATTCAGAATTTCAAATTAGCATTTCTGTACTTAATTTGGTACTAGGTTCTTTACTAGAATAGAGTATTAAAAAAATATGTAATTTGCAATTTAGGATTCTTTAATTGATTGAAGCTTTGCAACTACTTGATAAAGATTCTTAAAGCGAATAAGAGCCTACAGTATATCTCTAAGCCTGCTTAGCATTTATTTTTTATAGTTTGTTAATGCATTTCTTGTAGTTTATTGTCTTGTTTTCTTTACTTTCCCCGCACGCTTTCGCATATAGTTGTCGGCATTTACTTTTCTGCAGTATGGTTAATGGGTTTTCATCATTATAGGATTAAAACTACTGAAGTCTCAAGACCTAATAAGCTACATATATAAAACCACATGAACATTGTTAATGAAATATTATGGTTCAAAACATGATAAGTGATAGAGTCCCACAGTCCAATGACAAGTGACAATGCTTAGTGATTAATTCTTTTTAGTGTTAATTATTAGCATAGGCTAGAATAGGCTCTACTCCTTCATTTCTTTATCTTGCATCTATAAATCTTACGATCCTTGATTCAGTAATTATATGTTGGAATTAGAATACATATAATTCCACGAACATTTTTGGCATCGTTGTTGGGGAGGTGCTAAATGGATTAGAGCATAGTTTTTTTCACAAGTTTTCTGTGTGATCTTAGTTGTATTCCAACTAGAGGGCAAAGAGAGACGGTAAGACGTGAGTGAAGAGCCACACATCCACTTTGGTTGGTGGTCGCTCCAACTCTAAGTGTCTCTAATTGATTTTCTAGTTTCCTTTTCATATGCATAGAATTAAAGGTAGGATCCAATGCCTCATTTTTACTTATTTTTATTTGCAAGTGTGTTTTCCTTTAGATTGATTCATAAAAATAAGAAAAGAATAACTTGTGTGAACATATAACTTGGTGACAATAGGGTCTTAGTAGCATGGTGGCACTTCGAGTACATGATTGGTTTTATTGCATTTGTTTTAAGTGTGTTTCCTTCTTATTTCTTTAGGATTTTTAATAATACTATGATACACTAATCCATGTTTGTGGAAGGGATTAGAAACCAATGACAAAGTATTCAAGGATGATCAAGAGTTTGGAAGAAATCTCTCAAATCTTAATAGTGGCTGAGATCTCTTCTTCTCATGAAGTACAAATCTTGATAGTAGCCAAGAAATTATTTAACTTCCCAGAAGCCATAGAAGAACAACAACTCCATGAATCACATCCACATGAAGATCTTTACTCTTGCAAACTTGTTGAGGAAACTAAGGAATCATGGACTACATTCGATGGAAAGCAAGAATTAGAACCTGAGATTGAAGCATTTTTGACATGCCTATCTACAAATCCTCTAAGCACACAAGAAGATAGTCATCTCATAATAGAAAATTTTCATTGAATGGTAAAGGAGGATATGCCAAATGAGCCAAATAATGAGGTAAACCAATAGTATTTTGATTTTATTGAAAATTGGTTTCAAGTAACTGTAAGGAAATACCATTCCTTCATTATTCCTTACTTCTTGGCATAATCATTAAAACAATTGGTTCTTCATACTTAGGTATGCATTAAATATTTTATTTTACACTTGAGTATGAATGCATTTTTTCACCCATTACACACATGGTTACATTTGAAATACTCCTATACTTGAGGACATAAATTTCTTTTTCTCAAGTAGAGTAGAATAATAAATAAATGTTTCATATAATAGCTAGTTTAGTTATAAAATATAATGCAACAAATTTCTCATTGTTTTGTATAAATGGGGATGTTAATGGATAAAAAGTAATTAGTTGAAAATGGGAGATCTATGTTCCTATTGCATATTTATGTTAGGGTCTCTTTCAGCTGCATATTGTTTTAATGAAAATTTCCATAGTTTTATTTCCAACTGCAACATGGTTCAACTATTACTTTACTTTCCCAATTATTATTTCCTTTTGATAGTTAGACTTGTTTCTAGTTTTTCTTTTCAATAAAGTAAGATATGATAAATTTGTTGGAATTTTATGTGAAGGTAATCTCCTTGATGTCCATAGTACATATCAACTATCTGGTAGCATATTTCATCTAATTGGTACCCAAAATTTTGGTACCAATTCACTATTTTGCAAGACAAAGCACAATTCGAGGATCTTGTTCATTTGGGGACGCTTAAATACTGGAAGACTATTTCCAAAAGCGGGAAAGACATCTTCATGAATGGAATGGAACACTTAGGGAAGTATTTTATGATATATTTCTTCTTCCTTAAGATGTCAAAAATGATTCATTCATACTTTATCATGTAGACCACTATTTCAAGGAGATGATCGAAAGAACAATTTTTTTTCCATAGAAGTTGAAACAAATGATAATTCCAAACTATTCATAGCTTATATATCTTTTTATTTTTTTGGAATTGCATTTCTCTTATTCATATAAATTTCGGATTATCAATAAAAAACAATTGCTCAAAATATAGTTACCACTGCATACTAAGGGGATTAAAACAAAGCTAAGAAGTCCATACAATGATACCTATGAAAACGAAACTTGAATACTATAACCATAACACCAAAGCATGATCTATGAGCATCTTTATTAAGACTTGCAAAGAGAGTTGATGAAGTCTCTACTCATGGTGGAACACTACTATAAAAATGAAAGCATACATGGAAACTATGATTAGTATCACTTTAGGTGTCTTTTGGTTATTCTTTTTCAACCTCATCCATCTCATATTAAAAGTGGCTCATTTATGCTATGTCCTTTGAGTACCTATGAGTACCTTATGCATCCAAAACATTATGTAGGTAATCAAATTCACTCTGAAAGATATCATCTGATGCTTTTAAGGGGATTTTTGAAGCCTTTCCCCCATCTACTAATTGAAAAATAAATATCCATAATATAAAACTAAAATGGTAGGAAACATGGGACTAGAGACTTCAGTGTAAAATAGGCTTAAGAGGTTAACCCATCAAGGCTATGGACACCTCCTAGAAATAGGTATTGACATGTGATATCATTAGGAAACCCCATCAGGGCAATGGACGCTCATGTGAAATGGGGCATTCTTAATAAATAAGTGTCAGCCAAAACAGGGCTTTTGTCTACATGTATGGTGGTTACTCTATAGTGTTACAATCAAAAGGAAGCATGCGCAAATGAAGTCAAGGGAAAAATGAACTCCATAACTTTGTTGTTAAAGAATGGCCTTAAGGTAATCTTGAGTCCTCTATCATTGATTTTTAAACTATATCTAATATTTAATTGTCTTAGAAGTGGGACCTATGATTGGATAGAATTAATAAAATTCAATTGCAAAGCTTATATATTTTTATTTTATTTTTGACAAATTCGGTTGCTATTAAAAATATGAAAAAAAGAGGGAGACTGAGCTCCTGAAAAACATGCTGACGTGCCAAGAAGAGCCAGGGAAGAAGGAGTTACAACTTAAACAAAATTCCTCCTTAATCCTGTCTTTTGGGCTTTTAAAAACCAAAGACCAAAGGTAAATCCTAACAAACTACAGTAGTAAATAATAGCATTTACAAAGCATATCAATCTATATTACTGTGGCTGATGTGTCGAGCAGTGGACTCTTCAGGTTTGTCGTCGGCGCCGACTTGCTTCAAGCTTGATGAACTTTTTGGAGTTGTGTTTTTCTTTTCTGCTGTTCCTTTTCTGCTGTTCCGTTTTTTCTTTTGTTCCTTTTCTATTATTCCTTTTCTACTATTCCTTTTCTGTTGTTCCTTTTCTACTGTTCCTTTTCTGTTGTTCTGATTTTTCTGTTGTTCCTTTTCTACTATTTCTTCAGGAAAAAGGAATAGTAGAAACCAAAGGTATATCGGATGAGCTGAGATGTTGTTTGGATCCAGGAGGTCTCTTCATTATGGTATATGCTGAAATGATTCCACGCCATTGCAAATAAGGTAGCCCAGTGATCTGGCACAAGCTTTGTTGGCTTGACTGTCACCATTTTATTGAGCGATCACAAAACATGATAGTAGCGCACATATTTCATGGTGTGTCCTAAAATTTGACACCATCTGATAATCTGTTGAAGGAGAGCATTGGGAAGATCCCTATTCCGAACCATTGCACTGACGACTATCACTGAGTCTCCCAATATCATGACTGTGTCTATACCAAGCTTCCCAAGTTGGATAAGACCTTGGTAAAGAGCCAGGGCTTCTGCGCTGTCATTGGAAGAATGGCCAAGACCCCACTCGTATGAGTGTATGGCATCCCCATTAGAATTAAAAATCACTCCTCCCGCCCCTGCTACCTCAGGATTCGACTTTGAGGCCCCATGGAAACATAGATAATGCCTATTGCTCTTTCTAAGCCAACCTGCAAATTCTTCCTCTGTTAGCCTAATCTTCCAGTTATGGGAAACATTATTGTTTCTATTGCTAGCAACATTTCCCTCCTAATTGCTGGTGTTTTGTTCTAACAGGTTTCCAATGAAAAAGTGTTCTTCTATGCTGAGTTCATTGACATTTATACTTCTCGGATTCTTAACTGAGATGATCTCAAGGGCGAGACTCCTTGCCTTGGTGCAAAGGCTTCTAACAATCGAGTCCTTATCCTTAAAAACCTTTTGATTTCGTGCCAGCCAAATATTCCATAGCATATTATGGGGAAGAATGTCCCAGACACTCTTCACTGTGTAATTTTTCCTGTGCTGCCAGGGGTAGTTTTTTTCCAATTGTAAAGAATTTCTCCTATGGTGTTTTGGGTGTTCCATGGGATTTGATTTTTATGAGACAAGTTCCTCTAACAGTTGATGGCAAAAGGGCATTCAATAAAGGGATGATGCATTGATTCTTCAGTAGCTAAGTAGTTAGGACAACGAGAGGGGCCATTAATTCCCCTCTTTTGCAAATTTTCGGCCATGAGGACTTTCCCTTTGAGGAGGGTCCAAAGAAAAACCTTGATTTTTGGAATTGCCTTGGATTTCCAAATCACCTTCCAATGGTGACAACTTGGCGTGGTGTAGCTGACATTGCAAATATAATGGTGAGCAGCTTGGATGGTGTAAGAGGATCCGGATGGATCCCAACGAAACCCATCAAGATCGTTCTTTTTGACAGGGGCTATACTGTGCAAATGGGATTAAAGAATAGAAAGACTTGCATTAAGACTATTGGGAATGGCTAGGAAGGCCCAACCTGACCAAAGAAGGGTGTGAGGATCCCATTGGGAGATCTGGTCTGGGTAATGAATGCCTGTTCTTTCAAAAAAGGAAAGGATAGGGTGGACTCCCCCATGTCTATTTATTGGCTACCGACCCATGATTCTGTCTACTCCAATATTGATGCTTGCACCTCCCTTGGGGATTTTTGAAGTATTTTGAGTGATTAGTGGAATTTCTCTCTTGCATAATCACCAAATTTTGGAGGATTCTCTATTGGGAATATCACGATCAAGAAGCTGTTGTCTAGGAAAATTGAGGTATTTAATTTCCAGAAATTTTTTCCACCATGCTGGGAGTCTAGTAATGAGTCTCCAGACAATTTTGCCTCCAAAGGCTAAATTGAGAAATTTAGGAGATCTAATTCCAAGACCTCCTCGGTCTTGGGGCTGGATTACCTGCTTCCAAGTAATCAAGTTGAATTTCTTTTTATCATTCCCCCCCCCCCTGCCATAGGAATTAGCGAAGGACGATTTCCATTTTGTTGTGGAAGGAGGCCAGAGCTTGAAGAAGAGAAAATAATATAGGGGGAGAGAAGGTATACCTGACTTAAGAAGAGTGAGGCGACAGACTGGGTTGAGCCAAATAGATCCCCACTGCTACACTTTTCTTTTCATTTTTTCAACTACTGTGTCCCACACTTCTGCTCTCAAAGGTCCAGCACTTACTGGCATGCCCAAGTAAGAGTAGTGAGTCCAATCATACTTGCATGTGACTCCAAAGATGTTGGCGATATTGTGAAGCACCTGTACTATTGTGTTCCAGCCATATATGCAGCTTTTCAAATTATTTACCATTCCGCTAGAGTAGCTCATGTATTTGTCAAGGAGAGATTTGAAGCGCTTGGCTATTGTGGTGGAGGCCCCTCCAATCAGCAGGGTGTCATCGGAAAATTGTGAATGATTTATGTTCTTGACCCATTCCCCAAATTTTATTCCTATGATTAAGTGAACTCTTCGGTTGAAGTCCAATGCTCTGCTAAAGGATTCAACCATTAGAATGAATAGATAAGGTGAGAGGGGGTAACCTTGTCGAATGCCTCTGGAGGATTGGAAAGCTTCTCCAGGTCTGCCATTTACAAGAGGGGAGATCCATGGCCCTGAAATGCAGGCTTGAATGAGGTTGAGAAAGCAGTCATCAAATCCCATCTTCTTCAAAGCTGCCAAGAGGAAGGAGGGTCTCACTCTATCAAATGCATTGGCCAGATCAAGCTTGAGGATAAACCCTTTCTCATTTCTGGTTTGACTCGAATGGATGGCTTCTTGCACAAGTAAAATGGAATCAGATATTTGTCTGTTGGCTAAGAATCCCCCTTGATTTTTGGAAATGAGAGAAGGGAGCAAAGGCTTTAGGCGGGTAGTAATGATTTTTGTCAATATTTTATAGGAGGAGTTACAGAGTGATATGGGCCTGAAACGAGCAAAGGAAGATGACATTTTTTCTTTGGGGATGACTGCTAAATGAGAAACATTGGTATATCCTCCTATTTTTCCTTTTTGTTGGATCCAATTGAGCATTTTTTTCAAGTCCTTTTTAATAATTCCCTAGAATGCTCGATAAAGGCAGATGGGAAAGCCATCTGGTCCCGAGGCTTTATCAAGTTGAAGAGTCCAAATTGATCTACTGATTTCCTCCTCATCTATCTCCTTGCTTAAAATGTCATTCATTTCCCGACTTATCCCTGTTAGGAGATGCTACAATAAATCTGTATAATCCTCTGCTTCCTTTGTTTCAGTTAGTAGGTCCCAATAATGATCTGTAGCAGCTCTTTGAATGGCTTCCTGAGTGCTTTGTCTATCACCTTTTGCATTTAGGATGGAGCTAACATTATTCCTTATCTTTCTGGCTATCGTTTGCTTGTGAAAAAAAGCTGAGTTTTTGTCACCCCCTTGTAACCATAATTGTCTTGACTTGAGCCTCCATTTTGTTTCGTCTTCTCTGTTAACTCGGTATAGCTGTAAGTAGAGTTCATTTTCCTACTGTTTGTTCTCTTAGGAAAGGCCATTTTCCTCTATTTCTCTTTGGATGCTCTCCAGATTGTTCTTAATTTCTTTTTTTTACCTTCTCTGGTTCTTGATACTTTGTTTTAGCCCATTCTTTGATGGCTTGTTTTGTTTTTCATAGTTTTGTTTCTCAAATGAAACCAGGAGAGCCTTCCATGTGTTGGGTCCAAGAGCTGTATACAATTCCTACAACTGCTGGTATATCATTCCAGAGAGAACTGTATCTGAATGGGATGGGCCCAAGTGGCCTATGATTTTCTAGCATTATAGTTATTGGGAAGTGGTCGAAGGCAGAGCACGTTAGAATGTTAGCATATCTGATGGAGAAAGCAAAGAGAAGTGTAATATTGATGAGAATTCTATCCAACCGCTCCATGGTGTTACTAGCACCTATCCTATGGTTGTTCTAGGTGTATCTATAGTTTTTTGGAGGGACATCCATAAGATCATGCTCCTGCATGATATTTTCCAACTGTATTCTATATGGATCAGGTGTAAAACTGCCTCCCCTTTTCTCATTGGTGTGGATGATTAAATTAAAGTCACCTACTAGAATAATGTTAGTGTTCTCTTCTACGTCCAGAATGTCTTTTAGATCATGCCAACAACTATCCTTATCTCTGCAGTGATTCAGCACATAGATGTTGTAGATGATAATGGCTTGCTGATCTGCTTTATTTTCTAGAGTTGTTTTGATCCAGTGTTGATTTATTGTTTCCGAAATACAGTTCCATATACCTTGATTCCAAATTGTTGCTATTCCTCCTGAGGCTCCTCTTCCCTCACTAATGCTTCCTCTATACTATCTCTGCTGCTCAATGACTTTACTCATTTTCTTGTGGTTTTGTTTTATTTCTTGTAACATAATAATTCCTGGCTTCTCAGAAATGATAAGATCCCTTAGGGCTACTACCTTGGAGGGGTGCCCTAGTCCCCTGCTGTTCCATGAGAGGATTTTAATCATTTCATGTGAGAGGTGCAAGGAGTTTCTCTCCCTCCCTTGTCTTTGTTTGCTATGTCTATGTCTATTGGTCCCTGAATATATGATTCAATGGGGTTCTGGAGCCCCAATGCTATGTATTTTTACTCATTTTCATCCCTGTGCCATTTGGCAGACTTTCTTCTAGGCTTTTTTTGATTGTCTACAATGGATCCATGCTCCTTGTAATTGCTTTTGGTGATTCTGAGAGGGGGAGGATCAGACGGGAGGGAATAGGAAATGACCTAGGGAAGGGGAGAAGAGGTAGTATCAGATTGAATCAAGGGAGGGGATTCCTCGGGAAGAGAGAGGATGTGAAAGGGATTAGAAGAGGGAGGACAGGTAAGGGGACCCAGCTAGCGATTAGAAGAAAGGGGAGGTTGTGGGGAAGAAGGGGGAGGAAATGAATACAGGGGAGAAGAGGGAGGGGAAAATGGGGAAGGTCGAGAGGAAGGACCTGCTTCATGGGATGGTTTAGGATTAGGGACTGTCTTTTTCTTTTTAATGGTTTCCCATTGCTCTTCTTGTGGATTATTTTCTACATTAGAAAGTTTAGTGCAATGATTAGCAAAGTGACCGTACTCATGACATACCTTGCACTTGAAAGGGATCTGTTCATAGTCAAGCTGTTGAATGTGCGTCCAGTCGTCAACCTTGAGCTTGATGGCTTCTAGCAGGCCTTTACCCAAATCAACTTCTATAGAGATACGGGCATAGGCCTGCATGTTATCTTTCGGTTCACTCTGATCAATGTATTTCCCAATAGCATTCCCAATAGCACGCATAGATTCGTCTCCCCAACAATGCAAGGGAAGTTGAGGAAGCTGGACCCAAACAGGGACCGCATTAGGAATATCAAGCTCCAGGTCAAAATTTGGAGTCCATTTGTTTAAATATAAACCTCTGGAATCCATGAAATAAGGCCCATTATAGAATACTAAATCCTTGTCTTCCTTTGTCTCAAAATGAAATGTAAAATATCCCTTTCAACAAAATCTGATAGAGATTTTCCCTTGTATTTTGTCTATCCAATTCCTTTCCACCCACCTTCTGGACTATTTTTGGAGAGGGCCAAAGTCCTGTAAATTGCCCAATAAGTCCTTTTTCTGCCAAGGCAAGTGCAGCCCTTCTGGGCAAAGTTGGAGGGAGAGAAACTTCCTATAACCCATCAATTTTTTTCACAAACTTTGAGACTGAAGGGTGAGCTCGCTGAGGAGGCATGGACTTGATCAAGGCAAAGAAGGCGTGTTGGTGAGCTGCCTCCTTCGGCAAAGCCTCTGGAGGGTCCATCCCAAGCGACCGAAGATCGGTTCAAACCTAAAGTTTGCAGGCGGCAGCTGGAGCAAAGCGCGCGGTTCCTAGAAATTTCCTGTAAGCAAAAGGTAGTGGGCTTGGCCCGGTTCGGTTACTACTTGCACAATGAGCTATGACCTTGCTTGGGATCGAACACAAGACCGGTCCATCATGACAAGGCCGACTTTACCACTACGCCACCTCCATGACCTTAAAAGGTAGTGGGCTTGGCCCGGTTCGGTTACTACTCGCACAATTAGCTACGACCTTGCTCGGGATCGAACAAAAGACCAGTCCGTCATGACGAGGTTGACTTTACCACTACGCCGCCTCCACGACCTTAACTGCAAAGCTTATCTTTAACACTTGGATAACTATATGACTTTGGGATTTTCTTAGTAATAACTAATTTTTTACTGGTTCATCATTTGTTGTGATCAGAAAAATCCTCCATTTCTAGAAAGAAGGAGAGCCCCTTAACTTTATAAAAGGTTTCTTTCTCTTGAGCATAAAACTATTAAAGATTGATGAAATCATATGTAATGAATGATTTGAAATTTATTCTGTGCTTGGTTTTATCTTTGCATCATTTTAATAAATTTGTGATCACTTAGTTTTGTTCAGTATTCATCTCATTAGTTATGTTATTTTTTTTTCCACGTAAATTTTTACTAGAGCCATCTTAGCAACCTTCCTCACTTCTTTAGTACCTCACCTTGTTCGCATGAGGACATGAAAAAAACTCAAGCATGGGGGAGTGGTTGTTGAGATCTTTTCAACATCTTCATTCATTCTCTTCAAATTCCTTCAGCATATCAGATTGACACTCATCAAATCTGTCTCTTCCAAATCATTCCAGACTCTCAGCCTTACTTTGTTTTATCTACAACTTCATACAACTTCCATTGCAGCCTGTAGTACAAATCAAAGTCTAAAAGGTATACTTGAGATAAAACATGTTTAAAGGCTCTTTAGGTCATTAAAATTTAAGGAATATTAATGATTAACCACTTCCTATTTCTTCACATTTTTTAAACCACCATTTCCAAATCCATTAATGCATATTCTAGTTTCCAATTCCATATTTATTTAGCCATTATCTTCATTGTCACCTTATATCATCCATCATTCCTTCCTAGTCCATATTTTATTTGCATGAGGGCATGCAAAGTCTTAGGCATGGGGGAATGTTGGGTCCTAGATATGTTATTGTGTTGGATGTCCAAATCTTGCATTTACAAGCCATACTCATACTCTTACAACATATTCCGTAACTATTATATTACCAATTTTCACTAAATGCATTCATTTTACGTTGTGGTTAATTACTAATGATTTCTTATATTTTTTAAAATGAGTTTTTAATATGGTTTTATCAATGATGGTTTACTAATGTGGTAATGTGGCCAAGAATCATGTTCCACTACGAAAAATTCTATCTTTGTATCAATTCAGCAGTTTGATACTTAATTCTACACTTGCACGAATGGGGGGAAGGAAATTCAAAATTATAAAATATGTTTTTATTTTATCTAACATGGTAAATTAGGTGCCACATGGATGTAATATGATGATACAAGCCTTGGAATATACCTAGCTCACATGTGGGATCCTAGCACATGATTTAAGCTACAACAAAAAATATGTAACAATTTTGAAACTGCCATGTTCTACCTCAATTTCCATGCATATGATGGCAAATCTCAAGAATCTAGAAAATAATTTTTTTTTACAACTTAACAATTTACTTCTATATCCAACTGTTTCGAAAAATTATATATGGTTTGAAAATTATAGCTGGTTCTTTGAAGTAGTTTTGTACAAAATGTTTGCAAAACCGATATTGGCAAAAAAATCTAAACAGTCCAATTCATGCATGATTTACGAGGTCATGGAATTGAATTAGGAAATTACAAGAGATTTTTTTGTTGAAAGGATAAAAATTTAGTCTCCATACAAAAAATCCCCAAAATACATAACAGTCAAGAATATTTGGTTTGTTCATTAACACCAATTTGTATAAAATTACACAAAAATTGGAGTTTTGAGATTTTCCTCTAAAGTTGTAAATTTGTTTTCTGAGTTTAGGGGATTGGATATTACACTTCCTCAAAGGGCACAGGAAGGAGGTTGTTCATTATTATAATAGAGGAGATCAATGAATACCTTTTGGAGAGATTTAGAGAGTTGATTTGTAACAAAGATTTTTGAAGTGAAAAAATAATTGATGGTTGTTAAATTGTGGTACATCTTTTTAGCTTGATTTGAGATTTTCTTAGCAGAACTAACCTCTTGGGAAGGGCCCCTCGGTGTGGGTAAGTGTTTTTATGCTTAATGTGTTTTGTAGATTAGTCTTACATCCAACAATTTAGTTTTATTTTTCAATGAATTTATGTTAGATAAAACTTATAACTATTCACTTTCATGCTTTCAATTTAGTGAGTTCTCTTCAGGTTTAAGAAGTGAATTCCATTTGATTGATGGTATTTTCATTTTTTCATTAGATTTATATTTCAAATAGTATTAGATTTATTTCTCTATTTCCAAATCTATTAAGTAGAATGCATTATCCTCAAATTCAAATTGATTTTTCTGAGGTTTAGGAGTCAAGAAATTTAAATTGGTTTCTTAACACATTTTAATATTGTGAATTTCAATTTACAAAATTTTTGTACTTAATGTGGTACTTATTCAAAATTTCAAATTCCAACCATTCTGTACTTAATTTGGTACTATGTTCTGTTTTAGAATAGAGTATTAAAAAAATATGTAATTTGCAATTTAGGATTCTTTAATTGATTGAAGCTTTGCAACTACTTGATAAAACATTCCTACAGTGAATAAGAACCTACAATATATATGTAAGTTTGCTTATCATTTATTTTTGATAGTATGTTAAGGGATTTCTTGTATTTTATTGCCTTGTTTTCTTTACTTTCCTTGCACACTTTTGCATATAGTTGTCGGCATTTACTTTTCTGCAGTATGGTTAATGGGTTTTCATCACTATAAAATTAAAACCACTAAAGTCTTAAGACCTAATAAGCTACATATATAAAACCACATGAACATTGTTAATGAAATATTATGGTTCAAAACCTGATAAGTATTAGAGTTCCACAGTCCAATGATAAGTGATAATCCTTAGTGATTAGTTATTTCTAGTGTTAATTGTTAGCGTAGGCTAGAATAGGCTCTAGTCCTACATTTCCTTTGTTTTCATCTCTAAGTCTTATGATTCCACCAACATTTTTGGCATTGTTGTCAGGGAGGTGTTAATGGATTAGAACATAGTTTCTTTGACGAGTTTTCTGTGTGATCTTAGTTGTAGGGAAACTAGAGGGCAAGAAAGACGGTGAGACGTGAGTGAAGAGACACACATCTGCTTTGGTTGGGGGTCACTCAAAAGTTTGGGTGTCTCTAATTGAATTTATAGTTTCGTTTTCATATTCGTAGAATTAAAGGTAGGATCCAAAGGCTCATTTTTCCTTATTTTTCTTTGCAAGTGTGTTTTATTTTAGATTGATTGATATAAATAAGACAAGCCTAACTTGTGTGAATAGGTAACTTGGTGAAAACAAGGTCTTAGTAGCATGGTGGTGCTTCGAGTACATGATTGGTTTTCTTGCATTGCTTTTAAGTTTGTTTCCTTCTTATTTATTTAGAATTTTTAATAAGAATTTCGTACACTAATCCATGTGCATGGCAGGGATTAAAAACCATAGAATAATTATTCAAGGATGATTAAGACTTTGGAAGAACTTTCTCAAATCCTAGCAGTGGCTAGTTTCTCTTCTTCTTGGTAAGAAAAAATCTTGATAATAGCCAAGAAATTATTGGCCTTCCCAGAAGCGATAGAATAACAACAAATCCATGAATCACATCCACACAAAGATCTTTACTCTTGCAAACTTGTTGAGGAAATTGAAGAATCATGGACTACATTCAAGAATTATAGCCTAAGATTGAAGTATTTTTGACATGCCTATGTACAGATCCTCTAAGCACACAAGAGGATTGTCATATCATAATAGAGTATTTTCATGCCATGGTAAAGGAGGATATGTCAAATGAGCAAAATAATGAGGTAAACCAAGAACATTTTGATTTTATTGAAAATTGGTTTCAAGCAACTATAAGGAAATAACACTCCTTCATTCTTCTTTACGTCTTGACATCATCATTAAGACAATTGGTTCTTCATACTCAGGTACGCATTGAATATTATATTTTAAACTTGAGTACGAATGAATTTTTACACCTATTTCACACATGGTTACATTGGAAATACTCCTACAATTGAGGATAGGAATTTAATTTTTCTCAGGTAGAGTAGAATAATAAATAAATTAATAATTGTTACATATAGTAGCTAGTTTAGCTATAAAATATAGTGCAACATCTTTCTCATTGTTTTGTATAAATGGGGATAATGGCTAGAAAGTAATTAGTTGAAAATGGGAGATCTACATTCCTATTGCATATTTATGTTGGTGTCTCTTTTAGATGCATATTATTTTAATGAAAATTTCCACATAGTTTTATTTCTAATTGCAACATGGTTCAACTATTAATTTACTTTCCCACTTCTTTTTTTTAATAGTTAGACTTGTTTCTAGTTTTTCTTTTCAATAAAGTAAGCTATGATAACATTGTTTGGAATTTTATTTGAAGGTAATCTCCTTGACATCCATAGTACATATCAACTGTCTGATACCATATTTCATCTAACTGGTACCCAAAATTTTGGTACCAATTCACTATTTTGCAAGACAAAGAAGGATTCAAGGATCTTATTCATTTGGGGACACTTAAATACTATAAGAATGTTTCCAAAAGAAGAAAAGACATCTTCATCAACAGAATGTAATGCTTAGGGGAGTATTTGATGATATCTGTCTTCTTCTTTAAGTTGTTAAAAATGATGCATTCATGCTTTATCATTAAGACCACTATTTCACGAATATGGTTGAATAAATAATTTTTTTCCATAGAAGTTGAATAAAATGATAATTGCAAATTATTGATAGCTTATATACATTTTCTTTTATTTTTTGGAATTTCATTTCTATTATTCATATAGATTTTTTATTATCAGTACAAAACAGTTGCTTAAAATATAGTTGCGAATGCATACTAAGGGGATTAAAACAAAGCTAAGAGGTCCATACAATGATACTAATGAAAAATAAACTTGAATACTATAACCATAACACCAAAGCGTGATCTCTGAGCTTATTTATTAAGACTTGCAAGAGAATTGATGAAGTCTCTACTCATGGTGGAACACTACTTTAAAAGCGAAAGCATACATGGAGACTATGATTAGCAGGACTTTAGGTGTTTTTTGGTTATTCTTTGGCAGACTCATCCATCTCACATTAAAAATGGCTCATTCATGCTATGTCCTTTGAGTACCTATACTGAGTACCTTATGCATCCAAAACATTATGTAGGTAATCAAAGTCACTTTGAAAGGTATCATCGTATGCCTTTAAGGGGCTTTCTGAAGCTACTCCCTCATCTACCAATTGCAAAAGTAATATCCATAATATAAAACTAAAATGGTAGGAAACATGGGACTAGAGCCTTCAGTGTAAAATAGGTTTAAAATTTTAACACTTAGAGGCTATTAACACTTGCTAGTAGCAGGTACTGACTTGTGATATCATTAGGTAAACCCATCAGGGCTATGGATGCTCATGGGAAATGAGGCATTTTTCCTAAAGAAGTGTCAATCAAATTAGGGATTTTGTCCACACATATGATGGCTACTCTGTAGTTTTACAATCAAAAGGAAGCATGCGTAGATTAAGTCAAGAGAAAAATGAACTCCATAAGTTTTCTGCTATAGAATGGCCTTAAGGTAATCTTGAGTCCTCTATCATTGATTTTTCATACTATATCAAAGATTTAATTGTCTTAGAGGTGGGACCTATGATTAGAGAGAATTAATAAAACTCAACTACAAAGATTATCTGTAATACTTAGATAACTATAAGGCTATGGGATTTTCTTAGTAATAACTAATTTTTCAATGGTTCATCATTTGTTGTGATCATAAAAATCCTCCTTTTCTACAAAGAAGGATATCCCCTTAAATTTATAAAAGGTTTCTTTTTCTTGAGCATAAAACTGTTAAACATTGATAGAATCATATGTAATGAAATGTTTGAAATTTATTTTATGCTAGGTTTTAGCTTTGCATCATTTTAATAAAATTTGAGATGACTTATTTTTGTTCAATATTCATCTCATTAGTTCTGTTTTTTTTTCTAGGTTCATTTGTACTAGAGCCATCTCAGCAGTCTTCCTCACTTCTTTAGTACCTCACCTTGTTTGCATGAGGATGTGCAAACCCTTAGGCATGGGGGAGTGGTGGTTGGGATCTTTTCATCATCTTCATTCCATTCTCTTGAGCTTCCTTCAACATATCATATTGACAATCATCAATGCTGGCTCTTCCAAATTATTCCAGACTCTTAGCCTTACTCTATTTTATCTTTAGCTTTCTAAAACTTCCATTGTAGCTTGCAGTACAAATCAAAGTCTGAAAGATATACTTCAGATAAAACATGTTTAAAGGCTCTTTAGCTCATTAAAATTTAAGGAATATTGATGACTAAACACTTCCTATTTCTTCACTTTTCTTAAACCACCATTTCCAAATCAATTAATGCATATTCTAGTTTCCATGTCCATATTCATTTATCCATTATCTTCATTTTCACCTTATATCATCCATTATTCCTTCCTAGTCCATATTTTGTTTGCATGAGCCAATTTAAAGTCTTAGCAATGGGGGGATGGTGGGTCCTAGATATGTTATTGTATTGGATATCCAAACCTTTTATTTACAAACCATATTCATACCCTTACAACATATTTCATAACTATTATATTACTAACTTTCAGTAAATGCATTCATTTTACCTTGTGGTTATTTATTAATTATTTCTTGTATTTTTAATGTTTAAATTAGTTTTCAATATGTTTTTATCAATGACGATTTACTAATGTGGTTTTGTGTCCAAGGATCATGTTCCACTAGGAAAATTTCTATCTTTGTATTAGTTCAGCAATTAGGTACTTAATTCTGCACTTGCACGAATGGAGGGAAATAAATTCAAAATTATAAAGTATGGTTTTATTTTCTCTAGTATCGTAAATTAGGTTCCACATGGACCTAATATGTTGTTACAAGCATAGGGATATACCCAGCTTACATGTGGGAACCTAGCACATGATGTAAGCTACAACCAAAAATATGTAACAGTTTTGAAACTACCATGTTCTACTTCAATTTTGTGCATATGATGGTGAATCTCAAGAATATGGTAAATGTGTTTTCGCAAAACCTAAAAATTTACTTATATCTCAAATTGTTACCCAAAATTATATATAGTTTGAAAGTTACAATTGGTTCATTGAAGTAGTTTCATACAAAAAGTTTGCAAAACCCAGATTGGCAAAAAAATCTAGACTGTCAAATTCATGCACAATTTACGAGGTCATGGAATTGAATCAGGAAATATAAAGAGATATTTTTTTTGAAAATACAACAATTTAGGCTCCATAGAAATAAATCCCCAAAATACATCATGGTCGAGAAGATATGGTTGGTTCTTTAACACCAATTTGTATAAAATTACACAAAAATTAGAGTTCTAAGATTTCCCTCTAAAGCTGTAAATTTGTTACTTAATTCGGTACTAGGTTCTATACTCGAACATAATATTAAAAAAATATGTAATTTTCAGTTTAAGATTCTTTAATTGATTAAAACTTTGCAATGAATTGATAAAATATTTCTATAGCAAATAAGAACCTACAATATATCTTTAAGCTTGCTTAGCATTTATTTTTTATAGTTTGTTAATGTGTTTCTTGTAGTTTATTGCCTTGTTTTATTTACTTGCCTCACACACTTTTTCTTATAGTTGTCGACATTTGATTTTCTGCGATATTGTTAATGGTTTTTCATCATTGTAGGGTTAAAACCACTGAAGTCTCAGGACCTAATAAGCTACATATATAAAACCACATGAACATTGTTAATGAAATATTATGGTTAAAAACCTGATAAATATTAGAGTCCCACATTCCATTGACAAGTGATAATCCTTAGTGATTAGTTCCTTCTAGTGTTACTTGCTAGCATAGGCTAGAATAGGCTCTAGTTCTTCATTTTCAATGATTTCATCTCTAAGTCTTACGATCCCGAATTCGATAATTAAATGTTGCAATTAGAATACATATAATTCCACCAACACTAGTGATGTACATTATAAACATGTGTTTTGGAACTTTTTCTTAATAACATAAGCCTTTTAAGGCCAACATGTTCTTCATGCATGGACTATGAATGTTTGTAAGTTTATTCTATGGACGTTTGTATTTCATGTTTGCTTTCACATGTATTAAGATAGTTGACCTATTTCAGTTATTTTAGTGCTTACCTTATTGAGAATGT
>Ga0068628_1000126_pt1 | contig 19121 bp, 16 predicted proteins | sample InSIn2gowninarea_FD_77431 | JGI IMG/M metagenome (GOLD analysis project Ga0068628, IMG submission 77431) | Clean room microbial communities from NASA Spacecraft Assembly Facility at Jet Propulsion Laboratory, Pasadena, California, USA -... ... | reverse complement strand
AGGTGGATGGGGCTGCCATGGTTTGGTGGTGGTGGTGGTGGTGTAGAGGTTCTTTTTTGCTTGGTTTCGGGTTTGCTGGAGGATTGATGGGGTTTGCTCTACTGGAGGAGAGGATGTCGGGTTATGATGGATTGGAGAGTTGAATCGATGGTGTTGTATGTTGTGGCAGGTTTGGTTCACGGTAATGGACTCCTCAGTTGAGAGGGAGAAAGTCAAGCTCTGTGATTTGCGATTAATGTTGGACAGGATGTGACAACGCTGTGTGCTGATATGTGCTTTACTGATGGGTTGCAAGGTCACTTTCGACTGTATTGTTCATGTATCATGCTCAATAGCTGACATTGAACCAAAAGTGCTGATTTATTACTCAACAATGCTAATGGCGACTTCTTGTACCTCTACCTCCATCTCCAACCCCAGCCAATGAATTCCATATTCTTCCATTCTAACGTCCGATCTGCTGGATTGACGACGCTATGCATGTTGTGTTGTTATTTCTCCTCAGAAACCCCTCAAGAAATGGATCTGATGAACAGGGATTACGGCGGGGATTTCAAATTGCCGAGAACGTTTCCATAGTCTGACCTGCAGACGACTTTGAGCAGCGTACAGCCAGATCAACTCGCAGGGCTGACTCAGGTCGTATTTACATCAGTCTGATAATGGAAGGATAATTCGGAGTAATGGTCAAGAGTGTTTGTTTGGCATTGACAAATTTATATTCGGAAGTACTAAGTGGCTGGGCACGAAATGCTTTCTGGTTAAGTCGAGTCAGACGAGTCCTCAACAGTCCCAGTACTTACACAGGGATAATGAATCAAGGTCGAGTAGGAAGAACAGAGTAAAGCAGGAACAAGAACAATCTCGATTTTTTCATATTCTAGCAGTCTAGCGAAGGAGGAACTAGATCAAATCTATCTAATCAACCGACTAGCTGTCTTGAACTTTTGCGCAGCAGCAGCATTGTGTAAGTCTGCTGCTTTGCTGTTGAAAACACCGAACTCGTGCATATGAGTACACTCCTAAACGACAGTAGCATGATCGATCTGTGGTGACCGGAATATGAACGCTGACATGCAGTCGTGGTATAGAAGGGCAACAAAACCCGAACAAGGAAGAACAAATCGAGTAGGTAGCCACCCACAACGTCGACTTGATCCCTCGAATTTGGTCTCCTGCCCCAATAACTCACCTGCTGGCAATGAAGCCTTCGAGTAATAGTGAAATTTGCATAACTTGCACAACCAAGAAAACAGGATATCGCAGTAACTGAACATAAAATTGCAACATTTTGGGGGAGGTTCGAGTAATCTCAAAGCCTACTGTCATTCAAGCAAGTGAATATGGTGATTGTTGTGGTTCACAACGCCTAGAACTCCTTGCATAAATGAAAAGAACTTCGTGGTCGTAGACATCGTAAATCATTGAATTAGAACATCGTCCTTCTTCGCTTATGCATTGGCGAGAAAGCTGGGGCAGGAGAGCTTGCATGCTCCTGGTATGTAATTCGTTGGACAGGGGTGACGCCCTTGTAATGCGCGTCGTTGTATGGAGAGTCTTGCTTATCGAAGCGCCTCTTCCTCTTCAGAGGAGTCGTAAATTTATTTCTAAGAGGTGTCGGTTGTGGTGCAGCATTGAAATAGGTTGGGTCGGCGTTTCTACGGAAAGCAGAAACGTTCAAGTGGGTGAGGTGCGATAGCGGGGTGTTCGGTGCAGAGAAGCTGTTTGGCAAAGTCGTATTGATAGGTGAGTTGATGTCGTCGCTGTCAAAGTCGTCGTCGAAAGCAATCAAATCATCAACGTTGAGGTTCAATTCAGCATCGCCACTGTCGTAGTCAAAGACGTCAGGGGCAAGGTCGTTGAGGAAGCTGTTTTGATGGAGAGTCGGCATGAACGCTTCAGGTAAGCCAATAGCTTGACCATCTGTTGAGGCATGAAGACCGGATGTCAATCCTGACAACATCAGATCGATATTGAGCGGCTGTCCATTTTGCAGGCGTGGACTATCCGATGCCTGTGAAGACTCGGTACTACCAAACATAGCTTCCTCAAAACCAACACTTGGACTTGCCGGAGCAGATGGACCAAAGCGTTTTGCGAAAACTCCGCCAAGCAGGTGAGGGTCTGAGAGAACAAGTTTCTTGCCTGTAGGGTCCAGGATAGCTGTAACTTTGTCTCCATTGTCTTCAAAGGTCCCTCGAACAGGACCCTTTTGGCCTAGTATCCTCTTGGCAGAAGATGCACATGTAGACTCCTCCACGGTGCTTGTTCTTCTGGCAGAGGTCAGCTGCCAAACCTGAGCAGGCGCGTCGAGCTCTTCAGTAGCATCGGCTGTTTGCAGGTTAGCATCGCAGTCAGAAGAGATCGTTTGGCAAAACACATACAATCATAGTCATCGTCTTCGACATCATCAGCACTTTGTTGGCTTGGTCCAGCCTCACCAAGCACATTAGGAATTGCAGATGGTAGTAAAGCACGAGTCATGGTTGGCGAGTCGGCAAGCATACTAAATGCATTGGTCACACCTACCGGATGTTGTTCTTGGAAGTGCACATGACGATCTTGAAAGTCGTAACCTTCATCATCGCTTGAAAATGGCAAGAGGATACTGGCATCATCACTGTCATCACCGAAGCCATAAGCAGACATGCCATCAATCTGGTTGGCAAAATGAGACATTAGATCATCTGCAAATTCAGCCTCCAGAGCTTTGGTCTCGGCCTGTTCGAGAGTGGCATCGTCATGTTCTGGCTCTGAATCGCTCACTTCATTCACACGCTCATACACCAAGTCATCATCTGAATCAAAGAGCTTCCTTTCAAACTCCTCATCAACGACAAGCTCAACGTTTACATCATCATTGAGGTCAGGCTCCGGAAAGCCTTCCCACTCACCGGCTTCGGACAAATTGTCAGGTTCTTGGTCATATTGTGGCCCCGGCCCACCACGAAGAGAGGTGTGGTGAGACGGGGCAAGTACTTCTGGCTCCTCTAATTCGTCGGATTCATCATCTGCTTGCTCGGACTCTTCGTCAAGGTCACTTTCCGAGATCTCTTCACTGGTGGTAGACTCAACATCGCTGATGCTCGTGGTTTTCCGCTTTCTGGTGGGTTTCTTGGTTGAAGAAAGAGTCTTCTTAGCTCCAGTCTTTTGACCGAGCTTGCGGTCGAAGGTTAATTTGATATGAGGGGCGCGAGTAGTGGCTGTTTGTGGTTGCCGAGCTCGAGCATTTGTATTGAGTCTTCGTGACATATTTGCGAATATTCTGGTAATGTATATATGTCTTCAACAAATAATACCGGGGGTAGGATGTGGGAGGTAAGAAGTAGACTGGTCGAGTTGTCAACACAGCCAATAGTGGAACGGATGGTTCTGGCGGGTAAAGCACTCAAGTTGACTAGCAACAACGAATGCCTTTCTGAATTTATTTTGGAGCAATTTCGGCAGTCGAAAGCAAGGCTCTCAGTAGCTCTCGAGTAGTCGAAAGAGAGAAGATATCGTCAAGGTCGAGTTGAAATATCGCTGGCTGAAGGAAGACAGTAGGAGGGGCCGCTCTGGTAGACGGTCCCCTCCCGAGTCCTTTAGAGCCCAGCGACGGCCATTGCCTAGTAATTTCTCGACGATATCAGGTAGGTAGGTATTGAGTACGGTTTAGACTGGGATGTGAGTGTTTTGAGGCTGTGAATGTGGTTTGTAGAGCATCAAGGAAGAGGAGGAAATGAGAGCAATGAAGTACCTGGACAACTTTTCTCGTAGCGCAGCCAAGAGACTCACCGCAAAAAGTTCGCGCATGGGTGGTTTGACCAGCGTCGCCGTTACAGTAGCCGTGGGGCATATTCCGGCCTCCCCACTAATCAACGAGCACGATAGACAGCAACGCAGTCGTCATTTGCAGCACTTATGCACCTCTCGCATGGTTATCTGACTGTATGAAGGACTAGCCATACGCTATTACGGTATACAGCAACCGTTCTCGTGCCTCGAAACTTGAGTGAAGACGACTGGTAGCTCGACCATCTCGAAAGTTATGTCTTCTGAGAATACACATCCTGCTCGTTCCCATCTACGCCTCGGTGGAAAATAGCAGAATGCAACTCAAACATCCCCTGCAACACAAGCGCTGAATCAGGTCAGAAAATTCTTTTGACACAAAACTGACTCACGGTGTTCAACCAATCAAAAGAAGATATTACGGAGTTCGAGACGAAGGCCGGTTAAAGTTCGAGGATAGCGTTCTGATGGAAAAATGCCCCTCTCCTAAGATTGGCACGCGAGCAACACTTGCAACTACCACTGAAAGTTATGACGACAAGGAAGATCACTCGTCTCTGGCATGCAACTAAGAGCACGGAAATCTTGAAGGAGAAAAGGATTGTATTAAATAGAACGGTTTGTGTTCGTGTACAGACTGTTTGAAATGCTGAAGCCAATAACTTGCTACTGGTGGAATGGATATCCAGGCAGAAAATCTTGAAAGATAATCGATGCGAAATTAGTGTTCAAGGAACCGAAGCACTCGCGGTGGGCTCGCTAGCCTGTTTTCCTGCCTCCTCTCGAGCTTGAGAGGCTGCAATGATTCCTGCTTTGACCTCCTCCATACTGGCACCTGGAGGGGCGGTTGTGGTTGTTTGAGGGATGGCTGTTGTTGTGTCTTCTCCTTGAGAATGAACATCCTTCCACTCCGTCTCGAGCTGCTGCATTTCCTGCTCGGTCAATTTACGTTCCTTCTCGAGGCGGACCTCTTTCCCCCGCTTGTGGCAATACCAGAACACAATCAATAGCAGGAAGAGTGCCATGGACCACAACACGTTGATGCCAGCAAAGGCTGGAAATCTTGTTCTTAAGAACTCCATGATCGACCTTAGCATGCCTGTTACTGCCCCTGGCTTACCGACCAGGTCTTTGAGCGAAGGCGTCTTCATGAACTTGGACGCAACGCCAGCTGCTTTGCCGGTCTTTTCGAGGTTGATGCCGTAGGATGATGCTCGTGATGCCGCAACAGCCATCATCTCAGGAGCGATGCCTTTGGTCATTGCTTCCGGAAATTTCTCAACCAATTTCTGAAGAAACGAAGGTAGACTGTTGTACGTCTTTTGAATTTGTTTGTCGCCGTTGGTGAGCAAACTCTCGAGATCGCGGTAAGCTGTAGGTACACCGTTGATCAAGTCTTTGAGTACTTGGTTAAAGTTTTGCAGAAGTTCTTGGGTTTCATCGCTGATTGAGAAAACTGTGTTGTTAACAGCTGCCAGATTTAGCTGTTCTAGCACTATGGTCATCTCCTCCTCTTCTTTCTTAGCCTCAGCTACCTCGGAATCTTCTTCTGCATCATCATTTGATTTGAGACTCTCGGCGATATTGTGCAATCCTTCTGCAGTGTCTTTTCTCTTGCTGTCTCGACTGTCGCGTCTTATCCAGCTCCAAGTACTTCTCTTAGGCTTAACCTTTGATGCAACATCTATCAGGTCTTTTGGCTCTTCGATAAGTTCGCCGGGAGTCTCAGGCGGCAGGGCAATGTTCTGAGCACCATTCATAAGCGCGAGTTGTGCATCACCATGGTGCTCAACCACAGGTAATGGAGGTGGGTTTTCTTGTGTTACAACCTTGTTGAGGAATTTTTCATCTTCGTCAGAGAGGACGGGTTTCTCTGACTTTGTCGATACACCTATGTGAGCTTTGCTCTTGATGTATTTGATATAGTCCATACCAGCCGGAAATTAATAGTGGAGATGAATTGGGATGTCTTGTAGCGATAGTGACTGAACCCAAGAACTTAGGTCCTAAGCCAACAGAGACAGCAAGTTTTGTTCCAGTGATGTGGAATTCAAGGTCATGGAGGTTAATAGGGCTGTCATTACCTGGCTTTCTTAATGTTTGAACATTATTGCGGGTATGATATTCGTCGTTACTCATGCGAGAGGAATGGAAGTGGGACACACACCCAAACTTACGTCATACCCTTGCACCGCCACTTCTTTCAAACGGACGAACACATGGCGGAAACTTTCCTTCTACCCTTATCAATACTCGTATTTTGAGCCCTGGCTATGCGATGAAAAGAGCCAATGGGTACGAGTGGTTTGATTTTATGGTTGCGCGTACGTGCCTGGAGAGGCAATGATAATGACCTATACGTTTATTGGATGTCAGCTCGGCGAAGTCTGCTTGAAAGCACGTGAAAGTTGAGCCATGGCATCCCTGCTCAGCTCGTATGTAATGTATTGTATTGCCTAGGTACAAATACGCATGGACTTGTCGCGCTTGAACAGCTTGTCCAATTTCTTGCCTAGTGCTGCTAAGCATCATAATCGTACGTATGTAAGGGAAAACGCGTGGGGAAGGGTTGCGAGTCTGGTACAAGAAAGGTCTTCGAGGTACGCGTGGTTTTGGGTTTGATGATTCAGCCTCGGTTCACGTGCAGCCCGCATAAACTTTGAGCGAATGCGTGAAATGAGGAGCAGAAACAATACAGATAGCATTGAAATACTACGAAGTTCGCGCGTGAAGACTGACCTGCCGTGATCTTTAATTCTCACATCCTCCCTGGACGATAGAATTGTGTGCCACCGAAGGCTTCTGCAACATTTTTACCATGCCGATTCCAGCAAATTTATGGAAAACTGCCGCCGTCCTGTATGCGATTGCTATTCCTGCCCACGTGGTACGTAAGGCTGGAGCGGGAGTTTGATGTGCTATGACTGAGACGACTGACAGGCGGGCGGCCTTCAATTGCAACATCCTCTGCTGAAGAAGCTTCCAATTACCTCAAACAAGGAACGCGTCGGTCAAAGATCACTTCAGACCTGCTACAACTATGTTAATGTGAGCTTGGGTGTTGTGGGTACGTTAAGAGCGCACACCGAACCTTTGAAGCTTTCATACCCCTGATCCTAGTCTCCTTAAAGTCTTGGCTGCTAACGGTTCTAGCTCTGCTGTGTTGGCAATGGGCTCGCACTAATGGCCCTCAGACGTCCGAAGAAAGGATCATATTCTGGACCTTGTTGGTGTCACATTTTGTGTACGGCATAAGATATGCGCAGGTTGGAGCGTACGAAGTACTCACTGTGATGTGGGGAGCACCGGCCGCCAGCTTAGCTGCTCTTCGTTTTGCCTGAGTTAAGTAGCAAGCCCAAATAGCCGGCCAGCAATAGGTTTCCATTCAGAATCCCATCTACGCTTGCTTGCCTTCAACGCTCCGTCCCTCAAGACATCTAGCTGCTTGTTCGCCGGATCGAACAGCAACTTCATAAGGCCGGCCATTTGTTCAGCGTTGGAAAAGCCTTTGCCATTGACATCTTCTTGCACTAATTCTGACCAAGCCTTGAAATTGTTGTAGCCTAGCACGGGTGTACCAGCACCAAACATATCAACAACTTTCATGGGCAAATCTACTCCACTGCTACTCGTATGCAGTGAAACTCCGAGATCAGCAGCGCCAAGAAGGGATGCATAGTCCTCGTAGGATAGCCACGCTGTCTTGATGGTAACCATTTCAAGCTCCTGTTTGGCCTCCAGAGCTTCTACCGCATCAATGTAATGTTGTCTTAGTGCTCCCTTACCAGTGATGATGACCAGAAGCTCAGGCAGCTGCGGGGAGTCAGTGATGGCGCTGGTAGAGTAGTCGCAGAGTGCTTTAAGCAATACTGAAAAGTCCTCGTCTGGAGTCCATGAGGTTGAGGACACAACAAGCCTGGTCTTGCCATCAATGATTTCGTTCGCCTTTGCAGTAGTCAATTCGTGTTGTATGAGAAATGCAATACGGTCCGAAGGCGATAGCGGCATGAACAAAGGTGCTGGTCGGTCATGTAACGATAACACCGGGGAGGTGATAGCAAATTCAGACCTGAGGACATGGCCCATGGCATCCGTGACGGCAAAGTGAGCAGTTGCGAATTTGCCCAACAACTGCTCATACACTTTTGAAACCTGCACTAGAGGGTGGTTTTGCCCAAGCTTCAAGGCGAGAACACTGTAGCCAAAGTTGTGCCAATCGATGACTAGCTTGGTCCTTTTGAAATAGCAAATACTCACGGCTAGCATTAAAGTCGGAATGGATGGAGGGTTTTGTACAAGCATCCACTCGCTGGCTCCAGTCTGGTAGGCAAGGACAGACCATAGTTGCCAAACTTGCAATAGGACTTTGAGTGGTCCAGCAACGAGGAAAATAAGCTTGTTGCCTGTTTGAAGACTCTGAGGCGGGCTTGGCAAGGCGATGATATTGACTGAGGGATGAGCCTCCAACTCTGGCAGCGGAACAGATTCTGTGCATAAGGATCAGCCGGGTTAACAATGTCAAGACAAGCAGTATGTCGTACCTAGATAGCCGATCAGGTCGACATGGCCACCATACTTGGCAATGCTGAGTGCATGATACTGCATGCGAGGACTGCGCCCAATATCTCCAAGTACAACAACTTGGACTGAGCGTTTCCGTACTTCAGACCTTGGTGGTAGCAGGAGGGATAATGTTGCAGTCAGTACGATTAGGCAGAAGACAGCAAACACTGCCACAAGCTGAGCCACAGAAGCCATGCTCGTAGGTCAACCAACTGCATAAGTTTCAATCGTAACCATAACTGCTTCACAGGAACACACGTTTGCAATTAGGTTTGGTGTCTCAGGGACGGGAAATGTGGTTATCAAGGTTATGCTCCGAATCCTCAGATCGGGCTTCTGCAAGTATGACGTGCCGCCGAGTAGCTGCTATCCCGAACAGGTTAGTTGCCGTAAGTCAGGGGCATCCGAGTCTGTTGTGCTCGACCATGTGCAGCTTTTTGGTACTAGCAAGCAGCCTGGCCGCGCCTGGGTCAACACCATATTCGTTGCTTCCCCACTGCTGTCCGAGAGGGAGTGTCTGTTGTTTGTGCTTCCTTTCACATCATAGCTCTGGCTTTACTACCTTCATAAGGAACGCAGGCGTTCCTTCAAACCCCGAGATCTGTAACCGACACAGCACTAATCCGAGCGTCAAAGCAGACGTGATTGACAGGGTCGACAACTGTTAGCATTCTTGTACAGAGACAACACCACTCACCTAGAGACACCATGAGCCAGACATTTACATTGCCTGTAACAGTCGCCGATTCCTTTAACCTCTCGCATGAGCGTCGACAGTCACGATCGCATCAACGACACACCCAAAGTCGGCTTGCACCACCTTTTGTGCTACCACGGATACCGTCTGGCACTGCTGTTTCTGTCGACCAACTAACACCAAAGCATGAACACGTTTTAGGCGAACACTATCATCGACCTTACGAAGCGAGCAACCACAGCCAAGCGCAGTTTCACGACTCATACGTCTCTCATCAAGAGGAAAAACAATCGTTCGAAATCAGGAATACTCCGGCTGCAATGTCGCATCAACACAAACATGTCTCAAAACCCACCGGTGTGCTCCTACATGCGACCGAGAACTACTCCCTCCTCTATGGTATATTAGCCGACCGTGAGTCGAGAAGAATATTCTACTTCATGCTGTTGAATTTGGCCTTCATGGGAGTTCAGTCAACATATGGCTTCCTGACTGGCTCGCTAGGTCTGATTAGTGACAGTATACACATGTTCTTCGATTGTGTCGCACTCCTGGTTGGAGTATGTGCTGCAGTCATGAGCAAGTGGCCTCCAAGCGCAAAATTCCCTTATGGCTACGGCAAAATCGATACACTGGCAGGTTTGGGCAATGGCATTTTCTTAATGCTGATCAGTGTAGAGATAGTCTATGAAGCAATTGAACGACTTTTTGTCGGTTCTGATATACACAGAACCACTGAGCTATTGGTTGTCAGCTTAGCAGGTCTAGCTGTGAACATGGTGGGCATCTTTGTTTTTCACGGTCATCACGGACATCACCATGGGCACGACCATAGCCATGGAGGACACGATCACGGACATTCTCACGAGGCCAGTCACGATCGTTCTCCCTCTACCGCCGCTTCGGCATCCCCTACGAAAGCGCAAGCAGCAGCAGGACACGGTCACCATCACCATGGAGGAGAGAATATGCAGGGTATCTATCTACACATCATGGCGGACGCGCTCGGTTCAGTGGCAGTGGTGATTTCAACTTTGCTCGTACAATTGACTGGATGGAGTGGCTTCGACCCGCTAGCATCGTGCATCATCGCCATCCTCATCTTCGCGTCAACTGTTCCTTTGGTCACCAGTACAATCAAGATTCTGCTTCTGTCGCTCAATTCAGATATCGAGTACAATCTCAGAGATATTCTCGGAGGCATAACCTCGATACGAGGTGTGGTCGGTTACACAGTACCCAAATTCTGGCTCGAAGACATCAAGAAGGACAATGATCATCATCATGGACACAACCATGGGCACGACCAAGGAAATTCGCATTCACACTCACATTCGTACTCACACACACATCCACACGACCATCACGACTCTCATTGCGACCACACTCACAAACAGGCTCATGCTCACGCTCACGACCACGACTACGACCACGATCACGACCACTCCACCACCTCCACCTCCGACCCCACAATCCTCGGCACAGTCCACATCCAAATCTCCCAATCAGCCATCCTCTCTGAAGTACAACACCTCGTCTCGTCCTACTTCACCACGCGCAAAATGGACGTCGTAGTCCAATACGAGCGCGAAGGCGACAACAGATGCTGGTGTTCAGCTACCGGCAACGGCTACGCGAAGACGCCCCAAACAGGCGGAATGCAGACGCCTTTGAGCGGAAGTTTTTCCGCTGTGTTGGGGTTTATGGGTGGTGATAACCAGACGCATCAGCAGCAGCAGGAGAAGAGAGTGAGAAAGAAAGGGAGTGGGGGGTTGGGTGTTGGTGTTGCTAGTCCGTTGGGGAAGATGTTGTGATGGGCTGGAGATGGAGATGGATCTGGTGATGGGTGGGAGATGTGATGGTGGATGGTTGTTTATGTAGTTGTAGAAGTTGAGTTTTATTGGATTGAGTCAGTCGTGTGAGTTGGACAGGCATGTGTGCAATCAAGGACTTGCTTGATCTTGAAAACAATAGAATAGATGAGAATTGAATAATTTGTTCTTGCATTCGGAATACATTCGGCTTTGTTACGGAAAAGTGCTGTGTACCTATTTATGTGAAAGTAAGACCCCAGGCATGTGCTACTGGGTTGTGCATGTATAGTAGTGATTGTTTACTACTCCTCTCATGTTGATTCCTGAAAATCTGCGCTGCGCTGCCCTTTGCGCATCCCTCTCTGTCCGTCCCACACTTGCGGCACAAGCACATCTCATTCATTCTGCATCCTCGCCAGGTCAGAACAAATGGACCTCCCACTTAATTCCGGAACGTCTTGGCTTGGTTTGATTTGGGCTGGGCTGGCTGAATCAATGGACTGTGTTTTCCAACTCCTACCTTTCTTTCTGTCGATGTACGGTATGTTGTAGTTGAGTGATCGCGTGAATCTCAGTGATCCGCACTGAGATAATCATAATGGTCAAGTTTTGTCCCGTAGAATTTTAAGCCTGTTGTTAGAGAGGACGACATTGGCCGCTCCCAACCATAGGGTGAGAAGGCTTGTTGTCATGATACTATGCCATGTATGTGGTTTAGTTTGTAGGTATTGCTGCTGAATCTGGTTATCCTGTTGTTGGTTGTTACGTGTCGAGTTGTCTCCTTCATTCTTGGGATTTGGAGAGGTTTCCATTGTTGCGAGGCGCACTGAAGGATTTGATACATTGGTTGTTGAAGTTGTTCTTTCGATGAAGGAGGCTTCGTACTGCAGGATTGGGAGAGGCGGTTGCACGGTGGCGTTCTTCAGAGAGACTGCTACGTACGTGAGGTTGGATGCAATGAATTCTGGGAAGCTTTGGATGTTGCTGTAAGCCGGTTGGGAAGCAGGGCTGCGACTGTTCGTGGTGGCACTGTTGGCCGCGGTATTAGAGCTGGCGCGGCGTGTGATTTGAAAGGTCATGGAAGATGAACATCGCGACCCCATATGTGTTTAGCATCAACGACTCGTCGCGACCAATGCTAGTAAAGTGAACAGCTCTCATGTTGTTTCTGGAATGATTTAAAAAATTGAAGCAGTGGTTGAATCGCACTTTCAGCCACTATCGAGGTTTGACCTTATTGCAAGTTGCTGTGTATCGGGACTGCTCGCAGGAAATGTAGCATTTCTGCCGCGCATCTGAGAGCCAAGGTACATGAGCTCGGCAGCGTCTTCTCTCATCTTGAGGTTCGGACCGGCTTTGGCAAAGCTCCAAAAAGGCATCGTACGCTCCATTGCCACTTCGAACTTGGCGACGTCGAAGTTGCCGCCATGATCAAGGTAGACATTCAACTCAGTAATGATGGTAGAGAATGGACACTCGACTCGATGCAGGCTAACCTCCGGTTCCTCGTCAGGCGGTGATGTTGCAGCCTCCTTTCTAAGCAAGGCATGCCAGCGCTCTAGCAACCATATGGTTTCTGTTTCGGCATTCTTGAGCACGCGTGTTATTCGATCACACTCGTGTGCTTCGCGACTTTGCACTTTCGGCATCACATTCTCAAGGCTTATTCGGGCAAGCTCTAGGCTCTGTACTGCCTCTTTCAACCGAACAATTGAGTTCTTCTCGGAGGGGCGTTGACCATTTCCACTATGGGCTCGTTTCAAGATTAAGGGAAGTGCATTTGCAAAGGCTTCACAGTAGAATAGGATATAGGGATCACTATTCTGATCCAGCCGAGCTTGCTTTGCGAGTTTGGCAACTGCTGTGACATGAGTACACACACTGTCCCAGCGGCCATTAAACGCATCCATAATACCAAGTGTGGCTGAGGTGAGAAGGATGACATCTACCGGGACACTCTCGGTGAGCAGCGAACGTATGGCTCTTGATGTGTGAGAAAAGACCTGTAGTTCAGAACTCGTCCGTCCAACAGTAGTGCTTTCCCTTTTGAGGAGTGACTCATTGGTTATAGCAGCTGCTAGCAAAGCATGACGCAGGCACGGGTATGTGTAGGCGGCTTGTGGCACCAAAGTCTTCCAGAAATGGGGCGCTGTCCTCGACCTACCTACACAGACAGCTGTCATGTTGACAAAAAAATCGAGGCCATGATGTTCATAGCCAAGGTATGGTCCCGTCGGCGCGATGACCAATGGCGTGGGGGTGGTAGGGCTTCCACTTGAGTCCGAGCTCGACTCTGTCTTGAGCGAAATGAGCGCTGATGAGTTGCTGCCCTCTTCCAGCGCGAGATCAGGGGAGACTTCAGGGACTATATCGTCATCACCTCGTTTGGATGAATTAGGATAGCCATCACACCGAAATCCAGAAAGGTGGCAACTGTTGAGTTAGTTCACGAGCGATTAGAGAGATCGTCACGTCACATACCGTTGACAGGTCGGTTTTGTTTCATCGCACTTGACATGGCGAGTTCTGTATTTGGTCAGTAAGGAAGATTGAGTACTGGCAGTTGCAAACCAACTTGCAAGTACGGCAGCCCGTCCTCGCCTTGGGAGCCCACTTCCTCCGACGATTTGGCTCATCTTTTTTGGCGGTCATTCCTCGAGACGTGGACACACGATGTGGCACTATAGAGCTTCATCTGAGCGTACAGAGAGATTCGATGTGCCGGCAAGCGCTATCTCATTCCCAGAGAAAAGCAAGAATAGCGGACAGCACGGACAGCACGGACAGCAAGGAAGTGAGCGCGGCGGGGCGAGAGTTGTTGTAGTAGAAAAAACCGAGCACGACCAATGCAGGTCAATCCTATCAGCTCCTCGTGTCTTCACTGTAGAGTAGTTGTAGTCGAGAGGTGGAGTAAAGACGAAGACATCAGAGGTTGACGATAGTTTTACTAGACAGGCACCACGTTCGGCTTCCAGTTAGTAATGGCAGTGGAGCTTAGTGCCAGTGTGTCACTTGTGCTACTTGAGTAGCTCAATTCATCCAATTTGTTAAGTCCGAAGCTCGATTTTTGGGCGATTAGTAATTTCTGTACCTAGGGAATCAACATGCAGACCAATGCGAAAGGTGGGGAGTTGAATGAAGCCTGAACGGCGGCGTCTCGGAGACCAAATTAGAGCTGAAAGGAGCTAAAAGGAGCTGAAAGTCTGGCTATGAGCGTCATACCAAGGAATTGGACATGATCACATCTGATACAGGTCAGAGCCGCTAGCTTGTGTGACCGAGCCAAACTGCTGGGCCGCATTGGCACTGCAAGTGTTGAGTCAAGCAACAAGTCAAAAGGCTTGGGATAGGTCCCCCTGGGGAGTGAGAGCCGGGCTAACCGTCCAAAGTGGGTTGCTCATTGTTCTGGGCTGCCGAGGGCTTGCTTAATATCGTTCGGTATGCGGCTAAAACCTAAATCATTTAGGTGCTAGTTTCCCCGATTCCTGGTGTTGGCACTACCTAGGTCCTACTGCACTGTAACTGGGTACATACATAACCCTTTGCTCACAGTGCAAGTGGAATATTACCATTTCCGAGAAAGCCCCGAATCTCTAATTCCGAGTCGTCATCGGAAGAGCAGACATACCAAGTATCCGGCACTGCCAATGCACTGTAACGTAAATTTGAAGCTTGCGCAGTCAAACGCAATTCCCAAGGTCAAGTCCACGCGTGGCACTAACCTTGTCCGTGTCGATCCTGTTTGTTAGAATACCTGATGCTGTTCAAACACCATCCAGATCAGTGCTCCGCTTATCGTGTCATATCCCTGCGTGATCTGCACTACCGAATCAACTACTGCACGGTGCATGAACCACAAACTTTCGGGACATCGATCTGGTTGTGTCCTGCAGTCAGCGGAGAATGACAATACCACGACCGCCCATCCGGTACCGTGAATCGCTAGCCTTTACCGCATACCCTTCGTGCGAGGACTGTCTGACCTGGTGTGAAGAGGGTCTTGCCGTTGCTGGTGGTGAAAATGTACACATTGTCGGAGGCTTTGCCAATGGCGAGAAGCAGTCGACTGTGAATACTATTCGCGTTGATCAATTTGACTACCGCCAATGGCCTGAACAGAGTCTGGCCACGATCCAGGATCTTTCTATTGGTGAGGAGCAATCCAACTCTGTCGTTGTTGCACTTGCCTGGTCTCCTCCAGGTCCGGGTATTCACTACCGCTCTGTTCTTGCTGTCTTGACCTCGAACCTATTACTGTCCATTTGGGAAACTGATGGCTCGCAGCGTAATTGGCAAAGGACCTGTGTTGTAAATCACCACCTGCCAATTCGGGCTGCACCCACCAGACGAAACACGCGAATTCGATGCCTCGCATGGTCGAATCCTCTGCGTCTTCTAAATGGCGGGCAATGGGGCGTACAACTCCTTGCTATCATCGATGATGACGATACTTTACACATCCTGCGAATTGACAAGAAGAACAGGGACCAATATGGAACATGGTGTTTGAATCCAGTCTTCACTACCACCTTGCCACATCTTGAAACTTCCCACAGCCATATCACAGGCATGACCGGATTGCAAAACTTGCTCACGTGCAATGCGTCCGTGAGAAGTATGATGTTCCTTCCATGGAATGCCGTGAATTTGCCAACCTCGCTTGTACAAAGTGTCGTGACAACATCGTTGGTGTACCAGCGACATCATCAAAATGCTCAGTACTCGATTGCGCTGGAGGTTAATCTCTCAGATCATGGCTCTAAGATTACTGCACGACAAGTCAATCTACAAGAGCTTCAGAAGACGAGCGTTGAAAAGGTGCCATCTCTGGGCCGACAGGGCCTTCGGACCATCCACAGCTTGGAGGAAAGTCCTCAATGGCAAGAAGCACTCAAGGACATAGTCGCAAGATACGATCAACGATGTCGTCTGGGTGGCTTCTTCCGCATCCGATTCTGGGGCTTTGCTACCTCACCAGACCAAAGTACCGAGGCTGCCTGTTTAACGCTACATCCTTGGGATATGTATGAGTACACTTCGACAGTCCTGGAAAAGTGCCATGTTGTATTTAGGCCTCTGCGATCCCAATTTGCGAACGCCATGTCGCAACAGAAGACTGCTATAGAGGTTGCGACTGCCGTTCTCGACTTCGTTATTAGTCAGCTTCGCTCACAGACTTATATCATCTCCACCATTGATCAAATGCTCGTTAAAGTCCTCCATGCTTGGACTAGTCGCAATCTGAATCAATCCAGTCAACAAACTATTCTAGGAAACTTCGCAACAGCTGTGTCCGGAAAAGCTGAAGCCGTCACCAATGTCCACCTCATGACCCAAAACGGTCAGTCCGCACAGACCACCCCTTCCAATTCTGCAAGCTCAACACAAACTGCTCTAGAAACATGCGACATCTGCGATGTGCCCATTCACATGAAGGACGACAATGATTCAGTTTGTGTAAACGGTCACGTGTTTTCAAGATGCAGCCTCTCATTTATCTCTATACAAGAACCAGGAATATCGAAATACTGTTCCGGGTGCGAAAGGCAATTCCTCAATATCTCCAAGCTGAGGCCACACCCTGGTCAGTGCATAACCTCGAAGCTCTTCGACGAATTCGACGTCTGCCCATACTGCAGAGGCAGGTTTCGTGGATGAATGCAAGTATAACGCTTTCAGCTGAAGACCATGGCACAGAACCTGCCGAATCCTGAAACCAGTATAGCTCTCAGTGGGCCTCTGGGATTTGGGATGCTTTCTTTGTATGTTCTAAACCTGCGCTCGGAAAGTCCTTGAGTTGATAACCTCAACATGTGCTTCGATGTGATGCATGAAAACCTCGGATGGGATTGTCATACAGCCTCACATTCATCAATCAAGTTGTTAGTCTCTCCAGTCGACAATACCACCACTCCATAAACTTCTTTAGACACTGCAGCCATGGTTTTCCTACCCTCAAGTCCAACTCGGATATACTCCATCCACAAAGGCAAGACAACATCTCTGCCACTGAAATCAAGAGGCATTCCGACAAAGGAGATAGCCGAAGGAAAGATGAAGAACCTAACCAAGCCCATGACTATGACCAGTTCGGTTGCTGGTGACTCTACATCAAAAGACAAGGTGCAGGTAATACCGAGTGAGGAGGAATTTTCTACTCAGCAGTCCTTACTACAAGATGAAAAGAGCGTACAAGTTGTTCACAACGAAGCCTCTCTGAATCATGGTAGCAACCAAAGCAACACGTCTAGACAAGACGCAGTCAGTCTTCTCGGCATACACGCTGTAGGCATGAATGAGGAGGTGTCACATACTGGTTCACTATCTGACGAGATCCTGCCAAGAACAACCTATCGTCCTCGATCGGCCACTTTTGACACAAGGTCTGAATCTGAATATTCTTTCGAGGAACATGACCGTCCAATCGTCGGCCGTGCAAGCAGTGTAAGAGTTGGCAAACCCCGAATTGTTCAGCACAGGTCTCACTCCAATACCCAAGTACCGAAAATACAAGGCGATGGTTTGACACAACCCGACAGCCATTCTTCCGCCAGGGTTGAGTGTGTCTCAGGACTAAGTACGGACATGCTTCCTATTATGCTAGAAGAGGATACCCAGAAACCATCCAAAGATGATATCGCTCCAATAGGCGTCGAAGATCCACACAACGAGCAACAGTTTACAAGCTCAACTCAATCCTCGAGATCCGTCACGCTACGCCCACCTACTGAACAAGAATGGATTGGTTTGCCTACCCACAACGAGCTAGGCTTCGCCCACCATCCCTCCACCGGAAACACCTTGAACACTATCCAGTCTGTTCATCCTACTATTGTCAACCCACCCACACCCTTAATCAGCGAATTACGAGAATCTGATGTTGTCAATGCTATGCCAGAAGAAAATCATGACCGTGCTTTGTCGGTGCAGTTCCCAGTATCAAAAGGCCTCGGCCGACGAGTGACAATTAGGCCAGCCGACCTTATCATCAACCGCCTAGACACAACCACGTCTTTCAGAGAATCAATCGTCACAACGCCTTACCCACAGCGCCGCGCTAGTGATCAGACTAGTGTCAATAGTGATTCGCACTGCGACCGCAACAACTCGAACTCCAGCTCTGATGACACGAAGAGAGCTAACCAGGCCAAAGACAGACGGTCGCGAGTGGTATCATTCACCCAGCTCTCTGCGCCTGATGGAGTGTCTCGAAGTATTGGAGAAAAGGATCGATTTCCATCCCCTGAACGTCCTGAAATCCTTTTCGTTGACCTTTCTCTCCTCAACCATCCACTGGCACGCACCACTATCGAGATCCAGATCACTGACAAAAGCACCTTCGATGACGAACTGCTCTTCCATGAGATTCGCAAAGCCTACTCTCGTCAACTCTTAGGTCTCCGCCGTCTTCTCTTTACTCTAGTCCGTCAAGTAGAGTACGCTACGGTCACCTCTCCAATCGACTACAATGATACCGACTTCGATAACATCAGCTTCGTGCAACATTTCCACAAACCATCCCTGGGTCGTAAGCGCAAAGAATGGGTAATTTGGCTCCGTAACAACAATCCACGACACGCAGCTCCGACAACTACTGTCTCTGCTATTTCTCCCAGAAACAGTGGTAATACCAACTGCATCAAGAAGGATGGCGCTCCTATCCGTCACATCGATAGCCTCAAGCGCCTTTCCTCACACACTCATTCAACGCACCATTCCCGTGCCTCAAGTAATAACAAATCCCTCCACACCGACCGCGACATTAACAACGCTGACCCAACCAAACGCTTCAGCACAGCCAGTGACGCCTCATCCTTCAATTTCATCTACAGCCCAGCCATTCCACGTCTTCCCTTACTCAACTCTCGGCACGAGAACCACCCCGTCCTGACGTCGTCGCACACAAACTCACCTACTGCTCTCACCGCCGCGGCCGCCACACTACACAACTCCGCAAGTCCTTGCCGCTCCTTCTTCTGGCCCAACTCACTCTACTCAGCATCCCGCCACAGTGCCTCAGGCTCAAACAGCTCCAACGAAAGCCAAACCAAAATCGTGACGATATCGTTCCACCATCGTTATCGCATCGGAATGATAGCGGTCCTGACTTTGCTAAACATTCTGTCCGCTCTCTTCGCCGCGATGATCTGGGTGTTCTTCGGTGTGCCAGGGATAAGGCCGGGTATGGATAAGCATGTTGCTCAGCGAGTAGGACAGCACGATGGGAGTGGTGTTTGGCAGGCGGATGCAAGGGCGCGAGTATTGACGGGTGCTGT
>Ga0068628_1000125_pt1 | contig 19138 bp, 15 predicted proteins | sample InSIn2gowninarea_FD_77431 | JGI IMG/M metagenome (GOLD analysis project Ga0068628, IMG submission 77431) | Clean room microbial communities from NASA Spacecraft Assembly Facility at Jet Propulsion Laboratory, Pasadena, California, USA -... ... | reverse complement strand
GTCGGGAATCAAGGGAATTGGCGAGAGCAAGCAGTACGACGGTAGGCAGGCCTTCCAGACCAAGACACACGATCAGTCCGCTGACTAGTAACAGGCTCGAAGCTGCGCATCGGCATCGTTCACGCTAGATGGAACACCAAGATCATTGATGCTCTTCTGGAGGGCGCAAAGAAGAAGCTCGCCGAAGCAGGCGTTCCTGGTACTTCTGCACAAGCCGAAACTCGCCAAATGGAGAAGCTGACGATGAGCAGACAGCAACATTGAGATCCAGACAGTGCCCGGCAGCTATGAACTCCCCTACGCAGTGCAACAGATGTACGCATGCTCGCAAGCTCAGGCATCATCGGCCAACTCGACATTGCTGAGCTCTGCCACCGATCTCCTTTCGTCGTCAACAACCGATCTCTCGCTCAAGGACAAGGAAGGCAGCAGCAACTCAGCAGCAACCAAGCCCTTTGATGCCATCATCGCCGTCGGTGTCCTGATCAAGGGCTCAACAATGCACTTCGAGTACATTTCGGATGCTGTCAGCCACGCTCTCATGAAGCTCCAACTGGATATTGGCATTCCTGTCATTTTCGGTCTGCTCACTCTGTTGACCGAGGAGCAAGGACTTGAACGCGCTGGCCTTGTGTCGGGCTCGAAATACCACAACCATGGCGAAGACTGGGGTGCAGCCGCTGTCGAGCTGGGAGTCAAGAGAAGAGGCTGGCAGGAAGAGAAGACGTTCATTCAATAAATCAACAAGAAAGAGTGTGTTAAGGAGATAGAAGATACGATAAAGCTCGCTCAAAGTCACACAAGAATGGCACGAGTCGAGAAGAATACAAGCTGTCTTGGATGCCCATCGTCTGCCCTGATAGCTTCGTTTGTTGCTTGATCAAACGACGTGTTTCTGCTCGCGTCCAGGATGATTTGAACGATACAGCTGAATTGTTACAAAGACGCATTGCCTTGACGAGCCAGATGATGACTGGCACATGGCTGTTCTCTCTCAAGATGGATCTCGGTCCAGACATGGTGACTGTGTATGGGCATGCACAGAGCACTCCTCCAATTCTCGTGTTTCTAGCGCGCGTCATCAGTGCACGGTCCCGCAGACGTGGAACTTCTTGCGACACTTGCGACACTGAGCGTCTTCTTGACTGAGGAATGGAAGTGCTGTTCACCATCCCTTCAACCATTCCTTTATTCACTTTGTCCATCTGCCGCCTTCTTGTTGCTTTCCCTGAACCTCGGCGCATGAGATTTTGCCTCTTCGTCCACAGCGCACCCCTCTGGTCTGCGCCTTGACACGGCCCTTGTCTCCGCCCTCGAGGCCCCTGTCCTCGCCAAAGGCCACTTACCTGCCTCGTCTTTTCACCATCTCCCCCCCTATCCCCCATCCTTCCACCCGCCAGTCGCTGTCTTTGTCCTGCTGCATCTGCGCCGCTATCCTTCTGACCATCCGGGCTGAAGAAGCTCGGCCCACCATCAGCAAAACAAACTCGCACTGCTGACCTCGCCTCGGCTTTGTATCTCCGATGCCTGGCTGTTGATTCAGGTGCCACTCTCGCCTGTTGCTGTTAGCCTCGTATGGCCCACCCACTAGGTCGGCCTGCCGATGTTTCGGTCAACATGTCTTCATCCGATTCGGAAGCACGCGACTCGGGAGACTTGTTGAATGCCGTCGGTTCCACCAGCTCTCTTGCAAGCACAGTCTCTTCGGTCTTCAGTGCTAACACTCAAGCCCCAAAGACCAATGGTCACTCTTCGACCAACATCGCCGCCCTTACTCCCCTCACATATCCTGCTTCATCTCCAGTCAAATCACATTCTCCACTAGCTTCCTCGAAGCCACTGCTCAATACGACCCAACCAGAGCCATCTCCTCTTGGTCTTCCTGTCGCAAACACCACTCGAGGTCCTTACGAAAATGCCACTCCCCGGCCTTCTCCCCCAGCAGAAAACCTGCAAATCATGCCACCACCTGGCAAGGCGAAAGGGTACAGAACGGTTTATGACCCCGAACTCGACAATGAGCTCAGCGAGAAAGAGAAGAAACGTAGAAGCGGAAAAATCAAGACAAGGTCTTTCGGGACCGAGGTACGTTTGGATATTTTTACATGATTGCTGAGCTTGTTGATACCCTGTCACAAAATAAACCGTTCTGTACCCTGAAGCTGATGGGTTGAAATAATAGTCACACCCTGCGCCCCCAGACCCCAGACTGGCCATCGCAAACTACACCTCTGGGGGAGCTGTAACCGATAAATTGTCGAAATCGAAAAGGAAGCTGCGAGTTGCACCTTACATGCTGAAATCGTATGCATACGACAAAAACTCGACAATTGGGCCTGGTCCGCCAAAACAAATTGTCGTCCACAGTTTTGATCCATTTACGCCCGAATCCCAACTCAAATTCTTTTTCGCGAGCTTCGGAGACATTGCTGAATTTCGCAATCAAACCGATCCGAATACTGGAAGTTTCTTGGGAATTTGCTTGATCAGGTACAAAGACAGCAAGCCGATCAAGGGCGTCTCCGTTTCCGCCGCCAATGCTGCAAAACGGGCCGAAAAGGAAGGGCACAACGAGCGCATTGGATTGACCAAGGTCAAGGTCGAGCTTGATCGCGAGGGGCGCAAGTGTAGGAAATATGTCGAATACACGCTTAAAAAGGCGCGACACGAAATGGAGAAAGAAGCGGCTCGACATGCCTCTCACACTGTTTCGCTAGCAGCAGATTCGCCCGGTTCCTCGACGCCTGTACCACCGCTTCCTCCGCCGCCACCTGGTGCTCCCGAAGAATTGCCCGCTGTACCGGTAGATGTACCAAAGGCGCCAAAAGGACCGGCTTCCAAGCGGGACCGCGAGCGCGAGCGAGAGCGAGCAGGCGCACCAGAACAAGCACCATCGACCACAAAGGAACGCGACACAGGTCGCTCGGTTGTTGAGCTGGAGCCGATATTGGCCAAGATCAAACGAAAGCCGTACATTTTTATTTCTCGTGATAGCGTGCCTGTGTTGGGGTCCACTGTGCCCCATCTTAAGAAGAGGTTCAAGGCTTTCGACTGGCGAGAGATTCGGGTTGACAAGACAGGATACTATGTCATCTTTGATGACTCGAAGCGCGGTGAAGATGAGACAGTCAGATGTTTCAAGGAGTGCAATAATGGACCTATGTTCACGTACAACATGGCAATGGAATGTCAGCAGTACGGCAATCCCGATTACGTGCGCAGTCCGAGCCCCGAGACCCAGGCTGTCCAGAGCCGACAGAAAGAAGAAGCAGATCGCATGGAGAGATGGGCTGCTGAGGATTTAGAGGAAGAGAAGAAAGAGCGAGCTGCGGATTTGGACCCTGTGAAGGGCGCGCTCGAGCAGTTGCAACTCGAGTTGCGCAACAAGATCATGGACGACATCAAGAAACGAGTTGTCATTCCCGAGCTTTACGACCGTCTTGACCCTGCCAGACACGTCGCGAAACGACGCAAGCTCGATATTGCAGATCCGGTTGACAATGAAAACCAGCCCCCGAGTTTGTTACTGAACAAAGCCGCCAACACCACGTCGACAACTGCTCGAACCCGAAACGGACGTCCTTTGTCTCACAGCAAGCCGCTGCGCCCACACGATCCCAATCGCGGACGACAAATTCCAATGAGCGCTTATGTCGACGAGCGCCGGCTCAAGAAGCGACCAGCTGCACGTCCTGTTCACGCACGCCCATTGCATTACCGTCTGCAGCATATGGATGATGATGAGGACGAAGACGATTCCGACGACGATCGTAGAACGCCAATGACGCGCGACACGGAAGATCAAGAGAGCAGACCTATGAGTCGCGCTAGCCGTAACTCAACACCCTTCAGCGTGCCAGAATCTATTGACTTGCCGACGCCTGCTCCCAAGAAGAGAAAGCTGGTTCACAAAGAGAAGGAGACAATCCCAGAGGAAGAGCAGGAAATCTTTGCACCGCATCACAAGGAGCTCCTTGGAGATCTCATTCAGAAGATTCCGGAACTTATGGCCACACGCGAACTCGAGCTGGTTGTTAGCACCCTCCCCCGAGACTCAAAGTTCCAAGAACGCGCACGAACAGAACTTCATTCCAGACAGCGCGCCAAATACGACAGCGAAGAGACGCCTGCTCCAACCATTGATAGCACCAAAGCAGAAGCCGTTGGCGACAAGGCTATGTCCCAATCAGGAGATCTGTCTGTCAAGCCCACCAAGAAAGACACCAAACGCAAGCGATCAAAGTCAAAGAAGCAAATATTTGAGGAGCGCGAAGCAGAACGGGCCGCAGCAAGGGCCGCTGAAGATGCTCAAGCCCTGGAAGACGACAGCCAGATTGGAGATAGAGACGTTGACGCAGACGTCGATGTTGACATTGAAATGGCTGAACCTGTTATCGAAGAAGAGGAAGAGGCCGAAAGACCGCAGGTCGAGTGGGCTGTGTCCACTGGAGAACCACGCAAAACCGTCGAAGACGATGACGATACCTTCTTGGACATTGATGGTTGGAAGCACATTGTCAAGGATGAAGAAGACATGCGGTTCTTGCGTCAAGCTTTGGAAGATATGGCCCCTGCAGAGGTTGGAGATGTTACCCTGTGGGCCTGGAAACAGAAAGAGATCAAGGCGCTTAACTCGCGTGGAGCAACTGACGAAGCCAAGATTCAAGGATACTACGTTCCGAACCCCTCAGGCTGTGCCCGCACTGAGGGCGTCAAGAAGATCTTGGAGTCCGAAAAGTCAAAGTACCTGCCTCACCGCATTCGCGTCCAGAAGCAGCGCGAGGCTCGCGAGGCACAGGCACGGGAGAACCCCAATGCTATCGCTGCTGCCGAAGCGGCAGCTGAAGCCGCAAAGGTAGCCGCAGCAGCCAAGATTGCATCTGTCGCTACATCTCGCAGCAACCGTGCTAACAACCGTCGCTTGGTCAATGACATCAACTTGCAGAAGCAGAACCTTACTACTACTGGTGGTGATACCGATGCTATCAAGTTCAATGCACTGAAGAAGAGAAAGAAGCATGTCAAGTTCGACAGATCGGCTATCCACGGCTGGGGCTTGTATGCTATGGAAAACATCGCATCGAACGATCTCATCATCGAGTATGTCGGCGAAAAAGTACGTCAGAAGGTAGCCGACCTTCGCGAAATCAAGTACGACAAGCAGGGCATTGGAAGCAGTTACCTTTTCCGTATGGCAGACGACGAGATCATCGATGCCACGAAGAAGGGTGGTATTGCGCGTTTCATCAACCACAGTTGTACACCCAACTGCACGGCCAAGATCATCAAGGTCGATGGCACCAGGAGAATCGTCATCTATGCGCTCAAGGACATTACCAAGAGTGAGTTTAAGAAGAGCATTAATCGGAATACACTGCTAACCTAGAAACAGACGACGAGCTCACATACGACTACAAGTTCGAGCGCGAGTACGGCAGTGACGATCGCATTCCTTGTCTTTGCGGTTCCGTGGGATGTAAAGGTTTCCTGAACTAAGGGATTAATCAAAGAGGAAAGCTCTGTTGTATATTACGTGAAGGAAAGAGCATGCATGGTTGGCGTACCAGGAAGGAACAAAAAACGGAGGAGGGGCTTCTTTCTTCAGGTTTGCATGGAATATGGTTTTCAGACGCCTTTTGAATTGTACGATACCTTAACAAAGAGACGCCCTCGGACTGCCCTGGCTGGTTGGCGCAGGACAGAGAGGCAAGTTGCACTGCACGATTGAATACAATTGTCCAACAACCTTGATGGAGACCTGGATAATGTGACGTAAAACCGAGCTGACAAACCCTCGCATCCTTCCCGTTGGTAGTAGACCATGAGTCAGGTACAACAGCGTTGCTCAATAAGCAGCAAGCGACAAGCTTGTTGTACGCGCAATGCGATAGTGGGTCTGTAGGGCCAACGACTGACTCAAAGTGATATTGTTGCTCGTATCTTGCGGGTTGTTGTATCTGATTCCAAGGTAAGAAGCGAGCATGGACCAAGTGGGAGTGGGTTGACTTTCTGGGGACGGCCACCTGGTTCTTGGCGCGGCCGGCATATGATCGAAGACACGTTTCGATATCAAGGAAACTTCTGGATTCTTGGATCAAGGTACAATAAGACTAGGAAGGGACGTGGGAAGTAAGATCTTCCTTTTTCTCGACCAAGGTTGCATTGCTCCAGAGTCGCCAACATGGACAACGCCTACGTGCAATCGACATCTGCCGTGCTGAAGCACTTTGATGTGCAGGAAGCCTCAGGTCTCGACAAGACTTCCGTGACTGCGTCTAGACAGAAGCATGGTCGCAATGGTATGCTCTTCCTGTGGCTTTCTACGAGCACTCTGAATGTTCGCTAACTCTGTTGCCAGCTCTCCCTGAAGACCCACCGACACCACTATGGGAACTCATCCTAGAACAATTCAAAGACCAGCTGGTCATCATCCTTCTCGCCTCTGCTGCCGTATCCTTTGTTCTCGCTCTGTTCGAAGACAGCGACGACTGGACTGTCTTCGTTGATCCTGTCGTAGTATGTCCTATCTCGCCCCATCGTCTTGAGCGCAGCTCCTAACCAACATCTCCCAGATTCTCACCATTCTCATTCTTAACGCCGTCGTTGGTGTGTCGCAAGAGTCATCAGCCGAAAAGGCAATTGCTGCACTGCAAGAATACTCGGCCAATGAAGCCAAGGTCGTTCGCAATGGCAAGGTTCAGCGCATCAAGGCAGACGAGTTGGTTCCTGGAGATATCGTCAAGGTCGCCGTAGGCGATCGCGTACCTGCCGATTGCAGAGTCCTCTCTATCCACAGCAACAGCTTCCGTATTGACCAGAGTATTCTGACCGGAGAGAGCGAAAGTGTCGGCAAGGATACAGACGCCATCAAGGATGCGAACGCCGTCAAGCAGGACCAGATTAACATGCTCTTCTCGGGAACCACGGTTGTCACTGGAAATGCCACCGCTGTCGTTGTCCTTACCGGTTCAAACACTGCCATTGGCGACATCCACGAGAACATCACCTCTCAGATTTCGCAGCCTACTCCTCTCAAGGAAAAGCTCAACGATTTCGGAGACACTCTGGCCAAGGTTATTACTGTCATCTGCATTCTTGTCTGGCTCATCAACATTCCCCACTTCAACGATCCTGCCCATGGCTCTCTCACCAAGGGTGCAATTTACTACTTGAAGGTAAGCCGCCATTGTCCATGGCTTTTCCAAGCACTTGACTGACCATTGACTCAGATTGCTGTATCGCTCGGTGTCGCTGCCATTCCCGAAGGTCTCGCTGTCGTCATTACTACCTGTCTCGCGCTCGGAACCCGCAAAATGGCCGCTAAGAACGCTGTAGTTCGCAGTCTTCCCTCTGTCGAGACTCTTGGTAGCTGCAGCGTCATCTGCTCAGACAAGACCGGAACCCTTACCACCAACCAAATGAGCGTCAACAAGGTTGTTTTCATTAACCAGCAAGGATCTGGTCTCGAGGAATTTACTGTCGAGGGAACAAGCTTCGCTCCTGAGGGCGCAATCACCACTTCGACCGGCGAAACTCTCGAAAATGCAGCCGCTTCTTCCTCTACTATTGCACAGATTGCCGAAGTCGCCGCTCTTTGTAACGATGCACGTCTCTCATACGACAGCGAAAAGGATGTTTACAACAATGTCGGTGAAGCCACCGAGGGTGCTCTGAGAGTCCTCGCCGAGAAGATCGGCACCAGAGACGCATCTGTCAACTCTGCAAGATCTTCCCTCGCACCTGAAGAAAGAATCCACCACGCTAGCAAGCACTGGGAAACCAGCACTCCTCGTTTGGCTACCTTTGAATTTGCACGCGACAGAAAGAGTATGTCTGTTTTGGTCCAGGATGGTTCGTCCCAGCGTCTTCTTGTCAAGGGCGCTCCTGAGTCCATTATCGCCAGATGTAGATACGTCTTGGTTGGAACCAAGGGCACCAGAATGGCTCTCACTGACAACATCTCTGCCTTGCTTTCCAAGGAGGTCGTTGACTATGGTAACCGTGGACTCCGCATCATGGCTCTTGCAAGCGTTGATAACATCACCTCTCCTCTGTTGAAGCAGGCCAAGACCAGCTCTGAATATGCCCAACTCGAACAGAACATGACTTTGATCGGTCTTGTTGGTATGCTCGACCCTCCTCGTCCTGAGGTAGCCGACAGCATCCGCAAGTGCCGTGAGGCTGGAATTCGTGTCGTTGTCATCACTGGTGACAACCAGAACACTGCTGAAACCATCTGTCGCCAGATTGGCGTCTTTGGCACCGACGAAGACCTGACCGGCAAGAGCTTCACTGGCCGCCAGTTTGATGATCTCAGCGAGGCCGACAAGCTCAAGGCTGCCAAGAACGCTTCTCTCTTCTCCCGTACTGAACCCACTCACAAGTCCAAGTTGGTCGACCTTCTTCAGTCTGCCGGCGAAGTTGTCGCTATGACTGGTGATGGTGTCAATGACGCCCCCGCCTTGAAGAAGGCCGACATTGGTGTGGCTATGGGTAGTGGTACCGACGTTGCCAAGCTCGCTGCAGACATGGTTCTCGCAGACGACAACTTTGCAACCATCGAAGCCGCTGTTGAAGAAGGCAGAAGCATCTACAACAACACTCAGCAATTCATCCGTTACCTGATCTCGTCCAACATTGGCGAGGTCGTGTCCATCTTCTTGACTGCCGCTATGGGTATGCCTGAGGCTCTGATTCCTGTTCAGCTTCTCTGGGTCAACTTGGTTACCGATGGTCTTCCGGCTACTGCGCTCTCCTTCAACCCTGCTGATCATGATATCATGAAGCGTCTTCCTCGCAAGCGTGATGAAGCTCTTATTGGGGGCTGGCTCTTCTTCAGATACATGGTGATTGGCACATACGTTGGTATCGCAACTGTTGGAGGTTACGCATGGTACTTTATGTTCAGTGAGGCTGGACCTAAGGTCAGCTTCCACGCCCTGGTAAGAACGGATTTCGAATACGTATGGCGTCTTGACTATATGCTAATTTTTGATAGACTCACTTCCATTCTTGCAGCATTTTTGAGCACCCGATTGACTGCCTCATGTTCACCGATTACAGAGCCAAGACAGCATCGACTATCTCCTTGTCGATTCTGGTTGTCATTGAGATGCTCAACGCCATGAACGCTCTGTCTTCGTCGGAGAGCTTGTTAACCCTTCCCCTCTGGAAGAACATGATGCTCGTGTATGCCATCTGTTTGAGTATGGCATTGCACTTTGCACTACTCTACATTCCTTTCTTGCAAGGCATCTTTGGTATTGTGCCTCTTGGTATGGAGGAGTGGAAGTTGGTACTTGCTTGGAGTGCGCCTATCATTTTGATTGACGAGGGATTGAAGTTCCTCGAGCGCGTATTCGTCATGGAGAAGCCGGGCAAGCATATTAAGCCCAAGGCAGAGTAAGGTAGATGGCGCAGGCATCGTCACTAGCATTAGAAGTGTAACTGGAAACTAGAGCGTGTAAATAAATAGAAAATGGAACGCGCTTTGATTGGTTTGATCTTGCCTTTGTGCTGAAGTCTGTATGTTGCATGGTGGGGTGGGATCGAGGGGCGGGGTGCACAAAAGGCGGAGGTGCATAAAGTTGGCGTGCAGGCACAAAGACAATCGATAAGAGAACATAATTGTGCCAAGCGACGAATTTCAACGCGAGCAATTGACGACGAGCATTTGCGCGCGAGGGTAGACGTAACCACAGACACAACCATGGCCAACACACTTCTGATCGAAGGCTCATTCGAGGAGCTGAGCGAGGAGCTCGCCGTCTACATCGACGGACTCAGCCAGTCGTCGCTGCAGTCGGAAATTGCGCCGCTGTTGAAGGAGGGCAACAAGGTGGATGCGCTCAAGAAGATTGTCACTGCCAGCAGCGCCTTGAACAGCGCCCCCGAGAGAGGTAGGTTGCGCTCTTTTACTGTATTGGAAACTCATCAAGTTCTAACTTTGCTGCCACCCAGAATTCGTCGCCGCATACAACCTCCTCGTGCACCTCGTACACCAGTCTGGAAGCCCCGACATTTTCCTGCCCAAACTCTGCCAGAACGTCTCTGCTCCCATCACCTCTTCGCCATACAACGGCACCGGTCTCGCCCTCAACGTCCTCTCCACAATCTTCAACACCCTCTCGCCTGAGCAAGACAGCCGGTACCACGTGCTGCTCGCTATCCTCAAGATTGTGCGCAACAACAGCACTTTCGACCAGTTGACCCCTCAACTCGCCCAGCTGGAGTCATGGCTGCAGGAGTGGGACATGGATGCCGCAGACCAGCGCAAGCTGTACCTTGCCGTTAGCGATGTGGCCACCGAAGCCAGCGAGGACGAACAAGCATACCAATACCTGCTCAAGGCCCTGCGCACCATCCAGTCGCAAGCAGATGCTTCCTCTGAAGATGCCAAAGCCCTGTCTATCCGCGCTCTCAAGCAAGCCCTTGTCTCGCCTTCCCACTTTGACTTCCACGACTTGACCCAATTGGATTCCGTTCAGGCTTTGCGCAACTCCGAGTCCGTCTGGTTTGAGTTGCTTGAGATCTTCAACGCCCAGCAACTCGACGACTTCCGCGACTTCAACGAGGCCAACCCTGATTTCATCGCCAAGGCTGACATGGACGCTACCGCCCTCGAGCGCAAGATGCGTTTGCTCACTCTGGCCAGCATCGCTGCCTCTGCCTCGCAATCCCGCACCCTGCCCTACGACGCCATCACAAAGGCCCTCCAAATCCCCTCCGAAGACGTGGAGATGTGGGCCATCGATGCCGTGCGTGTCGGTCTCGTCGAAGGCAAACTCTCGCAGCAAGAAAAGACCTTCCTGATCCACCGCACCACCTACCGCGTCTTCGGCGAGAACCAGTGGCGCGAAGTTGCTTCCCGTCTGGATATGTGGCGTACCTCTCTGCAGGGTGTTCTCCGCGTCGTCCGCCAGGAAAAGGAAAACTACATCCGTGATCGTGAGGCCGAGCTCCGTGACGCTGAGAACCGTGACAAGGGCAATGGTTACAGACCTAATAAGCAGTACCGAAACGCTGTTGAGGTTGAGTAAACCTACCAACGAGTGTTTGCAATGTCTTGTTTTTAGTTCTATATCATGAGGTTCACAAAAATGGGATTCCTGTTGTTCTTTCTTGATTTTTTCATGTCTTATCATGTGTGCTGAAATCGAGGATAAGTTTCAGACGAAAATGGGGTTCTCTTCCATCTTAACTGTTCGTAGCTTGATCTCTCATTGCAAGGAACATAAAAGGAGCGATGCGACGGCATTGCGCTCTTAAAGACTGAAGGTGGTAGTTCTGCTCTTATCTTCTTATTTTCGACAAACTCATTATCATCGCTCTTGGATAATGTTTAGGGGAAAGGGGCCAAGAGAGTATCAGTAAAAGAGGTAACGATATACAGGAAAAGATGCAAGTTCGCACAGCAAAGTTCATCGTTGGTTAATAATTAAGCTAGCAAACACGACCCCAAGCCATACTCCGTACAACCCCAGCAAGAAAATACAAGCAAGCAATGCCCATCAATCGACTTCCACCTCACATCTACAATGCAGCAATGGTTCTTCTCAACACCTCTAGGCCACGCTCGCCAACAGCCTCTTCACCTTCAGGGACTGCATCGTCCGCAGTCTTGAGCATCCACGCAATATCGCTGAGCAAGCCGAGGGGCAGCTCTCCATCCTTGCGCTCTTCTGCGCGTACTTGAAGGCGTCCCGTGTACTCCCACTCCTTAGCTGCGTCCTCTGCACGTTGGATGACGGCGTCTGGAATACCGCACATAGCTGCGCAGTGCATACCGAAACTGCCCTCCGCCACACCAGGTTCGAGTTTGTACAAGAAGGTAATGCGACGTTCAGTGTCATCCACCATGATAGCCATGCGCTTGGGTGAGATCTCTGGATGCAAGCTGAACTCTGCTGCAAGAGAATGGTAGTGGGTGGCAAAGAAACCAATGCAGCCAGTGTGCGTGGCGACGTGGTGAAGTACTGCTTGTGCAACTGCAACACCGTCGTGACTGCTCGTACCACGGCCAAGTTCATCGAGAATCACCAGCGAACGAGGTGTAGCTTCAGACAAGATCTTCTTCGTCTCGCTCAACTCCACCATAAACGTACTCTGGCCAGCCAGAATGTTGTCATGGGCTCCCAAACGAGACATGATACGGTCAACAGGAGTCATGCGTGCTGCAACGCAGGGCACGAAACAGCCGACTTGAGCCAGAATGACAGCAATGCAGGTCATGCGCAGGACGGTACTCTTACCAGCCGCGTTTGCACCAGTCAAGAGATCGATGCTCGGGTTATCGCCACCAAGGGCAATGTCGTTAGGAATGAAGTCTGAGACGGTGTTGAGCATGCACGGATGACGAAGGTCGGAGAACTCGAGCACGCTACGCTCGGAGTCAACGAACTCAGGCCTGCAGCTTGGTTCTCCTAGCGAGGCAGATGCTTTGGACAGAGAAATGAGACAGTCCAGATGAGCAACAATCTTCACTGCAGCAAGCCAGATAGCGTAGTCCTGGTCGAAGCGAGCGTAGAATCTACCAGCAACTTGCTTGACGATTTGTCCGTGTGTTTCTTGCGCTTCTTTCAAGTCTTGAATCAGACTCTCCAGTTCAGAGAAGTAGTAACGCTTTGCTTTGGCAGTCGACGACATCTGCTTCCAGTTCTTTGGAATGTTCTTGGTCTTGACTGGGACTTCGATCTGGTAGATCTCCTTACCGTTGTCAACATACTTGGCAGCCGAAGTGCCTAGTTCATCCCGACAACGCTTGAGTAAAGACTGTAACTGTCCTTCGATCTGCTCAATTGTGTTTTGACTCTCGTCGAAGTCTTCTTCAACGCCTGGCTTAGGCACAAGCAGATTCTGGTCTTTTGCATGATCACGATCGAAGGCATCAGTCCAGTGAGCAAGTGCTCCAGCAAGGTCGGGCATTGATGAGATGAGTTGTCCGAGAACACCTTCGCCCTCACCGAAGCTTGAGAGCAAGCTCATGGTGTATTCAATTTGCTCGAAGCCTTCCAAAACTTTCACAAAATCTGTAGCCTTGCATCTACCTGCGTGAATGCGGGAGATGAGACGTTCGAGATCGGGAATCTTTGACAAAGATGCAGTGAAGCGGTCGGTGATGGTGAGGTCGGCATTGAGTGCCTCTACGGCATCAAGTCTTGCATTAATCTTGACAGTGTCTGCCAAAGGATGACAGACCCACTGGCGTAGCATACGCTTACCAAAAGGCGTGATGCAGCGGTTAAGCATGGCAAAAAGTGTGCCTTCGATGCCGCCATCGTAACTGTTTGCAAAAATCTAATCCAAGGTCAGTGGAGTCGTAAATAAAAGACCAAGTTTGGCTTACCTCAAGGTTGATCAAGCTCTGTCCGTCGAGTACAAGACTGGATGCCTTTCTGATCGGGTCGTACCAGTTGAAGTTGCCAAGCGATATAAGATCACGCTCAATCTTTAGCATCTGAAGGTACCAGATCAAGGCACCAAGGGCAGAGAAGCACAGCTCCTTTTCCCTAGCTTCTTTGAGCACAGTAGGCCAAGCATCATCGGCATCGTTATCAGACTTGAAGTAGTGCTCTCCAGTAATCTTGAGTGCAGTCTTGTCGGCGGTCAAGAATTCCTTCTCCGGTTTGAGGTAATTCCAAAGACATGTGGGGCTGGTGTTGTTCTTCAGGATACGTACAGCCTTGGAAGAGATGCACGACTTCTCGAGGAGCAGTTCACCAGGTCTTGTTTGAGCGACAAAAGTTTCGAACTTGGTCATGTCGACATCATCAACAAAGTCGCAGAGCTGGAACTGGGCCGTTGCAGTATCAACGAAAGCAATACCAAAGGCCGGCAATCCATCTACTTCACGTTCTGTGATAGCAGCACAATAGGTTGACATGTCGTCCTGCAACATGCCACCATCGACGAGAGTACCAGAAGTCAAAACGGAGGCCAGCTCACGACGAATGACTTTCTCTTCCTTTTTCGGCTTACCGCCCTTGCCGGTCTTTTCATCTCTCTCACGCATGTCTTTGCCAAGGGCAGTTTCCATTTGGTCGACTCTGGCAATCTTGAAACCTTTGGCAACGAACTGATTGGCCCAGTGGTCAAGTGATGCCTCAGGAACGCCGACCATGCGCATGTTGACACGATCAGTCATCTTCAGGTCAAACAACTGGTGACCAACGGTAGCATCGTTCTCGTACAGTTCGTAGAACTTTCCCTTCTTGAAAAAGACAATGGTGTCCCAGAACTTTGACTTGATTTCCCAGTACTGTTTTTCGAAAGGAGAGAACTTGGACCATGCCAAAGGAGGAATGTAGAGAGTGCGTGGGTCATAGTCTGGGGTACCGGGCCTATTGCGCTCTGCGTCCATGATATTGGCTAACCAGGGATAACGAGCATCAGGCTCTGACATGTGAGCCTTCTGCTTCTTTGGTGGGCCAGTTTGTGGTTTGCGTTGGGGCGTCTTTCTGGAAGCGTACGGCTGGACGGTGTCTGGATCAAAGTTCCACTGCTGAGCCGTCGAGGTGGAAGGCATCTCTGGACTTTGACTTGGTTCATCTTCTGCGATGGGAGAAGGTTGTTTGGAAGGCTTCCGCGGCTGAGTGGACTTCTTACGTCTGACAGGAGCGTCGTCTTCCGAGGCATCATCATCGACAACAAAGTCTTGCATATCGGCCTCGTCAGCAGCAGCCATGAGAGCTTCAGTAGCATCATCCATGGCGAAATCATCATCAGAATCATCGTCCAACTTCCTCCTCTTGGTAGAGCGTGCGGTGGTGTTGCTGGAGCGTTGTCGAAGGACGGGCTCGTCATGCTCGTCATCGGACTCGGCATAGTTGACCTTCTTCTTTCCATTGCGAACAGGACTCGAGGAGGGGATTGATGGCTTCTCTAGCGGTACTGCTTGTAGGCGTGGATGTCAGCTATTGAATAGGCCGGTGAAATTGTGGCGCAACACACCATTCTCTTTACCATTGTAATTAGCAGGAGCAGGCGAAGACTGTGGTGGAGGGCTTGAAGCAGCTGCAGTCTCATTCGGAGCAGCAGGTGATGAAGCAGGCGCCGTCTTTCGCTGGAAGAAGCCTAGGATGCTCTTCTGTTGCTTTCCTGATTGTGATGCCGAAGAGGCAGATTTCTGAAGTTTAGGGACACGAGGTGTAGCAATCTCGTTACCTTCGATGCCTCGAGCCATTGTGCAGTCAATATGGCTGGTGTTATACAGACAACGATGGTTGACCAAAAAGTGATGTAGCCTCGCCTTCGATTCGAGCGAACGCGTGAGACGCGTTGCACTTTGGCACGTCTCGGAATGGTAGGCGCTAGCGATAAGCTTTAACCTTTGCCCCGACCTCGCTCCTTCCCACCGTGGACACCACGAGCTTGCTCCATCTTAGCCCACCTCAACAAGTGCTCCGACTTCTGAGTCCAATCGTATGTAAGAAGCCTTCTTGAATTCAGAGGAATTGTTTCACATGTGCGTCCATGATCATTTGAGCATTATGAGCTTGGTGTTCGGTGATGCCTTTCTATCGTTCTCACGCGACCACCTGCCACATTCGGAGCTTGTTTGTGTTCCAATGACTCGTGCCATGGCACAAGGCGGAGTTGTTGCCAAGTAGGTATACTTTGATTCTCCAAGTGCCATTGATTATAGCGCATACAGCCCTGTAATACAACACTGTTTTTGGGAAAACATGGATCCCACCAAAAGATCTTCCATCTCATCAACTGTCACCTACTCTACTCCGTTCCTGATTTGAAAATGACTGTGCAGATTCATAGCTCTGATATCGCTCTACATCCCATATGAGAGAGGATTGGAAGTGATAAACCTCTTGCTTATCGACACTAGCGATAGCGCTAGTCAGGTCCCACCTGCGAGCCACCACCAACCCTCCGGCGATCGCCTGCAGTACAGCCCTGTACATGCATATAAAGTTCTGTTTCTTCCAGGAAACAGAGCATTGTACCTTTTGACCACAACCATTATGCCTTCCCTCTCTTCCTTGGTCCAATTGGCCCTCGTTCCTGCTGCTGCTCAGGCGTTCAACCTCTATGAACATCTAGGAAACCTCTCGCCGCACTTCACTCATAGACTTGTTCCGGATAAACTTAACGAGAATGCAGGCTCCCCTACCCCTGGAAAGGGTCTTTGCAATCCTCCATGTACTGATCAACTTAACAAACAACTATACAAACACACGATTCTGTTCCAATACGGATGTTGATTTTGGGATCAAGCTGCCTCTCAAGAAGCTCAGGTCTGGTCGAGACGGCTCTTCAAGAGGCACTCAACGATATCGAACCTTGACCATTTCGAATTCAAAACGGAATCCGTCCTGTACTTCTTTCCAATTGCTCCAGTTAGGAAGACTGTCCTGCTTCTTCACATTCACCACAAGAAAAAGGATGTGCGGAGGATAGCCTGCGAAGACTATCTGTTGTTGCTGTGGGAGGTCGTCGCCGCAACTTCTGCACTTCGACAACTGGGGCTTAGAACGCTTGATCGCCTTTAGCATAAAGTGGTTGTTGATCAGTTGAGAAAGCGTCATTTTGGTCGAAGATGTGCTGTTTTGCTCAAGAGAGTTTACGGAGATGTCTTAAGTTGTGTGGTGGAAGGTTGGTTCGCCGCAACCGTTGCAGATCTTCTTCTTGACGGTATTGAAAGACGTCCAAGGGCTCTGGGTTCAGTTGATGAGAAAACGGACACAAGCAGGTTCTGCAAGTTGGCTACCCTGACGGACTGCAGGTAGGTATCCATTCCTCTGAGATAGGTGACCCAGAGGTTAACCCAATCGCTGTCCGAATTGTGTGGAGTCAGATCAAGGAGGAGGTTTAGCGTAGCCGAAGCCTCGCGCGCCTGCTTTGTGAGTTTGCCGACGGCTTACCCTCTTTCTCAATGATATGGTGTATTTAATAGCAAGACATAGCACTACATGTTACACGGACGGTGATTGTCACCATCCATCACCTCTTGACCTGTCCTTCCTGGCTCCTGATTCAACGTCCTGGCATAGAACGCCTGGATCTTATACCAATTCTTGACCATGTGTACAGCCACACATGCAGACAGCGAATACACAATAGGCTATAAATAGTACTCCACAAACCAAGCAGACCAGGATTCTTGTGCTTGTCTCTCCTCTTCCAACAAGCTTGCTGCTTTCCTCTCCTCTTCCATCAATCTTGCTGTTTCTCAAATTTTCTTTTCTTGGTGTCTACGGCAAAACTTTTCGGTATGCTCTTCTGCTTCCTGGTGTATCCTTTCGCAGCGTTGATGAGCGTTTTCCAAAGTGATGATTGTATGTGTGGCTGTAGGTAGGATGGTTGATGTAAAGATAGTTGTCGTGATGGTTGTTGTGGCTGGATTGCACGGAGCACAGGGACTCAACAGCCAGGATCCCCATATGGGCCATGATAGTAATAAAAGAGGTATGACTGTGAGGATAAAGTATTGAGGCATACTTGGTATTTTGGGTCTTGAGAGGAGTGTTCTTTGCAGCCTTTGTTGGTTTATGTACAGGCGAGATTTGGTCATGCCACCACTTCTCACGTGGCATCGACGATTTTATTAACCTCTCCCAGCTCATTGCATATCTCCAAGTGTCAAGGTCAATCTTATTGAAGTTGTCGAAATGCACGACATGTTCAAGAAACAGACAGTTATCAGTGGGAGTTGGGAATCAACAGGCTCTCACTGGACACATGTCTACAGTGAATACAGCTGTGCATTTCGACAAGTATTATTGCGACAGACATTGGGACATGGAGATGTGTAATATTCTTCAAGGACCTGTCTTATCAGAGCCCTAGCCACGACGCTCTCTGCACCTATTTACATGCAGCATTCCAAGTGGCGTCACCACCTGTAATGTTCATGGCCATCTGCACATGTTTGGTTGCCACAAAGTCGGCAAGTTTGCAGGTGCCATAGTAGTCTGAGGTACAGCCCACTGGACCGAGATCAAAGTTTGCTTCGTTGAGCTCGAGTTGAATCCTGGTTTCATTGCCGCTGCAACTCAAACGCTTGAACAGCATTTGAGCTGCGAAGGGGACTTGGGTACTTGTTCGCCAGTTGCGGGAAGGATTCGGGGGGCCTGTGGCAGGATATTGCTCATCGTAGGCAAGACCAAGTGCAGTGAGGCCGAGATCAATGGTCGTATCGTGGGCGAAATTCAAGGATAGGTTTTGGCCAGTTGAGCTTTGTAGGAAGGTGGTTACATTGCTGACGAGCAGGCTTCCAAGAACGGGACCTTGGTTGTTAGGCAGTCCGTAGCCGAAGGCACCTCTCATAAGAAGGTCAAGTTCGTACTCGAATTCAAGAATTTCTTGAGGCTTGAAGACTGCACACCATGGACTGCGGCCTACACCATACACTGCGGTACCATAGGCACAAGCCCAGAGAGCTCCATGGGCGTGTTGTGCTGTGAAATTCACACCAGGATAGGCGCTTGAGAGGGCATTGTTAATGCGAGCGGCAATACCAGGCAGATAGACATTGCCCCACTCTGTGACCAGATCATTGCCTGAGCTATATTCCCAAGTCTTGCAGGTATCCGTTGAGGTAATCCAGGAAGTTGTTAGATTATCCTCGGCGATCTTGTTCAAAACCGCCACATCCTCGACGTAGCGACCATAGTAGCCATCCATGAACCATTGAGCACTCTCAACTACGCGGTCTTGGTCGCCGGCTAGCACTGTATCGGTATACAGAGAAGGGTAATCCAGACGAAGAGCCACACCATGGTCGAACAACTGTTGCCGGCCAGGAGCAGATAGATTGTTGAGCGTGAAACTGCTTGACCATCCATTGGTGAGAAAGGAGAATTCCGAGGGCAATTGACCACGAGGGTTTTTGAACAGGGCAGTATTGTTGTTTATGTAGTATGAGAGGTTCTGGATTGTAGGCAGTTCTGCTGAGATGGGCTGACGAGAACCATGTCTATGAACCAAAAAAGCACGATCGACAGAGCAAGACTCTGGGATACCAGACAGTAGAGATTCTGGGGTATTGGCAGGCGTGAAGTACGGCGAGAGGTTTCCTAGATGTTCATAGAGGTTGAACGCCTGAGCAGCAGCAGGAACGAGGGCCAATTGGACCAAGGAAGAGAGGGAAGGCATAATGGTTGTGGTCAAAAGGTACAATGCT
>Ga0068628_1000121_pt1 | contig 19244 bp, 12 predicted proteins | sample InSIn2gowninarea_FD_77431 | JGI IMG/M metagenome (GOLD analysis project Ga0068628, IMG submission 77431) | Clean room microbial communities from NASA Spacecraft Assembly Facility at Jet Propulsion Laboratory, Pasadena, California, USA -... ... | reverse complement strand
TATTTCCTTATCATTTAATCCATTATTTTATTAACCACTAGGTCTTGATATAAGTATATGCACTCTTATTTACTAACCATACAATAAAATAAATAAATCATATCATTATTAAATCCAATGCACAACAATAATTTAATAAATCCAATAAATTTATTAAATCTCCTATCTATAAATTATTGTCACTTACATCAGAATGTTATAAATAACTTGGTTTATTTCCAAAACCATCATAATGATAGTTGACCAAATGCTTTATGGTGATTTCCCTAGTAATTTTGTTTATATATATATATATATATATATATAAATCATGGATACCAATTCATTTATTCATCATGTACTTGAATGGAATAAAACCTCGACAGAGCAACCTATCATTTGGCTTGTAAATTATTCATTACTTGGAGAAAGTTTCTCACTCATATCATCTTCTTATAGTAGATTCAAATCTACACACTACATGGAAGAAAACATTTATTGTAAGATTCTAAGAAGGATCAACTGAATGGTAAACTGATCTCGACTATTCACTATCTAGCCCTTGTAGAGACTTGTGGAAGAGACATGATGACTAGGCTATTGTAGAGTTTGCTTTGCGTAAGGGAGCCAACAGTTAATGTTGGTGTATTAGTTCGATGCCTCAATAAGTAGATTTAGGAGATGGGATTGTTATCCAAGGTTTCTACGCAATTTATTAGACAGATTTTATCATCAGGTTTCAATGTTTGCCTAAAATCAACATTTTGTTTTTGGCGTATAGCATCTTGGAAAAACACCTGTAAGAAAAAAGACAATATATGGCTATGGAAGTATATGAATGATAGAGAAATATTGAAAAAATACCATGAGTGAAGGTAGATAAGATTCAAAACTTAATAGCTTTACCATTACTCCTTCTACAGATGATATCATAAGGCTCTCTAAGATCAAATCAAGAGTAGTAAATACTAAGGAAGAAAGAGGGATCGATACTAGAGACTCTTGCTTGCACTGGGATCAATTTGAAATAGATAAAATTTATGCAAGATTCATTCATTCTCCCATCATATTTATTTTGGGAAAGGAGAGGATATTATACCACTAGATATTGTTGTGAGTCAATTTCCAAGGAAAGGAAAAAATTATAGAATCATACACTTGACGATATGAGTTGTGTTGAGATACAACTAAAATGTATTATTAAATATTACTATTTTATATAACACCCTTTCTTTGACACACACACCTTTATGAAATATCATTTCATATGAAAAGAAATGTACATAAGCACCAAATATCCATATTCATCCTTCAAGTATGATAGGATTAAAGCAAAGTAAGATAAAAATTAGGTTACTTTCCAAAGTATGAATTTCTATAAAATTTTCATAATATAATTAAAATACATAACATTTTGTACTTAAAACTTCCTATCAATTTAAATAAAAGGAGATAAACTAATAGGATCCCATTCCTTTACTTTTTAAAAGAATAGACAAGGTAACAACCTTTACATACATCATACCAAACAAAATAATCAATATGTCTCTTCAAATGGTACAAGACCTCTTACCAACAATACTTTAATACAAGTCAATAAATATTCTCAACATATGACTACTTTAATTAAACATTTTCGAAATGTATAATATTGCACCTAATCTTGTAGAGGGAGAGACTTTTTTTCTTCACGTAACTCTTCACCTAATCTTAAGAATAACAATAATGAAATAATAAGACATAGGTAGGTAGGTATTTTTCTAATGTTCTACCCCTCCTATTTATAGCTAAAGGGGTTCAAGTGTGTCTAAATGAATGTCTCCTCTCACCTTTAATAATTTTTGGGTTAGGTTTGCTTAAAGTTGTTGATGATTGAAATGGTATTAAATACCTTGGAGCCTTTTTTATTAACTGAAAAATTAGTGCCAACTATTATCCACACCTAACACAAAAAAATAAAACTAAGTAGGGTCATTACTCCATTATTTTCCTACCCATTAAATATCTTGTAACCCCATAAAGAGACCTTAGTCTTTTTCTAATAATGATTTTACTATTAGCCCTATGTGGCAATAATATAGGCACTCATAGTAACTTTTACCTTATAAAATTTATTTTTATAAATTTTAAAATTTAAAGAAGGTATATTCCTTTTTCCCTCTAATTTCAAATTCAAATTTCAAAAACACAAAACAAGGGAAACACATCTTTACCTGCAATGATCACCTCATTTTGGAACGTAAGATTAATCCACACACATTGGTAATTACAATTTTATCAAGAATTCAACAATCATAGCAATTATTCTACATGTAACTACATGATTTACGATGATTGTAGGGTGTGTCAAGGAATCAACACCAATCATTTCCTCCTTCTTACTCCTTTGTTCCTGTCACCAATTCATGTTTGTTCCTTAGGGTCTTTGGATCACTTTTCCCATCCATTCAAATCCTTGATGGTACTCAAGGTCAAACAATATCTTAAGGTGGGTTGTGGCAAAATCACTTAAATAAATAATTAATTCTAGATACTTAAAATATGTATTTTAATTAAATTAAAAATACAATTTAGGTGTTAACAATTTTCTTTGTTATTTTTCATTTTTTATCCTCATATCTTCCCTTTCGATTCATGTCATTCTCCTTATTGTTCACCTCTAATTGCTTCATTCTCATTCAGTATTCTCATTACTATTTTCTCTTTCATCCTCTTCTTTGCTTCATTCTCTCTTTATTCTTCCCCCCTTCATTTTCCTCTATTATTTGAAGATTTTATTTGGTAGTTTTTAATATCTCCTCTTGGTTCATTTGATTTTTTGGAACTTGAGATACTAATATTTCTATATTTCCTTTCTTAAACTCCTTTGTTATGTTTGTTAGTATTGAAAAGAGTTTATATAAGTTGAGTTTGTTATCACTTTATTTTGTTCTTTTCTATGCTCTAATATCTTCAATGATGTTGTTGAGAGTTTTGGTTGGTCTTTATTGAGAAGGTATTAATCTTTCCCCTTCCCTTTTTATGCTATTTGATCCATATTTTACTATAGTTTCCTAGTTTGTTTCCATTTAATTATTTTCTTTTCCAATATTTTTTGAGTCTTTTTATGGGTAGTCCTTTGCCAAATTCCCAAAGGTTTTGCATATTATGCATGGCATTGGTATGATATCCTAAAATATTTCTTGTACATGTTACTCTCTTTTATTTTTGAGATATATCCTATTTTTTAGAGGTTTAGTGACATATATATTTGCATAGAATCTTACAAATATCATCCTTCCACTATATTTGGTGCTTTGATCTAAATACATAAAGGTTCACAATGATTCAATTGTTGCTACGATTAGCTCTATGAACCAAAATTATAGGGGTAATTTTGGAAGTGTGACCCACATTATTACCATGTTGAATGATTCCTTTTCAAGTATGAATCTTGGATACCATTTTTTGACATGCAGTCTATTTTACCAAACCAATATGGGCTATTTTTTAACACCCATTATAAAGCCTCTTCCTAATTAAATTCAAATAACAAGAAATCATATGGAAGGGTTAAAATTTCAATATATCCCTTGATGGTCTAGGTTTCTTTCATCCATTTTATGATATTGTATAATATTATCCTAGCTCCCATAAATTTACAAGGGATAATTTTCTTGTTACTTCCATTTTTTCATATGATTCATCTGATATAATGATTTTGGAAATACCCTATTCATATTATGCTTTTTGAAGTTACATCAATATTCCAAGTGTTAAATTTAAAATTCCATCTTGTTTCTTATACTGTAAGAGTCATTGGAGACCCCCCTAAGTGGGGTTGGATCCCATTGGTTTAGATTACTTATATATATATATATGTGTGTGTGTGTGTGTGTGTGTGTGTGTGTGTCTTTTTCCTTACTTTGTTTTGCTTCCCTAGTGCTTCTTCAAAGGCTTCTCATGTTGCATTCTATTTTATTACTTATAGAAATTTGAAATTTGGGCTCTTTCTCTCCCAATATATATATATATATATATATATATATATATTGAAATATTTAATCCTTAAAGAATAAAATCCTAATTTACCAAGATCACTTGAAAGCTCTCTTAAACATCAACACTCAAATAATAAATACAATAGTCAATATCATAAATTTGACACACATATAAAGTGGTTCCTCTCATACAAGAGATTACATCCACTAACTAAGATCTTTCTCATTCACAAAGACAACTCTCTTACAAGATCTCTTTCTTCCTCTCCTAACACTAATCCTAGAGCATAACTTTGCTTCAACTTTGGTATATGATCACAAGGATAAGTCCTTCTAATTATAGGCCAAAATCCTCCCTTGCATCATCCTTTTAACCATTGTACAAAGATATGATATGCTTCACACTTTTACCCAAGGTGCATGTTCATGAGGAGGAGAGTAGGACAAGTTACATTATCATATTCACTTAAATACTTAAGGTATCTAGGGATACCCTTAATTATTGGTGAATTTATAAGAAGAACCTTTCAAAACCTTACAATAATGCATTATGCATTCCAACACTCTCTCTTAATACAATATTGGGAGAGAGTGAAGAATAGAGAAGAAAGAGAGTAAAAGAGAGTTCTCCTCCATACATATACAATTGGAGATGAGAACTTTTACATCTTTGTGAAGTAAGAAAGATCTTAGTTTGAGACTCATAACGTTACCATTCTATCAAATGGTTTACAATACAATCATTAATTAGAATTGGTTTCAATGTACATAAACTAGTCATCCAACCAAAATTTGACATGATGAACCTCCATGAGCCTACATACCTGAAGAAAGTAACTTGAAATTATAAGAAGAAACCTACAAGCTATAGGCAACTCAAAAACCAAGATCAGTTAGATGCATCATATACACATTCACATCAACAAGGATATATGAATTAAGAAATGTTATCCATAAACTGATCAATGGTACACTATAAGTTATCACAAAGATTCCAAGCCAATACTCATAGTCACCTATTGTATACAAATCATGTGTTGATTATCATCACAAATAGAGCATGATAAAATTCACATATGAGTTCCTCACACATGGATAGCTGAATAGTGCCAAAAGACACATACTAGTTTCTCATATATGGATAACTAAATAGTGAAAAAAAATACATCATACACACATACGAGTTCCTCCTATATGGATAACTAAACAATGCTAATGATAGTCTATTATATGCTCAAAGTGTACAAATAGTTCATCACACAAGGATAACTAGCCACAAAGTACACATAGAGGTATGAACTATACAACCAAAAATCCTCCTAGGGGTGAAGTTGTTATCACAAATATGAATTCAACATAAAATTTTAAAATTCACTCCCCCTTGAGGGTAACTTCACTAACTCGATAGAATCCCTAAGCTTGCAAAACCTTACAATAATGCATTATACATTCCAATATGTATATGTATATGTGTGTGTGTGTGTGTGTGTGTGTGTAGAGAGAGAGAGAGATTGTTGGATATTGAAATAACAATCAACACTTATGGAAGATCAAAAAATATTTATGGAGAAGAAATAGAAGTGTTATCAAATTACTACAATATAGTAGCACAAGAGGAGACTGATTGGAAAAAAAATTCTAGGATCACCTCGCTAAGGGAAGGAAACCATAACACAAAATTCTTTAAGTTAACTACCTTATAAATGAAATGTTACAATAAAATTGCATAAATAAGACTTTCAAATGATTATATAATCATAGAACAAGAACAGATAATGAATTTAGGGCTATTTTTTTAAAAAAACTTCTAAGTCAAGACCACGAGGTGGAAGATCACGTTATGGATAAAACTATAGAAAATATCCCAATAGTAGTCACAAAGGATATTAGAGAGGATCTAGAAAAGATGATTAGTAGAGAAGAAATTAAGAAAACTATTTTCAACATGAATAGAGATAAGGCCCTAGGCCTAGATGGGTTTCTGATAGGATTTTTTCAATGTTGTTAGGGTACTATGGGAAGAGATATAGAGGATGTTGTGATGGAATTCTTCATGAAAAATAATCTCCTTAAAAGCTGGAACACTACCATTTTTACACTTGTACCTAAAATACCAAGGACTAATGAATTTAAAAACTTCATACCAATTAGCCTTTGCAATTGTGTTTTTAAGATTATCATAAAATTATTGACACCAAGGCTACAAAAGCATCTTCGTATTATTATTTATCAAGAGAAATATGGTTTTGTATATGGTAGGTAGATCATGAATGATATAATCGTAATGCATAAAACCCTACACTCCCTAAATTAAAGAAAGTAAGTGGGTATGCCATTGAAGCTAGATATGTAAAAATCATATAGCATCAATTAGGTGTTTCTAGACAAAACTCTAAAAACTGTTTCGCTTTGGTGATAAAAGGAGAGAATGGATCAAACTATGTGTAACAAGTCCAACCTTTTTTTATGATAAATAAAAAATAAACAAGATTCTTCAAACCACAAAGGGACCTTAGATAAGGATATCTAATCTCCCCTTTTCTCTTTATTATAATGGTATAAGAATTAGGGAGAATAGTATCAAATTCATACAAACTAAGAAGTTGGGAGGCATCAAACCAACAAGTAATTGTAGTCCAATAACATACCATCAATTTTTGGATGATACCATCCTTATAGGCAAAGCATCTATTTGGGGTGCAAAGAAATATTACAATTGTATGAGAAATCTTCTCACCAAAGGATAAACTTTCAAAAAATAAAAATATTTTTCTTCAATATTCCACTTGATAGAAAAAAATGATTGTTGATATTTTCAACTTCCAAGTGAGTGAACTCCCATCTATATACCTAGGAATTCCTTTATTCATAGGAAGAATAAAATAGAATTTCTAGGATGGAATCATTGAGAAGATCAAATGTAAGTTATTAGAGGGGAAGGAAGTGGTATTAAGACATGGAGGAAAATTGTAGCTCATTAAGTTGAGCAGGATTGCACGATGCATGGTTCAGGTTGTCATTAGGTTTTCATCGTTGTCAACACGATGTAGAAGTAGCAGGGTTGCATGAGCAGCAACAGATACAGATGCAGTAGTAATAGTGGTTGCATACCTCAGTAGGGTTACAGTATGGCTCTTTATTTTTCTCACCTTCGATACTTAGCATTTTTCTTAAGAAGGGTGTGACATCATCTTTATTTAGTTCCCATTCCTAGCTGAAACTTTCACCAAGAAAGTGTGATGTCATCACAAAAAGCCTCCAGGTCCCTTTGTGTTTTTACTCTAGCTGATGTTAGTGTATTGCTCAATGCTTTGATCCTTAACCACCATGGTTAATATATCATTCAAATGTGTTAAGCCTTAACTGTCAGAGTTAAATATTTACGGGTATCATTTTCTTTTGACACGTGTCATTCTCTGGCAACCTCTCTGTTTTCTTCCTTAGCCAAAATCTCTCAAGTGAAATCAACTAAGTCACTTTGTACTTGCTTTTCCATGTGTCACTCTCAAAAAGCGTTATCCTTTTCCTTCCTTATCCGAAACCTTGGCTTGGAATAAATGACATCACCATCTTTTTCATTAGGCTTTCTTTGAAGTTTCCCTTTAGATGATGTCATCGTAACCACCATGTGTTGTCTTTCGACTACCTCATATTTCTCTTCCTTAGCTGATGAAGTTAGTATCATTACCTTACATTTATGTTGCCATGTGTTGTATTCTGACAACATCATGGTCTCTCTTCTCAGTCAGAATCCTTGTGTAAAGTTAATAAAGTTTTCATTCTCTTGCTTTGTTATGTGTCACAGTCCGATAGCTTTATGTTTTTCTCTTTGGTCGAAACCATTCATTTAAAGTTATTGATGTCATCACTATCTCCATCTGGCTTCTCTTGTTATTGCTCATCTACTGATGTCATTGTTCTTCCATGTGTCCCTATTTTAGAAAACTCAACTTTTCTCTATGGCTGGAACCTCAGCTTGGAATTCCTGATGTCATTATCTTTTTTATCTAAATTCCTTTGTATTTGCCCTCTTGCTGACATCATCTCATGTTCCATGTGTCATATTCGAGTAGCCTCATGATATCTCTTTGTAGCCATAACTTCTATGTGAAATTGACTAAGTGATATTTCACTCCCTTTGACACGTGTCTCACTCTGGTAGCTTCTCATCTTTACTCACTTCGTGGTCTATTTGCTACTTGGTCGGAATAATTTGATTCAAGTTGCTTACATAATTATCCTTTCCATCTAGCTCCCATTATATTTGGTTATCTACTGACATCAATGTATGCACCACATGTCTTGCTCCGGTAGCCTCATGCCAGTTTGTGAAAGTTACTTAGCGAGGTCCATGACTTAACTCTTTTTGAAGTCACTTTCAGCTGATGTCATTTTGATCAACATGTGTCATCATTCGGTTGCAACATATTCAAGGTTAAATATTTGCCATGTATCCTTCGTCAAGCTCCTTCATTTCTTGGTCGGAGCGTTGAAGATTTTTTTTATTATGTCATGGCTTGTTCCTTTCGACTTTCTTTATAATTCTACCCATGTTGACATCACCTAGAGCAACACGCATCCTACTCTGGTAGCTGCATTCAAAAACATGTATTTATTAAGGTGATTTCCTCATTATGATTATTTTGACAGTCAGATCTCAACCACATATCTTTCATCAAGCATACTCCCTTAGCTTACGTCACAACTTTCTCCCACATGGTGCTCTTTATTGTTTAGACTCATTGATGTCACAATTCAAATACTTATTTATCAAGTGAGTTCCTAAGTGTTATTCTCTTCATGGTCAAATCTATGCCATGCATCATTCATTGAGGCTTACTTTGTTTCTTGGTCGGAGCGCTTGAGTTTTTGTGCTTACATCATGGCTCTTTCTTTACGGCTCCCTTTGTAATTTTGGTCTTGCTAATGTTAGATTGAGCAACATGTTTCATACTTTGATAGCTACATTTAAAGACTTGTATTTATTAAGGCAAGCTTTTTAGTGTGATTCTATTGACGGTCAAATCTATGACACGCATCGTTCATCGAGCTTACTTTTTTCTTGGCCGGAGTGCTTGAGTCTTTGTGCTTATGTTAGCTTTATTTTTCACGATGCTTTGTATATCCTTGGTCTTGCTGATGTTATATTGATTAACACGTGGCATACTTTGGTAGCTTCACAATTTTATTCTTCACAGGGTCAGATTTCCACCACGTGTCCTTCAATAGCTTTTATGTATAACCCAAAATTTGCAAGGCAATTTGCTGATATCACTCCTTGAATTCTTCGGATGCTATTGAGATTGACTTTTGATGATGTCAGCCCATATTTTTGAAAAGAAATGAGTGGGAATAGTGAAATAAGCTAAAACTAAGAAGCAATCTAGAACAATAAAACAAGCGAGAATGAAGAAACAAGCAAACAAGTTGAAACAGAGAAATAAGCTAAAATAAAGAAACAAGCAGGGACAGAGAAATAAGTGGAATCAGAGAAACTAGTAGTAACAAAGAAAATGATAGTTATTGAGAAATGAACAGTTACAAGAAGCAAGTTGCTACTGATAATAGAATGCATGATTAATGGAATATGGAATAGACCTGTATGAGTAACAGATGCTCAGAAAAATGGGAATCATCTTGATGAGAATAACTACAGCCTTCAGGGTTTATGGAGTAACAATTTTTTGATCCATTTTTGAACAAGAATAAAAAGTGAATTTGGATGTATCAGCAGGTGTTGATGAGGTGATTATTGCATATACAGAGGTGACGTTGTTAAAAGGAAAGAAGAATACATTTTGAGAAGCAAAAAAGAGGATGTGCAAGAAATAGAATAGAGCATGTTTCAGAGAGAAGGGATAAGCAAAAGTTAATGACCTAGACTATTCAAGGTCTTGAGAAATGGTAGATTTTCTTTTATTAAATCTCTGTAAAACTGTCAAGTGGGTGCTTGGTAAGAGGAGTTGGTGCTCCTTGTAGTAATTGTTGCAAAACCTAGGGGTTGGTGATCCTTCTAGTTGGTGCTGGTAAACTATGTGTAAAGTTGATGCTTTATAATGGCTAGATTTGGATTGGAGTCCAAGCAATCTTATTCGGGGATGTAGCCACATTGGTGAACCTCATTATATTCTATGTTGTGTGTGTGCTTCTCATATGCTGGCTCAACTTAGTTCAATTTATCTGCTACATTGTTTAAGTTTTTGCATTTAAGGTTTTTAAAATTGATACATTGATTCACCCCCCCTCTCAGTGTCAAGCATATTTCAACAATTGGTATCATAGTAAGGTTCCTATTTTAGCTTAATCAGCTAGGGAGATATTGGACATGATACAATGACTTCAAGTGAAGGGTTTTCTTCAAACAAAGCTCCATTATTTGATGGCACTAAATATTCCTTTTGGAAACTCAGAATGAAGACATACCTAAGTGCTCTAGGATATGAGATTTGGGAAGCCACAAAGAATGGTTATACCACACCCTCTACACCTATTACAGATACAGTTGGAAACAAGGCATATGAAAATAAATCAAAGGCCAAGAATGCAATCATGTGCGGTTTGGTGGACAAAGAGCTAGTAAGAGTGATGAATTGTAAAACAACAAAATAAGTATGGGATAAACTAAAAAGCATTCATGAAGGAGACGTAAAGATAAAGGAGGCTAAGCTTCAAACTCACCGAATGCAGTTTGAGAGTTTAAAGATGAATTAATATGAAAACATAAAAGCATATATGCTAAGAGTTAATGAAGTGATCAATGCAATCAAAGGCCTTGGAGAAGAAATTGAAGACTTAGTTATTGTAAAAAAGGTATTACGCTCACTTCCTCAAAGATTTGATTCAAAAGTTTCTGCCATAGAAGAAGCAAAAGATTTAGACACCTTTAGTTTGGATGAATTGCATGGTTATTTAGTTGCTTATGAAATGAGGATAGGAACAAGAAAGTCTATTGACAGGGAAGCTGCTTTCAAAGCAAAGAAGAAAACAAAAGCAATGCTAGAATCTGATGAAGAAGAAACATCTAATGAAATGAAAGCAAACTTTGTTCGTAAATTAAAGAAAGGAACAAAAGGTAAATACAGAGGAAAGCTACCATTTAAATGTTTCAATTGTGGAGGTGTAGGGCACTTTGTAAAAAAATGTCCCCATAATGAGAAGAATAAAAATGATGGAAGTTCAAACAGAGATAGAAGTGGCTGGAAGACAAAGACAAACTATAGAAAAGGTAATTTTAAAAAGAAAAGTTTTACTTCCAAAAACATTAGTTCGTCAGAAGCTAGTTCAAATGAAGACTCAGAAAAGGAGGTTGATGAAGCTCTCTTCATGGAATTTGAAGAAGAAAAACCTGAAATAAAACAAAAATCTGAAGAAGAAATTGATGAAGAAGAAGATCAGGCAAAAGTTGATTTTGAAGGAGAGTTAATTGTAGCTCTTGAAGAGTTAAAGGTAGAAATAAAAAACACAGGAAAACTTCTCAAAAACTTGATGATGCAAACAAAATTATTGTAAGCTTAAAATTTCAGGTAGAAGAAATGCAAAAAATAACTAAGGATCTAGAAGAATAAATCACCATCAAAGTTGAATACTCTAGCAAATTTTAAGCAGAGATTACCGAAATGAATCTTCAACTAGGAGAGATGAGTCATAAGATTAGTGAGTATCATGAACTCGAAGGAGGATATTTAAAATTAGATGAAATATTGAAGAACCAAAGATCCCCAAGTATTAAATTTGGCTTAGGTTTTGAAGAAGGACAAACCTCTAAGGATGTAGATAACAAATTAGAAATCAAAGAGGAAAAGAAACCAGTTAATCAAGAAAAACCATCTTCTACAAGGCAAAAGAATACTACTAGAAATGATAGGCTCATTGACAATGATGGATTCACATACATTGCACACCAAAGAAGAAGAAAATTTCTAGCATCTACTACAATGTGGCAGAGTTCACAAACCAGGTTCACTCAATTCTTCTCTGGGTATTGTTTTAAATGCAATGGGTATGGACATAGAATTTCTGAATGCAAATACAATATAAGTCCAAGAAATTTTTCAAGTACAAATATGTTTGTACCATTGATGGATTATACTGTAGAATGCTATAACTATCACAACTATGGTCATATTGCAAGAAACTGCAGGTATATATTCTCTTCAAAATAATTTCAGCAAAAACATGGTTAGTCACAAAACATGAGACATAATAGAAAACTCCCAGAGAGACAACAAACCAAATGGAAAGAAACAATGCGTGAATCCAAATTAGGTGTCAAGAAAATATGGAAAGAGAAGAAGCAACCAAAAGATGAAAAAGAATCTCTCTTAGTGCAAATAGCTCTTAAAGCAGAGAACAAACCTACTCCTTAGATACTAGACAGTGGTTGTTCTAGCCACATGACCAAAGACAAACGAAGATTTGAGAAACTAGAACAACATGAAGGATGATCAATGAAATTTGGCAATAATGATGGACCAAAGATTGTAGGTAGAGGCACAATCAAGATTAATGATGGGAAGATCAAATCAGAGGAAGTATTATTTGTGATTGGATTGAAGCATAGTCTACTAAGCGTTAGTCAAATCTGTGATAGAGGACATGATGTAATTTTTAAAAAACATGGATGTGAAATTTGAAGAGAAAATAGTGGAAGATTAGTTTCAGTTGGCACAATGACATCTAGAAATCTGTATACATTGATAGAAACCTCAAATGGATCGTGTCTACTTGGAAAGGAGGATGAAGATTGCCTTTGGCATAAAAGACAGACATATCAGTTTTGAAAACTTAGCAAAAAATTTGTTCAAAGGAGGCCATTCGAGATATACCAAATATCAAAAAATCACCAAATAGTATGTGCTCTTCATGTCAAAAGGGTAAGCTCACTAGATCCACTTTCAAAACTAAGGAATATTATTCTGTAAAACCTCTTGAACTTGTTCACACTGATCTATGTGGTCCTATGAGGACATAAAGTTTAAATGGGGATAAGTACTTCATGCTATGCATAGATGATTATTCTAGCATGACATGGATATTATTTCTAAAACATAAGTCAGAAGCACTTGAAAAGTTTGATACCTTCAAGAACCAAGCATAAAATCAAATTAGAAGGAGGATAAAATGTCTGAGATCGAATAGAGGAGGTGAATTTACTTCAGATGATTTTAATGAATTCTATCACAAGCATGGTATCAGGAGACAATTTTTTGCAGTAAGAACACCTTAACAGAATGGTGTGGTGGAAAGAAAAAATAGATCAATCCAATAAATGGCACAAATAATGTTGATAAAAAGTAACATAGCTGACAAATTTTGGAAAGAAGTGGTCCACACTGCTATTTATATTCAGAATAGATGTATGTTGAGGCCATATGAAAATAATACACCCTATGAGCTTTGGTTTGGCAAAAAGGCATCAGTAAGATATTTTATAGTTTTTGGGAGTAAGTGCTACATCAAGAGGATAGAAGAAAATCTTGGCAAGTTCAATGATAGAGCTGATGATGGTATATTTCTTGGTTACTCTACAAAAAGCAAGGCTTAAAAATGCTACAATAAAAGGCTTAGGAAGATTATTGAGAGTGCAAATGTCAAGATTGATGAACCAAGAGCACCTCCAAAATACAATGATGACAACTTTCTTGAATACATTAAGGCTGATGAGGTAGAGATACAACCGAAAACACAACCTAAAATAGACTCTGATAACACCCACAGTGATTCAAAAATAGAGAAATATCAACGACATAGAACAAGTAAGTTGCAAAAGGATCATCCAACCGATCAAATAATTGAAGATCCAAATACTGGAGTGCAAACAAGGAGAAGAATAGTAAGTACATATTCCCTTCTTTCAAGAATAGAACCAAACAATGTTGCAGAAGTAAGTCAAGATGAAATCTGGATCAAGGCAATGGATGAGGAGCTTAATCAAATTGAAAAGAACCAAACTTGGGAGTTGGTACCAAGACCCAAGAACAAAAATGTAATTGGCACCAAGTGGGTTTTTCACAACAAGCTTAATGAAGATGGGAAAGTTGTAAGAAACAAAGCAAGATTGGTTTGTAAAGGGTATGTTCAGGTTGAAGGAATTGATTTTGAAGAAACCTTTGCTCCTGTGGCAAGATTAGAGGCTATCCGTATGTTTCTTGCTTTAGCATTCTACAAGAACTTCAAGGTTTATCAAATGGATGTAAAATCAGCATTTTTGAATAGAAATCTTGATGAGGAAGTCTACATTGAGTAGCCAGATGGATTTTAGATAAGCGGCAACCCAGACTTTGTGTGTAGGCTAAAAAAGGCACTTTATGGTCTAAAATAAGCACCTCGAGCATGGTACTCTAGACTAGATATATATCTTCATCAGCAAGGTTTTAAAAAGGGTATGGTGGATAACAATCTCTACATTAAATTTGAAGACAATTATCAAATTACCATTGTTATTTATGTAGATGATATTATTTTTGGAGGTAGCAAAGATGAAATGTGCAAACATTTTGCTAATCAAATGCAAACAGAGTTTGAGATGTCAATGATAGGTGAACTTTCATTCTTTCTTGGTTTGCAAGTTAATCAATTGAAGATTGGTATCTTTATTTCACAAATCAAGTATGTAAAGGAATTGTTGAAAAAGTTTACTATGGAGGATTACAAACCTGTAAGCACTCCTATGAAAACTAGATGCAAGCTTAGCAAGGATGATAAGTCACCATCAGTGGATCAAACTATATACAGGTCAATGATTGGAAGCCTATTATATTTGATAGCTACCAGACCTAACATACTTCAGGTAGTGTGCATGGTTGTAAAGTTTCAAGCAAATCCCAAGGAAACACATGTAACTACAGTAAAATGGATCTTTAGATACCTTAAAGGTACAATAGACTATGGTATCTAGTATTCCAAAGGGAAGAATTTTACACTCACTGCTTTCTCATATGCAGATTGGGCAGGATGTGTAGATGGCAGGAAAAGCACCAGTGGCGGTGCATTTTACTTGGGTGAAAATATTATTGGTTGGCATAGTAAGAAATAAGATTCTGTGTCATTGTCCACAGAAAAGGCAGAGTACATAGCAACCACATCATGTTGTACACATGTTATATGGATGAAGCAAATGATGCAAGTTCTAGGTATTCCCATCACTAAGCCCATTTCAGTTAGGTGTGATAATACAAGTGCCATTAACATTTCTAAGAATCTGGTTCTGCATTCAAGAACAAAACACATTGCTATTCGATATCATTTTTTGAAATAAAAAGTGGCAGCAGGGGAGGTCAAGTTGGAATTTATTCCAATAATAGAGCAAGTAGTAGATCTATTTACTAAACCCTTACCCAAGCTAGTCTTTGAGTACCTATAGCATAAACTAGGTGTAATGACTTTTCCATAATATTGACTAGTTTTCAAGCGCACAATCTCAGGGGGAGTACTTTTGTCTCTATTTCCTTCCATCTTTCTACTTCTGATGACTAATTTTATGTGTATGAACTCAGGGGGAATATACGTTAACCCTTTATCTTTATTGTCAAAGGGGGAGAAGAATCATGATGTGCAAAAAGGGGGAGAAGCGTCTGCCAAGTTTTTGCGTATGTGTTGCCAACAATTCCAAAGGGGGAGATTATTGAGCAGGATTGCACGATGCATGGTTCGAGTTATCATCGGGTTGTCATTATTGTCAACATGATGTAGCAGTAGCAGGGTTGCACGAGTAGTAGCAGATATAGGTGCAATAGCAATAGTGGTTGCATGCCTTAGTAGGGTTACAGTATGGCTCTCTATTTTTCCCACCTTTGATACTTAGCATTTTTCTTAAGAAGGTTGTGATGTCATCTTTATTTAGTTCCCATTCCTAGCCAAAACTTTCACCAAGAAAGTGTGACATCATCATAAAAAGCCTTCGGGTCCCTTTATGTTTTTACTCCAGTTGACGTTAGTGTATTTCTCAATGCTTTGATCTTTAACCACCATGATTAATATATCATTCAAATGTGTTAAGCCTTAACCGTCAGATTTAAATGTTTGCGGGTATCATTTTGTTTTGACATGTGTCATTCTCAAAAAACCTCTCTATTTTATTCCTTAGCCAAAATCTCTCAAGCAAAATAAACTAAGTCACTTTGTACTTGCTTTGTCATGTGTCACTCTCCAAAAGCATTATCCTTTTCCTTCCTTAGTCGGAACCTTGGCTTGGAATAAATGATGTCACCATCTTTTTCATCTATCTTTCTTTGAAGTTTCCCTTTAGATGATGTCATCGTAACCACCATGTGTCATCTTCTGGTTGCCTCATATTTCTCTTCCTTAGCTGATGAAGTTAGTATCATTACCTTACATTCATGCTGCCACATGTTGCATTTTGGCAACATCACGATCTCTCTTCTCAATCAGAATCCTTGCATAAAGTTAATAAAGTTTCCATTCTCTTGCTATACTATGTGTCACAGTCTGATAGCTTTATGTTTTTCTCTTTGGCTGAAACCTTTCATTTAAAGTTGCTAATGTCATCATTGTCTCCATCCAACTTCTCTTGTTATTGCTCAGCCACTGATGTCATCATTCTACCACATGTCCCTATTTCGACAAAATCATAACTTTTCTCTATGGCCGAAACCTCATCTTGGAATTCCTGACATCATTATCTTTTTTATCCGGCTTCCTTTGTATTTTCCCTCTTGCTAACATCATCTCATGTGCCATGTGTCATCTTTCGATAGCCTCACGATATCTCTCTGTAGCCATAACTTCTGCGTGAGATATTTCACTCCCTTTGACATGTGTCTCACTCTGGCAGCTTCTCATCTTTACTCACTTCATGGTCTATTTGCTACTTGGATAGAGCATTTGATTCAAGTTGCTTACATCATTATCCTTTCCATCCAGTTTCATATTTGGCTATCTACTGATGTCAATGTATGCACCACATGTCTTGCTCCGGTAGCCTCATGCCAGTTTGTGAAAGTTACTTAGCGAGGTCCATGACTTAACTCTTTTTGAAGTCACTTTTAGCTGACATCATTTTGATCAGCATGTGTCACCATCCGGCTATAGCATATTCAAGGTTAAATCTCTGCCATGTATCCTTCATCAAGCTCCTTCATTTCTTGGCCAAAGCACTGAAGATTTTTTTACTACATCATGGCTTGTTCCTTTTGACTTTCTTTGTAATTCTACCCATGTTGACATCACCTAGAGCAACACACGTCCTACTATGACAGTTGCATTCAAAAACTTGTATTTATTAAGGTGAGTTCCTTAGTATGATTCTTTTGATAGTCAGATCTCAGCCACATGTCTTTCATCAAGCATACTTACTTTCTTGGTTGATGTGCTTGAGACCCTCAACTTAAGTCATAGCTTTCTCCCACACGATTCTCTTTGTTGTTTAGACTCATTGACATCACAATTCAAAGACTTATTTATCAAGCGAGTTCCTAAGTGTTACTCTCTTCATGGTCAGATCTATTCCACACATAGTTCATCAAGGATTACTTTTTTTCTTAGTCGAAGCGCTTGAGTTTTTGTGCTTACATCATGGCTCTTTCTTTATGACTCCCTTTGTAATTTTGGTCTTGCTAAGATTAGATTGAGCAACACACATCATACTCTGGTAGCTGCATTTAAAGACTTGTCTTTATTAAGGCAAGCTTTTCAGTATGATTCTATTGACGGACAGATCTATGACATGCATCGTTCATCGGGCTTACTTTTGTCTTGGCCAGAGCGCTTGAGTCTTTATGCTTATATCATAGCTTTATTTTTTATGATGATTTGTATATCCTTGGTCTCATTGATGTTATATTGATTAACATGCAGCATAATCTGGTAGCTTCATAATTTTATTCTTCACACGGTCAGATTTCCACCACGTGTCCTTCAATAGCTTTTATGTATAACCCAGAATTCACAAGGTAATTTGCTGATGTTGCTCCTTGAATTCTTCAGATTCTATTGAGACTCACTTTTGATGACATCAGCCTATAGTTTTGAAAAGAAACGAGCGAGAATAGTGAAATAAGCTAAAACTAAGAAGCAAGCTAGAATAGTAAAATAAGCAGGAACAAAGAAACAAGCAAATGAGCTGAAACAAAGAAATAAGCTAAAACAAAGAAACAAGCAGGGACAGAGAAACAAGCGGAATCAGAGAAACTGGTAGTAACAAAGAAAATGATAGTTACTGAGAAATAAATGGTTACAAGAAGCAGGTTACTACTGATAACGAAATGCACAATTAATGGAACGTGGAATAGACCTGTATGAGTAATGGATGCTTAGAAAAATGGGAATCATCTTGATGAGAATAACTACAACCTTCAGGGTTTGTGGAGTAACGGTTTTTTGATCCATTTTTGAATAGGAATAAAAAGTGAATTTGGATGTATCAATAGGTGTTGATGAGGTGATTATTGCATATATAGAGGTGATGTTGTTAAAAGGAAAGAAGAATACATTTTGAGAAGAAAAAAAGAGGATGTGCGAGAAATAGAACAGAGCATGTTTCAGAGAGAAGGGATAAGAAAATGTTAATGAGCTAGACTATTCAGGGTCTTGAGAAATGGTAGATTTTCTTTTATTAAATCTCTATAAAACTATCAAGTGGATGTTTGGAAAGAGGAGTTGGTGCTCCTTGTAGTAATTGCTACAAAACCTAGGGGTTGGTGCTCCTTCCAGTTGGTGCTGGTAAATTATGTGTAAAGTTGGTGCTTTACAATGGTTGGATTTGGATTGGAGTCCAAGCAGTCTTATTTGGGGATGTAGCCACATTGGTGAACCTCGTTATATTCTATGTTGTGTGTGTGCTTCTCATATGCTATCTCAACTTAGTTCAATTTATCTGCTGCATTGTTTAAGTTTTTGCATTTAAGGTTTTTTAAATTGATACACTGATTCACCCCCCTCTCAATGTCAAGCATAGTTCAACATAGTACACTCTAAAGAATTCTAATATATATTTATCTAGTCTTCAAAATGCTTGCATTGGTCTCATCTACTATTTATCCAATTTGTAAAACATTTATATGGTTGGGTACAATAGAAAAAATGAAATGACACTTGCTTCTTGGAAAAATGTTTGCAGATAGAAGGTAGATGGAGGGATAGCATTTTGGAATGGTCTATTGGCTATTAAATGGATTATTTCAAATAACTCATTATGAATAATTACAAATGGTGAAAGGGTGTTCTTTTGTAAGGATTGTTGGCTAAGGAAAAATCCCTTAATCACCTATAATGGAATGAAAGGAGATAAATGGGCTATGAATACTATGGGATGTACGGTAGTAGACT
>Ga0068628_1000118_pt1 | contig 19310 bp, 19 predicted proteins | sample InSIn2gowninarea_FD_77431 | JGI IMG/M metagenome (GOLD analysis project Ga0068628, IMG submission 77431) | Clean room microbial communities from NASA Spacecraft Assembly Facility at Jet Propulsion Laboratory, Pasadena, California, USA -... ... | reverse complement strand
TGTGCCCCATAGAATCCCTCTTTTGTTATTTTTGTGGCTTTATATTATTATTGTTAGGTCGGCTGGATTATATTGTGACTCCTTAGACTCCTATATATAGAAAGGAGGTTTTGTCATTTGTATAATCAAAGAATTGTTCATTTATGTAATGTAAAGGAGGTTGCCCCCTCGAAGAGGCTGAATTCTAAGGCGTTGATCTATCTTTTCTATCTTTTCTTGAGCTGGTTTCATAACAAATGGTGATTGTGCACTATTTGCAGGAAGTGCACGGGTATGCAAGGTGGTCTGGAGTTCAGCAGCTTCTGTAAGTTGACAGTTGATGGAAGGTTGACAGTTGAATGTACTTTGAGATTTACATGGAAGTCAGAATGTTCTTTTTACATGATAAAATGAAAAATTATAAGTTTTTTGGTTTTTTCGTAAATTCAATGACTTTGGCGGGTAAATTGGGAAAACGACAGTTGGCGCCAATTAGGGAATGTGACGTTTTGGTGTGTAGCGCAGGTGGTGAGCAGAAACCATCGTACCGCTTTTGGGAAAAATTGGTTTTTGGTAGAGGCCACCTGATGCCATTCGTCAGGCAACACGTAGTAGTGGAGTGAACAATGAAACTGCTCACATCAGGTGGGTAAAGGTCAGCCTTCGGGGGCCACCTAATATGAGCATCAACCATTAGATTTGAAAGGGTCAGATCGCATGGTGATTGGGGGATTATATGATCAAATGTTTAATGGAGGGGCCCGACGGGGTTTTAATGAGCAGAAAGATTAATTAACTGTAGATTATGGAGGCTTAATGATGTTGGGGATGATTTGATTAGCGCCGACAGATTTAATTAATCATTGATTGACTAATTACTCTTTTTATTCTACAGAGGGTTATGGTTCTTAATTAGTCGTTGATCGACTAATTAATCCATTTAATTAATTTATTAATAAAGCTTATGTTTCAAACCTTGGGGGTGGGATATCTATGATATGGGATTTAATAAAATATACAGGGAAGGGTTTATTTTCGGGACTTAATAACTATAATTAAGATTAAAGGTTAATATGAAATGAAAACGGAAAAGTGATTTTTGTGCTAAGTATAGTGTGATTGACATTTATTTACGTATTTGCATTTGCACATTATAACTTAGCCTAAATGCTTTTTGTGGGGTTTTATGGAACAAGGGGTTTTGTATAGGGGTAATTTCTTTCCCTGGGTAAATGGTGATTTCACCTTAGGAAAAGGGATTTTTCAGATGAAATGAATGAATTATGGAGGGATGAATATTGGGAAGGGGGCTTAGTACTTAGATCCTATAAGTTATTGGGCTGAGGGTCTGGTCCCTCCAGAAGTCAGAGAAATGCTCTGAGCTCCTTTAACTTAAGGTTTTAGGTACTTTTGACTTTGCTTATGGGAAATTAGTAAACTTTTAGGGTAAAGTGAATGGGGAAATTAATCGCTTGACTGTGTAAATGTTCCATTGTCATCAATACTTTTATCAACTTGATGATGAAAGTAAATGATATGATTGTATCCAATCAATCACCATAATTCTACAACCATCCAACTACTTACCCATCTACTCATCCTACCATTTTTTCTACTTTTTATTAGGGTGCACTTAAACTGGCAAACCCTTATCAAAACATTTTTCTTTTCTTTTACAATAGAAATCTATCTAAGTCTATCCTTATTACATCCAAGGGCTTAGATTAAACTGTTGAGCTCCTTTTATTCACTATACCTATCTACTTATCTGCCAAGATTAAACAATTTGGTTAGATTTCATTCTCTATCTCTAAACATGAAATTCAAAGCATAAAATAGCCAAGTTTAAACATTTTGACTATCATGGATTTGTGGCATAGGTTGCAAACTACACACAATCATTATTATGCATAAAAAAGTAAATAGTAGTGGAATTTTCACTTGAACACTTTCATGGTCTTTTTGTTTTTGGGGTTCATATTCTTTCATTTTTTTTAACCCTCTCTTATTCTTTTTATCCTTTGATTTTTCTTTCAGGATATACCCTCTTTACATTTTTTAAATTTTTTGATTTTTTGAATATGGAAAACATTTGAGAAAGCAAAGGTATGTACATATTACAGGTTTAATCTCAGCCATTCATATATTATGACTCCTATTGGTATAGGAGTCTAACATGACTCACAAAGGATTTTAAAAATTGTTGCACATAATGTAGAGAAATGAAATGATGATAGAATATTTAATCAGTTTAACTAAAAGTGATGAGATGAAGTAAGTCAAATCCTTAAGACTTGTAATAAATACCAAATAAAACTAAGCTAATAAATAATATCCAAAAATCATCCTACATGAAACATACCCCAATAACAAATATTTGATTAAATTTGGAAGTTTTCTATTACAAGGCCTTCAACAAGATTCATTATTTTGTCAATCTCCATATTACCTTAATTCAACATGAAAATAATTTTAGTAATTTTAAACAAATTAGAGATCATGAGTAAGTGAAACATGGGGTTGTTATGTACATTAGTATAAATACACAATAGGATTGTCAAATTAAAATATTAGAAGAAATTGGTTGAAGCTAAATCATATTAGTATGTCTAACATCCAATAACGATATTATAGTTATGGATAATGGACTAGAATCCTTGATGTTTGAATTTTGTGTCTAGCGACTCTAACCACCTTTCCCACAACCTACGAGGTATTTTGTGATTGAATGATGGTGATGTGAGGATCTTAGTGTAAATGGCAAGGATGTACGTCCATCTCATTTCTTTGAAGCTAGTATACTAAAAACTTAGTAAAATGTTTTTCTACTCAATTTCCTATAGTTCGTTCATGACTTTATGAAACACTAATGAGGGGGAGATCATTCATCTTCATAGCATCCAAGCATCCACTATAAAAATTAGGTATTATAGATCTAGGTATTTCAAGAGGGTTAGGCACCATTGATCTATATCCACTCAAATCCAAGTACATCAAATGAGATTTTTTAAATGGCTATTCAAGTCATTCCATTGTGATGGATAGTGTCACAAATTGAAGTAAACAAGAATTACTGGTCATCTTGAAAGTAATGGAGGAAAGGGTTTTCAAATGTTGGTACAGTTGATGGTAGTGTGGATATTGATCTCTCCTTGTCAACATTGTCAAAAGCAATAATATTCTTGATGTAATAGAGCCAACCAATTATATAAAAAACCATGCTTGGCAATTACTTCCACTAATAGGAGAAAATGATAAGAATTCTTAATGGGGAAGAAATAATTGTGAAACATAACTCCTGGATTTTAGTTGAAATTTATGTAAGTCCTTGTGTTCTTTAATTATTAAATACTTAATGTAAATACGAATAAATTATCGTTAAGATATTAATTTTGAAGATTAAATATGTATTAAAAGGCATTCATCTATGACACTTGATTTTACATGTAGTCTGAATAAACCACTTAAATCTCATTATCAATTAATTTTAATTAGTTTTATAAAAGATATATCTTTACGTGCTTTAAGAGATTTATTTAAAAAATCAATTATATTAATAAACTTATATCAATACATATAACTAAATGGAATTCAATAAATAAATTCTAAGTCTTGTTGGATTCTATGAGATTATTTTAAGTACAAATATTTTATTTAATAATTGAAATTTACAAAATGTCAATATTGATGGGAAAATCATGTCATATGGTGAAAAAGGCTTAAAGACATTCATTTATGGCCATTGTGAATTCACTAATCCATGCTTTATTAGAAAATACATTTTTTTACATGGATTTTTATTCTAGAAATAACAATGTCACATTTATACATTCATATTAAACGGCATAACAATTAAATAAAAATAAATTAATGTTTTCTTGAATTATTGACTTATATGACATCATTGCATATAGAAATAATTTATTTAAGAATGCATAGTTAGAAGAATTTCTCAATTCAAAATAGAATAAAAGAGTTAGAACTCATCAATAATTTATTTTAAATTATTAATTTTGTAAAAAATATATTCTTACTTACATTAAGAGCTTTATTTCAAAAATAAATTACATTTATACAAACATACATACTAAATAGAATTTAATACATGTCCTATTGGCTTCTATGAGAAGAATTCAATTTCAATTAATTTATTTAAGAATTGAAACTTACCAAATGTTAATAACGGTGGGAAAATTAAATGTTGTATGTTGCAGAATTTTAAATACATTTATTTATGACCCAGACCTTGAATTAACTTGGACAATCTACTTAACATTCATTACCAATTAATTATTCCATGCGTTGTTAGAGAAGATTTCATTTTACATGGAGTTTTATTTATAAAAAAAATGTCACATTTACATACTTATATTAAACCTCATGATAGGAAATAAAAGTTGATAAATGGCTTTATATAAACCACTTAGAACTCATTATAGATTACTTATAATATGTTTTGTAAAATATATATATTTACATACATTGAGAGCTACATTTAAAAAATGCATCACATTTATAAACTTCTATTAATGGATATAACCAAATAGAATTCTTCAAGTCCTATTGGATTCTATGAAATTATATAAACCACAAATAAAATATTTAAGAATAAAAAATGACAAAATATTAATATGGATGGAAAAATCAGTGTCTTATGATGCAAAAAGTTTAAATACAACCATTTTTGACCCATCTCTTTAATGAGTCTAGATGGTCCACTTAACACATTGTTAATTAATTATTCCATCTTTTATTAAGAAGAGAATTTTGTTTTACATAGAGGTTTTTTTCAAAACAATACAATACGACATTAATACACTCTTAATAAATCAAGTGATAGACAAATAAAAGTCAATGATTGAATTATATGAGATGAGATGATTGCATATACAAATAGTTGACTTACGAAAATATATAAAAAATATCGATTAAAAACCAAATGCTCTATAATTAACAAGTAATATTCACCTATGGGCCATCACCCATTATCCTAAATAGTCTACTTAATACTTATTATCAAGAAATTAGAAGACTAGTTTTTGGAGGAAATGGATCATAGTATATGGCTATTATATATCACATATATACATTCATATTAATGGACATAAGTAAGTATAAGTCAATAATATAATTCTATCTCAAATGATATGATTTTAATTTATTTAAAATACAAATTTATGAAAAATTAACTTTAAATAATAAATTAGATGCCTTACAATTCAAAAGTTCAAATACATAATTCATCCATGGTAGTATCTAATCAAACCTTGATTGTCCACTTAGAAATCATGATCATTAATTATATGTTTTTTAGGAAATGCAAAATTATTTACAATAGTTTTTTATCTTAAAAATTACATATTGCATTTATGCATTCATATTAGTGCATTTTATATGTAAACAATGAATATTTGACCTCGTGCCTTGTTGATTTTCAATATGATATGATTTCAGTTACAACCATTAATTGATTTAAGCCTATACATTTATGAAAATTATGGATTGCGAAATCACATATCTTACGCCTCAAAAAGTTCAAATCATTCACCTATGACATATTTTCCATTAGCCTTAATAGTGAATAATGCATTGTGAATAGTGAATAGCGAACATAGCATGATCAAGTAAATTATTATAATTTATTCGGTAAGAATTTCACCTTTGTTTGCAAGGAGTTCTATTTCAAAACTTATATTTCAAATTTATATATGATTATTGATGCATATAAGTATACATAAGTTATTGCCCACGGGGCTTTGGATTGATGGTGAATGGGTGCCTTGTTAAGGCACTCCTTGCGATAGGTCACTGGTTCAAATCCCCCATGGGTACTTAGATTAGTCTTAACTAGCAAAAAAAAAAAAAAGTATACATAAGTTATTAAAAATAAAATGCCTCAATGGTTCATGTAACATAATTTAAATGGAAAGAAATTCATTTAATAACACATACACACACATATCTTAGAAAAAAATTGATACAACAAAGTCATTGCAAAAAAATTTATAGCTAATAAGAAATATACATATTAATATAATTGGCAATTCCCATAAATTTCAGAAAATATAAAACCATAAAAATTGATTCAACGAAAACTATGCAAAAAATGTATTGAAAAATTGGAATGTACTTTTCAACAAATTTATAAAGGAAATTATCTCCATCAAATACACTTGAGTACATGTTCTATTGAACATTCAAATGTACTCATGTTTTTATTTGATGCGATGAAGTGTCTTAAGAAATGGGAATAATGGTTGCATAAGCCTAGTATCTTCCCCTTTTCCTGTATAGGATTTTATCAAGACGTGGTTTGATCGGTATCCAATGAATTGAGAAGTTTTATTTGTTCTATCTATTAGAAATACTTTTGATTCTTCATAATTATCTGCATATTTGGACCACACATCAATCATTTTTTTCTCATAAAATTGTCTTACTCTCCTTGCTTCCAACTTTGTTTGCAAATGACAATGAAATATATCCCATGAAAATTTAAAATCCTCTGTATCAATATTTGATTTTTCAAGTACTTTTTGGATGCACTTGTCAGTGACATTTAATGTCCATATTGCGACCACATAATTTTTTAAGAAATATTTTAATACTTCTGATTGAAAAAGCCTTAAAAAATAGGACCTATCACCAAACTACCAATTTGGTTCTCTTTGAGTATGAAAATTTTGTTAATATTTGGTGTATGATTGGCAGAATACTCCTTCCATTTCAAATATAAACAACATCTTTTGACTTGTAGTAATGCGCAATTGCATCTGCACTACGACCACATGTATGATATTAACATATCTCCTCTTCAAAACGTCATTCCTTAAGGACATAAAAACCTACCATTTTAAAATTTATGTTAATAATTATTATGAACTATTTCCATTTATACGCAAAGGAAATTTTACAATGAGTTATAGTAATCACAAAATATAAATAAAATGGCCCCATTAAAATGAACAAACTAATGACATATTTACTTTATACATACAACCTAATACCTCTGTTTAAATTGTATGGAACAAAAGTCGTATCAGAATGCATTGACGCACCATTTAAATCATTGATTTCAAGACTTATAATGATTTATTTAATTGTGATTGAAAAATATAATTACAATGATCTAGTGCAAGTAAACAAACTAATTACATATTGATCTCCACATACAATATAACAAAAATTTTAAATTTCAAACCTAATTAATTATATCCTAATTTCTAGATTCTCTACCTTAGTTTCTTTTGGTGCTTCTTTTAGTACAAATTGTATGTTTATTGTCGGTGCTACATACAACCTAATATAGTTTCTCAACTTATATGGAATAAAAAAGGTTATAAGAATGAAATGTGCCACACTTCACATTATTAATTTCTAAGATGTATAATGAGAACTTAAACCACAATTGAAATAAATAATTGTAATGATCTAAATCAAACAAATATACTAATTATCTATTACTTTTGACATAAAATGTAATTCATTGTAAACATTTCTATAGCATGGGAAATTTTGATATGAAAAAATTAAATGACAATTCAAATCAATAATTGTTATCAACACAATATCTCACCACAAATAAAGAAAATAAAAATATTTTATTTTTAGTAATGACAAACCAAATCAACAACTATTTTATTAGTGTTGTGAAATAAAAGTAATAATTCATGATCTCATACATATAATAGCATGAAATAGACATCGATCTTCTTAAGGTACTTCTAAATGTAATTGAACATCCTTCAAAGTAGCTCACACATCTGTAGCCTTGTTGAGTTTATGCAACATTCTCCATAGCTCATTGATCAAACAATTATCCTCTTTATTTGTTCCAATGAATGGAGGGAAAAGAATTGCATTTTCTTTGGGATGCTCTTTCACACTCTCAAGTGAAAAGTCCACTATAATAGTATTGGTTGCATCCTATTGGGTATGCATTTCCCACACTTTTTCCAATGATCTAGTCTGTATAACTTTGGTTGGATTGCCAATCACCTTATGTCCCTTTTGTGGTTTACAGTCTGAAGCAATCCACATAAACACAAGTTTATCTTATAATGTTTCTAGAACCAACTTTTTTAGAACTCTTGTTTTGCTTTATTTCAAAGTTGTCGTCCAAATTGAAATGTCAAGAGATTCATTTTTGAAACACATTTCAAAAAATGTTTTTGCATGTGGAGGAATCCAAAATAACTCTTTCTCTAATGTGTAATCAACATTAGTTCCCATTTTCTCAATAATCCCTTTGTCTGTTGCTTCATCATCGATGCTATGATAAAAAATGTCCTTTAGTTCAAAAATAAATAATTTCCTTTTAGTTGTTTTGGCTAAAACACAATGACAAATAATGTATTCAAACAATTTTATTCATGCTACAAAAACTACTAATTATTTTTTTAAACAATACACTTACCTTGGGTGGATTTTTCACTATTAATATATGAAACAATAATTTCTTTTATCATCTTGATAGAACCAAGGGTAAACATATTAAACCTTCAATCAAATACCAATAGTATTTCTCATTAAACCTTCAATCAAATAACAATACCAACAAAAACATTAGTAATGCAACCTTTAAGAATAAACACACACACACACATGCCTTTAACATTATTTTTATTTTGACTTTCGTCCTTTTTATTTGTTCCTATAATAAAAACATACAATGTTATGGTAGTTACAAGCATTAGAGTTGTAACAATAATAAGATAAACAAGAAGACAAGTTATAAGTATCTGATATGAAATTATCTTCATATTTGTAACTTTTCACCTCAACATCATCTTTGTTAGCTTTATTTGTCTCTAAATTAAACATATAAAATATTTTGAATTGTGAAAATGAATAAAATAATTAAACAATAAGGAAAGCAAGTGGACAAATTATAAGTTCATGATATTATATTTTGTCCTTGATTGAAAATTGGTTTCACATTAATTTTATCAATGTATTTGTTCTCCTTGCTTTTTGCTATAATAAACATAAAAAAGTGTTATACATTTCGACAATGAACAAAACTCATTAAACAATTATATAAAAAACAAATCGTCTTTAATCATGAATGTAATGTTTTGGTCTTCATTGTCATTTTGTGGGACATTCCCTTGGTCACTATATTCATTCTCTTTATTTCCAGCTATAATCAACATATGAAATGATATGAATAGCGATAATAATTTAGAAAAAAAGTGTTACAATGATTAATACCAATTTCTATATCCATCATTCCATGGTCATTGTATTGATTAATTTCATTCTTCTCATAATTCCCTGTAATAGTCATCCAAAAATGTTAAGAATATGGAAGTTAAATAAATTCAAAAAGTAACTAGAGCAACAACCAAACAAATTATCTACCTGGTATGATAACTTCTCCTCCTCCTCCTGTCATTTCCATCTCTAAACTTGCTTCAACATCATAAGCACTATATTGATTATTTTTTTCCTTCCCACATTAGTCATTCATTGTTTTAGAATCTTCATCATTCGTCATTTTAGTAAACACATCGAAAATTAAGAAATATGAACAAAATAATATCAAAAGTATTATAAGAGAAACAACAAAGGAACTGTAGTACCTGAATTTTCCAAGAAGTTAATGGATGCTAGATTTGATAGTTGAAAAGATTCGGAAATAGTCAACATGATTTTCCTTTGTGACTCTATTTTCACAACACATTCAATTCTTCTTCCATATGTACAACAAGCCTTGATTAAATGTATCACCGCGTAAATAACAATAATGGCTTTTGAGTCAGTACATTGTTGGTGATTTTCCAATAAATCCATCCAGAAATCATAATCTCTCTCATTTTCATCAAATGTGCCTTCAAATGTATGAGAGTATTTTGAAGCCTCCAATTTTTTTTAATTATATAGTATAGAAATGTATAGTAAAAACTATATCATAACTATTACTAGTTTAGGATTGATATTCATAAATTCGACTAGTCATTTGATAGTTGAAGTTGGAGTTCTTTATGGAAATTTCCAAATACTTACGTACATCATTACAAAGAAAAATTTCTACTGAGAGAGTTGTAGTAAAGTCATTCAACTCATTTTCTTCGATACAAAATCAAAAAAATTCAATATAATATCCCTTGTGGAATGGTTCTTTTATCAAAGCCAGTGTATTCATAAGAATAAGGTCAATATGTAAAATTTGTTGCAACAGACATGGAATAGAGTGAGAAAGTGTTGACAAAATATCAAGGCCCCAAAAATGACAACCAATTCAAATTTTTTTCCAACCTGTTGAACACATGTTGATCCATTTATCATTTTTTCAAGGACTCCACATGCTTCCTCAAAAAGGGACTATATCTTTTTATTACGCGTTCCTTTTACGTAAGTAGGCCCCTTCATCACATTGCAAAAAATTAGAAAATATGATATCGTTAATTTCATAATGCTCAAGAATATTGAATGTGGTAAGAGTCTTCTCATTCAATTTCTCATCATGACTTTCACAATATGTAACCATCGCATCCAATATTCTTATGTTGGTTTTCAATTTAGAACAATGATGTTTAATTGTATGCAATTTGCTGGTTGAGTAAGGCAAATATAAAACCAAATGGTTCCATCGCTTAGCTTATCTTCTATTGAAGCAATTTCTTCCATGGTTAATCCTTGAAGGCACCGAAGGGTAGCTATTATCAATCTCTGTAGATTATTTCTCTTGTAGTTCTCATAATTAGGTTGGCTTGGAGAACACATTAATGTCCCTAGTTGGTAAGAGTTAAAAATAATGTCCCATTTATCCCAAATACGTTGATCAATATATAAGATATTTTTTTTATTGGAAAACTTTGTAATTTAACGGTTGAAGAAGGAGCTAAAAATTTCATCATTGACCTGATAAATTAATAAATATAAACTAATAATAATTCAATGTAGAAATGAAACTAAACAAGTTGTTATAAACTAATGAGATTTCATTATAAATATGAGTTATATTATCAACTTTAATCATTTATCTAAAATTAATTGAAGTTATATTTATCTAACAACATTGCATCACAAAATAACCACATTGCATAACAACAGAGATCAAGCACATGATAGATTTGTTTTTTCCACAAACACAAATGCATTGTTGATAACACCATTGCAAGGTGAAGGATATTTAACCCATGCTAGATTTTTCTATAGAAAAAACACAAGCACATAACAACATAGTAGGGTAAAAGAAATATTTCTCGTGTTAGATTTACTTTTAACACATACACAAGTATTATGCCAACAACAATATTGTAAGGAAAAAAAATCTACTATTTGTTAGATTTTCTTATATAATAGATACAAGCACTGTGAATAGTAACATTTCAAGGTGAAAGAAATCTAGCATGTGCTAGATTTACTTTGAGCAGAAAGACAAGAATATTCCCTACAATAGAGGTGCACGCCAAAGAAAACTTGCACCTACTAAGTTTTCTTCTAGAACAAACACAAACACATTGGAAATAATAACATTACAAGGCGAAGGAAATATAATGTGTGCCACATTTTCTTTTAGCACAAACAATCAAGTTGTCAACAACAATATTGCATTATGGAAACAATCTAATGTATGCCAGGTTTTGTTCTAGCATAAACACAAGCACACTATCAATAAAGACATTGCAAGGTGAAAATTATTTGATGTTTTCTCACAAAAAAACACATCAGAAAGTTTTAGGGTGAAAAAAATGTAGCACGTACTATATTTAACTCTAGAAAAAACACAAACATAACGCCAAAAAATTACACCAAAAAAAAAAATGGAGCAATTGTAGATTCTATTCAAGCTTAAAAACAAGCACATTGCTAATAACAACATTGCATGTGGATGAATCCAAAATAACTCTCTCTAATGTGTAATCAACATTAGTTCCCATTTTCTCAATATTCCCTTTGTTTGATGCTTCATCATTGAAGCTATGATAAAAAAATGTCCTTTAGTTCAAAAATAACTAATTTTCTTTTAGTCATTTTGGCTAAAACACAACAACAAATAATGTATTCAAACCATTTTATTCTTGCTACAAAAATTATTAATTATTTTTTTAAACAATACACTTACCTTGGGTGGCTTTTCCACTATTAATAAATGAAACAATAATTTCTTTTATCATCTTGATAGAACCAAGAGTAAACATATTAAACCTTCAATCAAATACCAATAGTATTGCTCATTAAGCCTTCAATCAAATACCAATACCAGGAAAAACATTAGTAACCTTTAAAAATAAACACACCCACACACGCCTTTAACATTATTTTGATTTTGATTTTTGTCCTTTTTATTTGTTCCTATAATAAAAATATACAATGTTATGGTAGTTACAAGCATTAGAGTTCTAACAATAATACGATAAACAAGAAGACAAGTTATAAGTATCTGATATGAAATTATCTTCATATTTGTAACTTTTCACCTCCACATCATCTTTTTTACCTTTATTTGTCTCTAAATTAAACATCTAAAATATTTTGAATAGTGAAAATGAATAAAATAATTAAACAATAAGGAAAACATGTTGAAAAATTATAAGTACCTGATATTATATTCTGTCCTTGAGTAAAAATTGGTTTCACATTAATTTTATCAAGGTATTTGTTCTCCTTGCTTGTCACTATAATAAACATAAAAAAGTGTTATAAATTTCTACAATGAACAAAATTCATTAAACAATTATATAAAGAAACGAATCATCCATGTAATGTTTCGGTCTTCATTATCGTTTTGTGGGACATTCCCTTGGTCACTATATTCATTCTGTTTATTTCGAACTATAATCAACATATGAAATGATATGAATCGCGATAATAATTTAGAAAAAAAGAGTTACAATCATTAATACCAATTTCTATCTCTAGCATTCCATGGTCATTGTCTTGATTAATTTCATTTTTCTCATAATTCCCTATAATAGACATCCAAAAATGTTAATAATATGGAAGTTAAATAAATTCAAAAAGTAACTAGAGCAACAACCAAACAAATTATCTACCTAGTATGATAACTTCTCCTCCTCCTCCTTCTCCTCTTTTTTCCATCTCTAAACTTGTTTCAACATCATAATCACTATATTGATTATTTTTTTCCTTCCCACATTAGTCATTCATTGTTTTAGAATCTCCATCATTAGTCATTTTAGTAAACACATTGAAAATTAAGAAATATGAACAAAATAATATCGAAAGTATTATAAGAGAAACAACAAAGTAACTATAATACTTGAATTTTCCAAAAATTTAATGGATCCTAGATTTGATAGTTGAAAATATTTGGAAATATTCAACATGATTTTCCTTTGTGACTCTATTTTCACAACACATTCAATTCTTCTTCCATATGTACAACAAACCTTGATTAAATATATCCCTGCATAAAGAGAAATAAAGACATTTGAATCACTACATTGTTGGTGATTTTCCAATAAATCCATCCATAAATCATAATCTCTCTCATTTTCATCAAATGTGTTTTCAAATGTATGCGAGTATTTGGAAGCCTCCAATTTTTTTAATTATATAGCATAGAAATGTATAGTAAAAACTATATCATAACTATAACTATTTTGGGACTTACATTCAGAAATTCCACTCGTCATTTTAAAGCTGAATTTGGAGTTCTTTATGGAAATTTCCAAATACTTGTGTACATCATTACAACACCAAAGTTCAACTAAAAGAGATGTAGTAAAGTCATTCAACTCATTTTTTTGGATACAAAATAAAAAGAATTCAGTATAATATCCCTTGTGGAATGGTTCTTTTATCAAAGCCAGTGCATCCATAACAAGAAGGTCAATATGTAAAATTTATTGCAACTGACATGGAATAGAGTGAGAAAGTGTTGACAAAATATAAAGGCCCCCAAAATGACAACCAATTCAATTTTCTTCCAACCTGTTGAACACTTGTTGATCCATTTATCATTTTATCAAGGACTCCACATGCTTCCTCAAAAAGGGACTCTATCTTTTTATTATGTGCTCCTTTTACATAAGTAGACCCCTTCACCGCATTGCAAAAAATTAGAAAATATGATATCGTTAATTTCATAATGCTCAAGAATGTTGAATGTGGTAAGAGTCTTCTCATTCAATTTCTCTTCATGACTTTGACAATATGTAACCATCACATCAAATATTGTTATGATGATTTTCAATTTAGAACAATGATGTTCTAATTGTATGCAATTTTTTGGTTGAGTAAGCCGAATATAAAACCAAATGGTTCGATCAATTAGCTTATCTTTTATTGAAGCAATTTCTTCCATGGTTGATCCCTGAAGGGGCCGAAGGGTAGCTCTTATCAAACTCTGTAGATTGTTTCTCTTGTAGTTCTCAAAATTAGGTTGGCTTGGAGAACACATTAATGTCCCTAGTTGGTAAGAGTTAAAAATAATGTCCCATTTATCCCGAATAGGTTGATCAATATATAAGAGAATTTTTTTATCAGAAAATTTTGTAATTGGACATTCGAAGGAGGAGCTCAACATTTCATCATTGACCGGATAAATTAATAAATATAAACTAATAATAATTCAATGTAGAAATGAAACTAAATAAGGTGTTATAAACTAATGATAATTCATTATAAATATGAGTTATATTATCAACTTTAATCATTTATCTAAAATTAAATGAAGTTATATTTATCTAAAAACATTGCATCATAGCATAACAACATTGCATAACAATAGAAATCAGGAACATGCTAGATTTCCTTTTTCCACAATCACAAATGCATTGTTGATAACACCATTGCAAGGTGAAGGAAATTTAACTCATGCTAGATTTTGCTACAGAAAAAACACAAGCACATAATAACATAGTAGGGTGGAAGAAATATTTCTCATGTTAGATTTACTTTTAACACATACACAACTATTATGCCAACAACAATATTGTAAGGAAAAAAAATCTATGTGTTAGATTCTCTTCTATAATAGATACAAGCACATTGTGAATAGTAACATTTAAAGGTGAAAGAAATCTAGCATGTGCTAGATCTACTTATAGTAGAAAGACAAGAATATTCCCTACAACAGAGGTGCATGCCAAAGAAAACTTGCACCTAATAAGTTTTATTCTAGAACAAACACAAACACATTAGAAATAATAACATTACAAGGGGAAGGAAATATAATGTCTGCCACATTTTCTTTTAGCACAAACAACCAAGTTGTCAACAACAATATTGCATTGCGGAAAAAATCTAATGCATGCTAGCTTTTGTTCTAGCACAGACACAAGCACACTATCAATAACAACATTGCAAGGTGAAAATTATTTGATGTTTTCTCACAAAAAAACACATAAGAAAGTTTTAGGATGAAAAAAATGTAGCATGTGTTATATTTACCTCTAGAAAAAACACAAACATAACACCAACAAAATTAAACCCAAAAAAATGGAGCAATTCTAGATTCCCTTCTAGCTTAAACACAAGCACATTGCTAATAACAACATTGCAAAGTGAATGAAATATAACATGTGTTAGATTTCATTCTGACATAAACACAAGAACATAAGAAAATAATGCAGTGAAATAAATCTAGTGTGCGAGATTTAATTCTGGAACAAACACAAGCTTGTTGCCAACAAAACAATTGTAGGGAAAAACAAATCTATTGCCTGCTATAGTTTCTTCCAGAACGAATACATGCATGTTGGAAGATGAGAGAATCTAAAGTGTGCTAGATTAGCTTTTAGCAAAAACACAAGTACATAACAACATTGTATGGTTAAAGAAATGATTTATCTCTAGCACAAACAAAATCATATTTCCAGCAAGAACGTTATAAGGAAAAAGAAATCTAGTGCAGTCAAACACAAGCACATTAGAAACAACAACATTTCAAGGTGAAAGGAATATAACATATGCTAGATTTTCTTCTAGCACAAACACAAGAACATAGCATTGCATGGTGAAAGAAATCTATCATTTGTTTGATTTACTTCTAGCACAAACAAAATAATATTGGTAACAATAATATTGCAAGGCAAATAAATTTACTGTTTGCTATATTTTCTTCTATAAAAATAGCAAATTGTCAATAAAAATAGTGAAAAGTGGAAGAAATCTAACTTGTTTTAGATTTACTTCTAGTACAAATAAAAGCATATTCCCAACAACAATGTTGTAAGCCAAAAGAAATCTAACACATGCTAGATCTACTTGCAGCAAAAGTACAAGCACATTGCCAATAATAGCATCGCATCGTGAAGGACATCTAACATGTGCTAGATTTTTTCAAGCATAAATAACCAAATTGTCAATAACAACATTGGATCTTTAAAGAAATCTAGCACATTCTAAATTTTCTGCTAACATAAACACAAGAACAATATCAATAAAAGAGTTGTAAGTTCAATGAAATCTAATACATGTTAAATTTTATTCTATCATAAACACAAGCACATAGAAACATTGTTGGGTGAAAAAAATCTAGTGCATGTAAGACTTAATTCTATTGCAAACACAAACACATTTCCAACAACAACATTGCGGGGAAAAGGAAAACTAGCACATGCTACATTTCCTTCTAAGACAAACACAAGTACATCTAAAAAACAATACTAAAAAGTGATAGAAATCTAGTGCATGCTAAATTTCCTTCTTACGCAAACACAAACACATAAAAATATTTTACAGTGAAAAGAAAAACTAATGTATGCTAGATTTACTTTTAGTGCAAAAACAAGCATGTTTCCAACAACAGCAATGCAGGCAAAAACAAATATATTGGATGCTAAATTTCCTTCTAGCAAAAATACAAGAACATGACAACATTGTATCTTAAATAAATCTAATACAGGCTAATTTTACTTATAGCACATACACAAAATATTAATAACAACAATATTACAGGGTAAAAGAAATCTAGTGCCCACTAGATTTCATTTTAGCACAAGCACATCCACATTATTAACAAAAGTATTACAAAGTAAAAGAAATCTAATCTGTGCTATATTTCCTTTTAGCACAAATAGAATCACATAACAAGATTGTAGAGAGAAAGAAATCTAGCGCATGCTAGATTTACATCTAACACAAACACAAGCATATTGCCAAGAAGATTATTTCATGGAAAAAAAATCTATATCATGTTAAATTTACTTCTGTCACAAGTCATAGCACATTTCTAAAAACAACATTGCAAGGTGAAAAATATGTAATACATGCTAGATTAACTTCTAGCACAAACACAAGTCTATTGCCAGTAACAACATCATAGGCCAATGAAACCTAATATATCGTAGATTTCCTTATAGAAAAAACACAAGGACATTGCTAATAAAACAATTACAAGGTGAAGGAAATCTAATTCATGCTATATTTTCTTATAATAAAAACAACCAATTTTTCATAAAATTACAGAGACAAGGAAGTGTTAATGGACTTGATCTAGTGAAGTTTTGATTATCTTTTAGCATGATGGAAGCCCTATATTTTCCTCTTGCTACACCCCTATGTGATCTAAATTAAATCATCTCAATATCATGCAAGATAAATTAATCAAGCATACAAGAAATGGAAATCATCTATTAACCCTCGTAAGAACATGTTAAAGTTGAGAAATGTTGTATTGAGGGTAGAATAAAAGGTTAGATGGGTGTTAATTTACACCTAATTGGTACACCCGTCAATGATAATGGAGCAAATCAATCCTTAAAACAACTCTATTTTATGTCACCAAGAAGACCTCCGCATTTTTGGCAACCAAGTATAATTAAAGACCCTACCCAATAATTTCAAGCTTATGCACAACACCCCTAAAGTAATTGAAACACAACATTAACTTGGATATCGTGGCCACCCTATCCTCAAAATAAATCATGGGAACAAGGATGGCGAGGATCATATGGAGGAAACTACCCATAATTTTATCCATCATATCCTTAATATCCCTATAATCAATCTAAAAAACAATACTATCTATCTCAACAATAGCCGCAACTACACCCATAGTTGTCTTCTAGTTAACCCCTCCAATAACCCCATGCACAACCACCTCAGAGACCTACTCAATTACTTGAACAACCACTTTGAAACCTTTGTTCTCTAACCACCCTCCAAGGTCTCCAAGCGTCCTTTACGACCACACACTGGGAATCATGTCCCACCTTTTATTGGGTCATTCCCTATTTTCCATCTAGGGGAAGCAACCTCCAACATATAGATAACATCCCCCTTTAGCAAAAACCTAATTAGTGCACCCCTTTCTATGCAACTATAGTCCCTTATTATGAGCCAATACCTCCAGGTTGTCTATCATGACTAGATAGGAATGTTTAGAGAACTATGAATCTAGGATTTCCTATTTCCCATCCCCTCCCATCAGATCCTCTGAGACCCCTTAGTAGCTCCCACACACATACTTTTATTTTCATGTCTCTTTTTTGACACCTAGCACCCTTGAAGTCATTTCATCGACTTTTTTGAGAATCCAACTCTTTTATCATAACTATTAAGTTATATGAAGCCTGATTCATCTGGACATGGGGTCTAAGCCCCCCATACTATTTTCATCTTATTTGGTCTGTAGTGGTAATGTGTTTATTGGTGTGCATGGAATATCATATTTACAACACCAAACTTTTTAGCCTCAAAACATATAAAAGCATATGCACACTGACACTCTGGTCCCAAAACATATACACATACATACACATGGGAATGATAACCCCACTAGCCTAATCTTTGCATGTACATGTCATTTACAATCCAGGGGTTGGAGTTGGGGTGTTAGAAAAATCATCCAACGTAGACAACATTTCACAACCTAAAACACACTAGAGGATGTGTTCCATGGCTGGAACAAGGTACTTATATGTATCTAATGCTTTATTCATATGTTTGAAATCAAAGAAAATCTTGATTTCTCCATTCTTATTCCTAACAACAACCATATTGAATAACCATTGGGAATGATGAATGATAAATATTATTTTTTTCTCCAAACACTTGTTGAGTTTAATTTTCATTTCTTATTATATTGTTGAATACATATCTAAGAGTGTTTGTTGAATAGGATTATATATTTACTGAATTATATCACATCTTGAATGATTTTAGTGTCATGGGTCTTTTGAATCAGCGTAAGCCTAGAAGAAAAAAAAAAATTATATTCGTTGAGGAAATGAAAAAACGTAGCCCTCTCGATAGGCATATATCCAATACCTAGATTAATATTTTGTGGATAGTATTTTTTATAGAGATTCATTACCTGATATAGCATTACATAGGTATTGGATTTATATTTTATCTCCCCCTTGAACTTATCTTACGAGTCATGATACTTCTCCATTCAAGCCACATATTTA
>Ga0068628_1000116_pt1 | contig 19384 bp, 16 predicted proteins | sample InSIn2gowninarea_FD_77431 | JGI IMG/M metagenome (GOLD analysis project Ga0068628, IMG submission 77431) | Clean room microbial communities from NASA Spacecraft Assembly Facility at Jet Propulsion Laboratory, Pasadena, California, USA -... ... | reverse complement strand
TATGAATCGAGTAACAACAAAGTAAATAACACTAACAACAATCTAAAGTAACAACAATTAGAAACATGGATTGATAATGAAGAGGACATCTATATAGCCAATCAAGCATTTGATTGCAAGAAGACAAAAGTAAAAGTTGAAAGTTTTGTTAAGAGAAGTAGAAAAACTCCAGATAACCAAGATGAATGTACGCATCTATGAACTAGAACAAGGACTGATGCTTGGTGAGGACAACGATGATGCTAAAATGAAATATATTAATATGAGTGTAGTTTATATTAATGAAAATGGTGTCATAACCTTTTTATAAGATACACATATGATGACTAAATAGTCTATTGAAGATAACAATTATGTTGGTTTTAAATCTAACAATTGGTGTGTGGATGCAGGGTATGTTGTCCATATTGAACAATGTATTAACTTTCTGTGCAGTAATGGTGAAAAATAACTTGACAAGGAAAGGAAGCCTAAGGATTTCAAACATGGAAAAATAATAGAATTTGTTGATGAAATGGAAAATGATAATCAAATAAAGGGGTCAAATGTCCACATGAGAGATATTGTAGCAGAACTAAAGTTCCTATAGAAATGGTTAGACAACATGAAGCCAGAATATAACGTAAATGAAATTATGGTGGATTACAATAACAATAAAGTTCAACAAAGAAGCAATAATTCACATAAGCTAGAAGACAAGTTAGATATTGAAATTGAAGAAATGGAGAAGATGATGTTGGAAGAGTCTCATAATATGTTTTTTGAACAAAGAAAAAGGAAGCATGAAAATAGATTACTAATGATTGATTAAGTCTACATTATCAAAGAGGGATGAGAACTACAACACAAAGTTTGTAAACCTAGAAGATGAAAGAAGACAACCATAAAACAACAACAACATGACAGAGCAGATGATTTACTGCAAGTGAAAGTTTGGGATCCAAGAGGAGTTTTATCAACCTATGAAGATATATGGTTGAGAGATTATGATTTTTGTTTACCTATGGAGTCTGATGAAGCATCATCTAAACTAGGGTATCATGTTTAGTAAAGGAGTTAGTTACTAGAACTATTACAATTTAATTATTTAATGTATTTTTCCTATAGTTTTAAGAGAAGATGGGAATTATTGTAATTAGGAGAAATTTTGAGAGTATTTTGGAAGAGTTGAGAGATTTGAAGGTTAGTTAGATCTCATCTAGATATAAGGGATTAGGTGAGATTTTTTCTGGATCATGAGAGATATTGCGGGAGTTTTTTTAGAATCTAGAACCTTCTTCGGGTTCAGATCCACTTGTATAAATATTGCTGAGCCCATGAGGCATGTAAGTGAAGGAGAGTGAGGAATGAGTGGCCAATGATTAGGCCAATAACTCTCTTGTAAATATTTTATTTATTAATGAATTATTCATCAGTTCTGAAGTATATTTCTGTGTATATTTCTGAGGGTTTTGTGTGTATTTTATTATGACATGCCCCCTATACCATCATGGTACCTCTTTATTATATTTTTCCTAATAAATAGATTCCCTAAGTTATTATGTTGGTAATTTTTTATTTTTTATTTTTTTTGTGAAATAATTACAATGTGAAACATAGTTGGAATAGTATTAGAAGTCACAATTAATCATTTTTTCTAATAAATGCAAGCCATTTGGATAAAATATAATAAACAGGTTTTGTTTCCTAGTTCCCTAAAATGGATGAACATCTATTTGCATTAGTATTAAATATCATAATTAATTATTTTTTCTCATAAGTGCAAGTTGTCTCGAAAAGATATAAGAAATGGGTTTGGTTTCCTAGTTCCCCAAACTGTATGAACATCTATCTGGTTGAAAAAAATGGACCTTGAGATGCCCAATTAACACATGATGAATGAACCCTATCTAGTAGCCAATGCAAGGTAGTTTATATTTTCACTGAAATCTAATTTTTTTATCCTTTTTGTAATCTAAACCCAACATATGGTCATTTTTATTTATTTACACTCTTGGGATAACCCAAATAATTGGAGAGGTATTTTAGATTTTTAGCTTCTTTTATTCCTATAAAATAAGTAAAGCAGTGGTTGCTAAGTAAGTTTTTTTATTTTCAAGGCATAGAAGAAATACTTCATGAGTGTAGACTTTAGATTTGAATCTTTTCTTCAACTTTATTTCTTTTAATGCATGTATCTCTTTTAATTTGCAAAGGCATGGAGTGAAGTGATAACCTAGCATGTACACTAGTTTCCATGTGGTGGTTGACTTGTATATGCTAGTACATCTTATTTATATTTTACAATTTATACCTTTTATTTGTATATCTTCTCAATTGACTTGTTCATACTCGTCATTCTATACCATCATACTTATAGTCAAGATATGAACTCATATTTTATTACATATTTGTGTCCATATATATTTCTTAAAGTATTATTCATGAACTACAATTATTATAGACTAGTTGCTACCGATGAAGAAAATCTAATTGGCAAGTTAAGTAGAGGACCAGGAGTGCCATCCACTACCTTTCTTGGTGGGAAAATCCCTATCACTCTTATATATTTTCACATGTTCTTCCAATAATAAGCATGGTAGTTCCTTGTTTATTTAGGTTCATTACTCATTCATTTCTTTCATATATTAAATCAATGACTTAAGGATACAATGAGTAATGGTTTGAGTAAAAGACTACTTGAGTGTCCATCCTAACGGGGTTCCTCCTATATTTATTTTACATGGTGGAAATAGTTGTGGCACCCTCATTTTCCACACCAAGACAAAACTGGAAACTATCAAGAATATATTAATCTATTGGTCTTTTTAATTTACAATACCTCCCACTGCTCATTTGAGATTGTAGCTCGATGGATTATGATAATGTGGTGATAGCAGTGATAACAACTAATTAGGATATTTATTTCTGTTAGGGTCATTTTAATGAAACCACTCACCACTCATCAACATTTCCGCTCTACTATCTTTCACAATTATATGATGGCAGTGGAGTGGTGGGAACAACCAGCAAGAAACTTTTTTTTTTTTGAGTTCGTTAGCTAGTGAGACTACCCACCACTATTAGATTATAAATTATGAATGACCAACCTCATTTTGACTGTATGAGCGTGGTCTCTACTCAATCAATGACTTAGATTCAATTCCTCCCCTGCATCTATCGTGGGTTAACACGGCGGGTGGGACTCGATAATGAAATGTCAACCATGGGAACCCTCCTCATCAAGGCACTACCTGGATATGACATGATCATCATGGGACACGATTAATGTCCTTATTTCATCTTGGTGTCCCCTTCGTCTATTGTGCGTTAATGAAGGGTGATGAGGTCTGAGATCAAAATCTTCCCTCAATCAAAGCCAGTTTGATAATCTTGTAGGACTTTGATGTATAACCTTACCCAAGGGGGAACCACACTTCCATTGTGACCTCTTATTCACTAGTGTGAACTGAAATTGTGATTGGGCTTAACCAAGATTTATATCCATGTACCCTAACCCAACTACAATGACCAGTTTCACACTGTATGATCATTTTTTCTTTGATAGGGGATCATTATTCTACCAATCTTTAATACACAAAATAAGTTGACATAATGGATTCAATTATATCCTAACTTCATTGAATGTTAATGAAGAATGCAAATGTAACAACACCTTGTTGATTTCCTATGTAAATAAAATAAGTCCAAGGTCATGGGACACATATTCCAAGATGAATGATGGAAAAAACACTTTAGTGGGCATCAGTTGTGATTAATTAATGGCTACGGAAATCAACAATGGCATTGAGAAAGTAAAAAAGGAATTAATTGGCATTTATTTATGAAAATAAAGGAAAATAGGAGAAAAGAAAAGTGAAGAGACATATATTTGCATGCAAGGGAAACTAGAGGAAAAATGAAAGAAAATGAAGAAAATAGAGGCATCAATGATAAAAAGGCTTCAAAGAATCAGTTTGAAACTTTTTTTGGTTTAGTTTTTTGAAAGTTTTGTGGTGGAGCTCTAGTTCATGTTTTCACACTCTCATTCTCTCATACTCTTGCACACTTAGAGAATTCTTGCAGCATTCTTGGAGCACCTAGGCATTCACTTGGATTGGTGAAAGAAGGCAAGGGAAAGTAGGGAGTGCAAGGAAACAATCGGATCAACAACTACTTCTAGATTTATTTGCAGGTAATAGGTTGCATGTGTTATTTCCTTGCTTTTCAGGCAATAGGAAACTTTTTATGCATGGTATATAGATGTGATTCCTTGGTTATGTGTTGTCATTGGCATGTAGATTTTCCTAGATTGACAGTGGTTCCAGTCTTGCCTTGACATTTCCTAGATAGAAATGGTGTTGTAGGTTTTTCCAGTTGTTCTTATTATTGGTGCTTAGGTTCTCGATGGTTGTGGGTTGGAACAAACACTCTCAAATCCTTGGAACAATTTTATTTGAGTTACCAGTTCTTGGAGCTGTAGGTTGGTAAAAATGCACTAGAGCCCTTGGTGGGTTGAGTTACTATTCCTTATAGCCATGGTTATAACAAAGGCTTTAGATACCTAGAAGATTGTGGATTGATTTGGTAGTTCCTAGAGCGCTTGATAGCTTGGGTAGAGACCAATCTAGTTGATGTTAGTAATTTCCATATCGTAGAGGTTGAATCACTATGATTGAGGATTCATGTCCAGTTTGGCATTTGGAAGCCTTGGTTGGAATTTGTTTGTGTTTATTCTATGAGATCCCACATTCATGCTTGGAATATGGTGTGGGAGTGATTGGATGAAAGAGAGATTGGGTTCAACCTAATCTATGGTCGTGTGGTACATGAAAGTCCCTAACTTGGTTGTATTTTTCATATGTTAATAAATTTTATTTTCCTTTTGTGATCTATGAGCACTTGTACTGGTTATTAAGTTGACATTATGGATGATTTTCCATGGTTTCCATTATGTTTATGTCATGGTTATATGTTTCTTATATTATGTATTATATCTATGGATCTTTAAATATTTTGATAAGTTATTGAATGGTTGATGAATGCATGGGATAACAAGTTTTGTTGCAGCTATCTTGAGAGGTAATTGATCCTTCTTGATGATTCTATGTGAGCTTATTAAATTAGTGAAAATATGTGTATTTATAACCTTCAAGCACTATGTGCACAAAGTGTCTATATAATTGAGTTACTTGCACCTCCAACTTCCTAGGGTTGTAACTTTGGCATACAATTTATGTTTTACTATGTTAATAGATTGTTTAGAAGATCTCCATGAGGAATATAAGAATAAAATATTTGAAAATAAATTTTGGCACTTTCTAAGACTCTCTGTTTTCCTTGAAAATGTCATTTAGGCCCTCAAAATAACCTCAAAAGTTTAGAACCCGAAAAGTTGTAAAAAATAGAAAGTTGTGGTAAATTTAAGGAAATAAATTTGAAAATAAATAGTGTTTCTTTTAGCTAGGCTGATAACAATGTGATCATGTGAGAGTAGGGTTTGCAGTCAGTTATCAACATGTAGACCCCATTTTTCATAAGTGCATCTTCGAAATCATGTCACACATATTAACTCTCATCTCATGTTTACCATGGTGAGTAGGTTAATGTGGGTAAATATGGGGTGAAGTGGCTACATGGTGGTATTAGAGCTTCTATGTTTAAACACTTGGACCAGATAGGCTAGATGTGATTGTTATGCATGCATTTAATTGTCAATATGGTTGTTGTACATGCATTATGATGGCCATTGTTTCATTCTTGTTTCGTCATGTTGATGTCAAGATTATTGATATGTTGATTTCATTATGTGTATACATATTGTGCTAATCTAGATTGATTTTGCATATGATATAGCCTCCCTTGAACTTCACAAAGGTATGATTTTGATTATGTCTATATTTTGTTTATCGAACATTGCATGTTTGAATGAAATAGAATATCATAGATGATCAACAGAATGGTGCAGTACTATTCATGTGACTTTCCTTACCAATCATATAAGAAGAAAGGAGATGAGTACTCTCCTCATATAGTACATTTACTAAGAATTCTGAGGGCCTAAATCAAAATTTGTAAGGTGGATAATGACAATATCATTCAGTGACAAGAAATACTTTCTAGAGTCTGTAGAAAGCAAGGAGAGGTCAATCTAGTGATCCTTTAAAGCTTATCATATTTGTAGAGATAGGGATAGCCAAAAATTATTTATGGAGAGAAGGAAAGGGAAATGGGGCATATGGTAGTAGTTCTCATGGAGGGCATATGTTGGAGAGGGATGACAAAGTCAGAGGTGGTAGATGGATGCATAAACCTAGCAAAAGAGTTAGTTTTATGGGATCTATTCTAGTTCTAGTTCAAATAGACATCAATCGTCATCACCATTATCATCCTTGTAGGTGGAGCGAGAAGTGGTGCTTTCCAAGTGAGTTTAACAAATCTGAGCCTCCTACATTTTATGGGGAGTTGAATAAATTGGAAGATGCAAAAGCATGGCTACTTGGGATGAAGAAGTTTTTTGATTTGACTATTCAAAGAATATGAAAGACTGGATATACATTTTTAGTCTCAAGGGAAAAGAGGATATATGGTGGGAAAATGTGAAGTGTGTAAGAGGCATCAACGTAGGGGAGCCTAATTGGCATGAGTTTAAAAGATTCTTTAGAAATAAGCACTTATCTAAGAGATATTATGCTGGAAAGGAGAAGGAGTTCTATAATGTAAAGATGGGTTCTATGAAAAATGAAGTGTACATGAATATGTTTCTAGAGCTACTGAGTTATGTTCCATATATTAAGGATGAGAATACAAAGGTTCAAAGATTCACAAGTGGATTTCCTTTAGAATTTAAAGATTATATTGAGTATAATGGGCCTCGATCATTGGAGAAAGTGATTGTAAAGGGAATGACAAGACTAAAATAAAGTGGGATAAGAAAGGAGGAATTCCTCACGATGCAGGTAACAAGGATAATGCAACTCCATTCAAGACATTCAATGTAGTTGATAGAGGACACAACTCTCATCTTGAGGAGTAGAGCAAAAGCAATGGTAGGAAGCCTTTGCAATGTTGGACTTGTGGTGGAGAGCATCATAGGGGAGATTGTCCAAAACATTAGGTTGACATACCTCAGATGTATAGCGTTACGAAGGCACAAATAGTTGGACATGTTCGACATATTATTCCATTTATTAATGCAGCACTTGATAACAGGCAAGCATACCATCATATATCCATTATTGAGATGGAAGGTAAGCTATGTGATCAAGTTGTTTCCATTTTGATTGATCCTAGATATGATTATGGTTATGTTAGCCTTCACCTAGTGGATAAGTGTGGCTTGAATAGACAAGTGCATCGATAATCTTGGTTGGCATCACTGGCTACATGGACCAAGAAGAGAGTTCATCATTGGGTGAGATCTTGTGCATTTGAGTTGAAAGGTATGCCTACGTCAAGACATTTGAATGTGCTTTTATTGGGATCATACAACATGATTTTGGGCATGGATTGGTTGTACCTTCATAGGACTAAAATGGACTACTATGATAAGGCTATTTAGTGCTTGGATGATGATGGAGAGAAGAGAATATTATAGGGAAGGTTGAAGCCTACATCAATGAGAATGGTTACAAATATGCAAGAAAAGCACAGTAGAAGGAAAGGATGTGCATTATTTGTAGTTCATATTTCTAGTGACAAAGGAAAGGATGTTGAGGATGATGAAGTTCTTAAGAGGTATATAGTTTTGCAGTAGTTTTAGGAAGTGTTTCTTTTAGAGATTTCAGAGTTTCCTCATCATAGGGAAGTGGAATTTTCTATTGTGGTGATGCCAAGAGTAGCACCAACATTAAAGGAACCATATAGGATGAGAACTTTAGAGTTGGTGGAATTGAAGTTGTATCTTAAGGAAATGCTTGATAAGGGATACATAAGGCCAAGTGTGTCAAGTTGGGGTGAACATGTACATTTTGTGAAGAATAAGGATGGTACTATCAGACTGTGCATTGATTGTAGTCAGTTGAAGAAGGTGAGTGTCCAGAACATGTATCCATTTATGTATATTGATGATTTGTTTTTAGTTGAAGGGAGAAACAATGTTCTCAAATATTCATTTGAGATTAGGATATCATCAGGTGTGCATAAAAAAAAAAAAGATATTTGGAAAACTACATTATGTACCAGATATGCTAATTATCTGTTGCTAGTGGCTCCTTTTTGTTTTACTAATCCTCCATCTAATTTCATGTGTTTGATGAATAGTGTGTTCCATCCTTATCTATACAAGTTTGTGATAGTGTTTATTGATGATATATTGATATATTCTAAGAATGAGGAAGAGAATGGAGAGAGCATAAAAGAATTAATATTGTTGAGAGAGCATGATTTGTATGCCAATCTTAGCAAGTACAGTTTCTTTTAGGCCAAATTTCATTACTCAGAACATGTCATTTACAAGGAAGGTATAGTAGTGGACTAGGAAAAGGTTAGAGCTATTATGGAGTGGAAAACTCATAAGAATGTGGGTGAGGTTAGACCATTCATGGGTCTACTAGGTTATTATGAGTGTTTCACCAAGAAATTCTCATGGATTGGTTATCCTATTACATATTTGTAGAGGAAAGGAAATACATTTGAATGGATTAAGGAGTGTGCAACTAGTTTGTACAGATGCCTACAAGGAAGGACTTGGTCGAGTCATGATGTACGACAGGTAGGTGGTATGCTATGAGCCAAGGAAGCTAAATGAGCATAAGAAGAACAATGTGACTCATGATCTTGAGTTGCTAGCTATCATACATTCATTGAAGATGTGGAGACATTATCTTTTCAAGAGGTTTTCATTAATGATTGATCATAGTGGGATGAGGCACTTGTTCGACCAACCTAATCCGAATGTTAAGAACCATATATGGTTAGCTACTCTTAGTGAGTTATACTTTGAGATCAGGTAAATTAATGATAAGGAGAACAAGGTTTCATCTTCTCTTAGTATAAGAGTGCAAGTTAATGATATTAAAGTAGTGAGTTCTTATGGGATAGACTTGCAGGAGAGGATCTTGTAGGTACCGGTAGCTGAAGCATAGGTTGTAATAGAAGGGTGAAGGTGATAGGGATGAGGAATATCACCTCATGAAAAATGGCTTGGTTATTTTTGGGAATAGGATTTATGTGTCGAATAATAATGAGCTCAAGAAGTTTATCTTGAGGGATTTTCATGTCAAGCTATATTCAATTCACTTGCGATATCACAATACAGTGATAATAGTTAAGAAGTTATATCATTGGTTGAACATGAAGAAATCGGTGGTTGAGTTTGTTATGAATTTGCATTGTCAGGAGCTAAAAGTTAACTGTAAGCATCTAGGTGGTTTATTACAACTGATTTTGATTCAAGAGTGAAAATGGTAGGTCATTTCAATGGATTTTACTATAGGTTTTCTGAGGAAATTGACGTAGCTTGATTACATCATGGTTGTGGACATAGTTAGCTTTAATTACAACTTATCATCCACAGACAAATGATCAGTCAAAAAGGTCTAACAATATTCGTGAGGACATGTTGAGGATGTATCCATGCATCAATAGCGCAAGTGGGAGGAGTATCTTCCATTGGTAAAGTTTTCATATAATAAAGGGTATCAAGAGTCCTTGAAGATGAGTCGTTTTGAGGCTATCTAAGGGAATGGTTGTAATACACCTATCAAATGGAATGATATAGTGAAAAGGATTTTGATTGGACCAGACATTTTGGTTGGGATGGAACAAGAAATGGAAGTTATTAAGAGAAATTTAAAGGCATCACAATACATGAAAAATATTTATGTAGATAAGAACAAATCATTCAAGGAGTTTTGGGTTGGACAGCATGTGTCATTATGGATCAAGCCCAAGAGGATATCCTTGAGGATTGGATGATGTGCCATGTTGAAACATTGGTATTGTGGACCTTTTGAGATTCATGAGAGGATTGGACCAATGAACTGCCGACTTACATTGCCTCCAAGAATAAAATTCCATGATGTTTTCCATGTTTCATATCTTAATAGATATTTACAGGATGTTGATCATGTGATTGTTTGGTTTGTATTACAGGTGGAACTAAAGCGATATTCCATTCAGAGACTCAATGCATATTGTAGTGGAAAGAACACATGTTCTGAAAATAGACCGATACAACAAGTTAAAGTCAGTTTGGGCCAGGTGAAGCTACATGGGAGATGGCTAACTAGATGCAGGATTTATATCCTTCATTATTTTTTGGTTCAAGCAAATTAGTTTTTTATATATAGGTATATGTATATGGATGTTGTTGTAAGTACTGCAATGAGTTGTGTTGTAAAGCTCCAATAAGATGTATGTTTTTTTTCTTCACTATGATTTCATTGTAAATACGCATCAAGTTATGCTAGCTCCATGGGCAGTATGTTTTTTAGTAGTTTGTTGGTTATAAGCATCATTCAGCACTCAGGATAGTGTTTGAATAAGGGATAGGGGTTTGTAACAACCCCTAGTTGATTTTCCATGTAAATAAAATAAGACCAAGGTCATGGGACATGTATTCAAAGTTGAATGTTGGGAAAAACACTTTACTGGGCATCACTTGTGATTAATTAATGACTATAGAAATTGGCAAAGGGATTGGAAAAGACAAAAATACATTAATTTGGATTTATTTATAAAAAAAAGGAAAATAGGAGAAAAGGAAGGTGAAGAGACACATATTTGCATGCAAGGGAAATTAGAGAAAAAATGAAGGAAAATGAAGAAAATAGAGGAATCAATGATATAAATGGTTCAGAAAATTAGTTCACAACTTTTGTTGGTTTAGGATTTTAATTATTTTGTGGCTGAGCTCTAGTTTACTATCCCACACTCTCATTCCATCATACTCTTAGACACAAAGAGTACTTAGAGAACCTAGACATTTACTTGGATTGGAGACAGAAGGAAAAGAAAAATAGGGAATGCAAGGAAATAGCTAGATGACCAACTACAGTTGTTTTTATTTGCAAGTAATAGGTTGCATGTGTGATTTCCTTTTTGATTTTTAGATGCATGGTACATGCATGTGATTCCTTTCTTATGTGTTGTCATTCACATGGATATTTTCCTGGATTGACAATGGTTTTATCCTTTCCTTTCCTTTTCCTAGATAGCCATGGTGTTGTGGTTTTTTCTACTTGTTTTTGTAATTGGTGGTCAATTTCCTAATGGTTGTTGGTTGGAAAAATTATTTGGAAACCTTGGAATAGTTTTGGTTCAGTTAATAATTTAGGGAGTTGTAGGTTAGAAAACATTCCCTCAAACCCTTGGCAAGTTGAGTTACTAGTCCCTGGAGCTACAGTTGGAACAAATGCTCTAGAACCCTAGAAGGTTTTGGGTTGAGTTTCTAGTTCATAGAGTCTTGGAAAGCTTGGGTAGAGACTGATCTGGTTGTTGTTAGTGATTTATGGACCTTAGATGTGGAATCATTGTGGTTGAGGGTTGTGTCGGTTTTCCTCATAGAGCGCTTGTTGGTTTTGTTTGGGTTTATTCTATGAGATCCTACATTCGTGCTTGGAATATGGTGCCACGGTGATTAGTTGAAAGAGAGATTTGGTTCAACCCAGTCTATGGTCAGGTGGTACATGGAAGTCCTTGAATTTTTTGGTTAATAAGATTTAGTTTCATTTTTTTATCTACAAGCACTTGTATTGGTTATCATGTTGACATTGTGGCTGATTTTTCATGTTTTCCATCTATTTATTTGTTGGTTATATGTTGTATTGTATCTATGGTTCTTGACATGTTTTGACAATTTATTGAATGGTTGATAAATGCATGGGATAATAAGTGTTCATGCAACTAACTATAGAGGTAATTGAGCCTTTTTGATGATTCTATGGTGAGCTTAACGAATTAGTGAACATATATGTATTTAGAACCTAGATGTAGTATGTACAAAAGTGTTTGTCTAGAAAGTAATTTTGACCTCCAACTTCCTAGGGTTGTAACTTTCACATGCAATTTCCATTTAACTATCATAATACCTTCTTTCGAATATCTCCATGACGAGGCCAAAAATAAAATCCGTACAAAAAATATTTGGCACTTTTTGAGCCTCTTTTTTTCCATGAAAATATCATTTAGGCCCTCAAAATGACCACATAAGTTTAGAACCCGAAAAAATGGTAAAAATATAAAGTTGTGTTGAATTTAAGGAAATGACACTGAAAAGAATCAGTGTTGGGTCAAGCTAGGTTGATAACAGTGTCATCATGTGACACTGGGTGTTTGTAGTTAGTTCTGGACATGCAGACCTCATTTTCCATAAGTGCATCTTTGAAATCGTGTTGTATATAGTAACACCCATGTCATGTTTACCTTCGTGAGTAGGATAAAGTGGATAAATACGAAGTGAGGTGGTTACAACAAATATTGAATACACAATTTACAATCCATATAGAATATAATGCACATTGATATTAAATTACTTATAATCATTAAATTACATTGGTTTTCAATTTCACTACACAAGGCTGAGAATTACAGAGGATGAAGTTTGTTTTTCTCTTTCTTCTCCTCTATTCAGCTTGTCCTCCGTATAAATATATTCCATTACAAAATGGATGTAAGCTAAGATTCCTCTCATATTTTTATAATTGTCCTACTTCTAGAAATTAATGCCACTCCTCCTAATATAATTTTTACATGTCCCTTAAGGAGACGTTAGCATAAGATATTAAATAACATAGCTTCTCCTAAAAAAAAATGACAAAACAAAGAAAATGAAAAAGGGAACCATTCCCTTTGGTGAAATGGAATTTTTTCCTTTGCTAGGATGTTCTTGCATCATACTCCCAATGAGGAAATTTTTTCTCAATTAGGTCTTCAACATGCATGCCAAACATGAAATTTTTCGTTGTTGTCATCCAACTGCCATATTCTATTGGTTTATTTTTCCATTTGTCCAACTACCAAGAATATTCTTTTCATATGGTCTTCTTAGTCATTGTATTTTATGACACTACTTCAACCTCATTCTAAACTATCTTTTGTGATTGGTACACCCAATAGTATGTCTAGCCTTCATCATTTGTTGGTATATTAATTGTGTCCTTAAAGTGATATATAATTGATTCATTGAAAATTCATGAAATCCCAATATCTTATAGAATCGTTAGTTCATACGCCTTGGAATAAAACTTCCATAAGATTTTACATTCGCCAATATTATTAAGTTTCAATTGGTTATATGCCCCTCTAGGAAGCCTGCCCTTTATAATATGTGCCATTACTAAGTCATGGACTTTAAATTCAAACTATCTCCATCTTGTATCTTCTTGTTGTTTTTACTTGTTGTTTTTTTCTTGGAGCTAACATTTCATCGTCTCTTGCAACTCCTATATATTTGTTGTAAAATATTCACCTTCAACACTCCTAAATTCCTAATTTCCAAAATTCCTCAACTCACAAACCCCTCTCAGGTGAATTATATATACTATTTGGAATACACCAATTCTAGTGCTTCTATTAGGAGTTTCATTGTAAGAAAATTCAGCTTGAGTAAGCAATTGTTTGCATTGCTTGGTGTGTTCACTTGCAAAACATGTCAAGATGTTTCCCAAACTTCTATTTTCTACCTTCGTTTTCCCATCTATTTATGGATGACAAGTTGAACTTAATTTTAAATTTGTGCATAGTTTCTTTCAGAAGGATGTCCAAAAATGACCTACAAATCTTGTATCTCAGTAAAAAGCAATGGTTCTAGGAAAGCAATGCAATTTTACAACTTCTTCAAAATATAAATTTGCAACACCATCTACATCAGTGGTTTTTGTGCAAGGTATAAAATGAGCCATTTTAGAATTATTATCCATAACCACAAAAATAAAATCATTTCCTCTCTTTTTTTGAGGTAACCCAAAAAACAAATCTATGATAATAGAGTACGAAGGTCTACCTAGAATGGGTAGTGGTTGGTACAATCTTGTATTTTCCTTCTTCCCTTGGAACACTAGAACACTTTGCACTTATCCAAAACTTTCTTTACCTTAAATTGCATACCTAGAAAATAATAAAAATAATTTAACAAGGAAAAAGTTATTTCAGTCCTAAAGGTTCATGACAATTGTCCATTTTGTTTCTCCTCTATCAAATTATCTTTCATGGAACATTACTATATGCGAATTCCATTATCCTTGTGTTATCGATGATAACCCCTAGAAATAATTTTTAGTTTTATTAGTCATCTTAGATAGGGTTTTTATGTTTAGATTCATGTGAAAGTTGTCATATGGTACATTTAGTGTTTGATAGGGTTATCATAAAAGAAAAAAGTTCATAATTCCATTTGTTTGGAGGTCAACATTTCATAATTGACTTGTATGACAGTTTTACAAACTTTTGCAACAACTCCAATTCAGCGAACCTAGAAATAGCTATGAAAGTCCCTAACAGTTCCACAGAAAAATGATCCATCCTAACACTTGTCTCGCTACAAAAGTCGGTTGTTGTGTAACTGTTTTATTTTAAATGATTGTTAGTGATGTCAAAGTTATAATGAGTCATAATACACCTTTATTCTCATGTCCTCCACTTCTTTTCATTCACCCTTACCTATCCTTTTCCTCTTTATACCATATGTTGCTATCAAAATTACACAAGTTCTGTCATTGAATAGGGTTTTGCACTGTCAAAATGAGTCTAGCTGTGGTCTGGGTGTGGTCTAGGTATTCTCAAATTGGTTTGCAGGTGAAGAGGAAGAAACTCACAAGCTTCTCTTGACGTGTTGATAAGCATGGCAACTAAAAATAATATAAAGGGGGTGTTGTGGTGAATTATGAGCCCATATATATCAAATTGCTTAAAGAATATCTAGCTTTTATACAGTCATTTTCCAACATGGCATGTCTACGATTTTTCCAAAAATTGTAGTTTTTCATGCGAAAATCACTAAAGACTTCACCATCAATTTCACAGGGATTCGCACAAAGGTTGGAATCCTGAGTTTGAATTTTTCTCCAGACACCATTGCCCATTATATTGAAATCCCAAGGTTAGGGGAGACATGGCTTAAAGTCCAGAAGTTCTAGCTACATAATTGTGATGAATTTTTGAAGGAAGAACATCGAGCGATTGACATGACAACATGCATCTCTAGAACCTGTCTTAAGGAGCATTATTCTAAGTTGTTGATGGTTATTCAAAAGTATTTTTCATGTGAAGGAATATTCGATATGGTCTACCAGTACCACTTTAGGTTACTGCTACACCTCATAGGTAAAAAACCCTTAGATATCCCCTTCTATCTCTTCAAAAGTCTAGGGAAAATGGAGAACAACGTTCAAGCTAAACTAGACACAAGGAATCGCTATATTTTTCATCATGGTGTTATCAAATTACTAGTGGTTGAAGAGTTAAAGAGATTGAACAGATATTGGCTTACCTTATTGTTCTTAAGTGGATATGAATTAGATGTTGCTACCCCCTCTAGGAGAACTCCTAGATCTAAATCCACAACCCCTAGAAAAGAGAAACAACTAGTAGCATAGCATCAACCAATGGTAGAGAAACCTGGAATTGAAGTTTCCATGAGAACTAAGAGGAGGATGACCAGAAGATAGAGTAAACAACATAGTACAAAGAAGGGAAAGCTAACTGATATTCTAGAAGCTATATAAGTGACCAGTTGAGAAGCCTCTAGATGTGACCCAAATGGAAATGAAGAAGAAAGGAAAGAGAGATAAGAAATTAGACTTTACTCGAGAAGGCCAAGGTTTCATTTTTAGGCCAAGGAAACCTATAACAAGATCAATGTAGCAAGTTGAAGAGATACCTGAAGTACCATTGGACAAAACAAAACCATTAAAGAAGCCAGCAAAGAAAAAAAAGACAAGGAGATTGTTCAAGAAAAAAATGAAATAGAGGTTCTACATGAATAGTTAAGGGATGCCAGATAAGAAGTTATCAATACCAAATTTTATTTTGATGAATACCAAAATGAAGTGTTAACACAGATAGATTTTTATGATGAAATTGCAGACAAATAAAAAAAGATGAGATGGAGGACACTACCTTTGCACATAATGTTGGAGCATATGTATAAAAGGAATATATGGTTACAGGAAGATAGGAAAATCTTACGAGGACAAGTCACAACACCGGAAACCCAAATTGAAGTGAGCCAGGTTGACCTCAAAAAGAAAAACTTCAATATCATTGTTGAAGTAGGTGTGACTCCATGTTATGTTAAAATTCTTAATTTTGTCTTCACTATACCTAAACTAGTAAAATCAACCTTATATATTGTTATCATGGTATTAGGAGTAATAAGGAAGCATTAAGAATCATTAAAATTAGAAAAATGCATAATTTTGGAACTTTCGTAGCAACTCCCCATAATGAAGCTAAGAATTTGCTACGAAACTGTTGTAGCTTTCCATGGATGTTAAGGCTAGTCTAAAAATCGGCAAGGATAGTTCTAAAGGTATATGTTTAGCTTACAAAAATAAAAGAAGACCTCACAAATAGAAGAGAGAGAAAAGAGGTAGCATAATGGTGTTTTTTGAAGTTGCTACAAAAGTTTGGTATGAAACTGTTGAAGACTCTGTTTTTGTGCTATGAAATCATAAAAACTTTGTTTTTTTTTGCATTTTGAAGATTTTGAATATCAAACATCCAAGCTCTAGATGGATTATAGATCATAAAGGGTGTCCACTTCTTCATGAAAAAATCATATTTTTCAGCTTGCCAAGTGAACACATAGCCACATCAGCATAATAACTAGCTCATTAGGACAATCAACAAAAAAGAAATTTAATCAATAGGAACAAGTTGAAGGTGTAATGAGACCAACAAAACCAACAAGTAATTGGGCTTGATTATCCTATTCAATAGAAAGTGGTTAGAGTTTTAAAAGCTAGTAGAGTCCTAGTTGAATTCGAACTATGTAAAATAGAAAATCCCTATACGGACTCTATTAGTTAGAAGAAAAACAGGAATAGGTCTCTTAGATAGTGGATCGAATTTGGCCCAAGTGGAAAGATAATGTAAAGCAAATTATCTCTATAAATAGTTAGATTTTTGACTTTGAGAAGGGTTGATGGATAATGTGAAGAACTGACCTTATGTAATCTATTGATCCTTTTAATAGAAAATTTGCAGCAACTCTATTTTTGTACCTGAGATTCATGTCATGGCTTTCATATGTTCTTGCCATGTTGTTTTATGTTTTACATAGTATCTTGATTACTTGGAAATGTTTTCAAACTGCTCCAATTTCCTTAATTTACTATGTATGGTTCTGGATGTTAATTTGATGTTAGTTTTAAAGCCATATATGCCTCAACTTCCATCAAACACTGTTGTTGACCATAATTTGTTTTAATTTGAATCCATGCCCAATGGTGGCAGTCATCACATTTTTCTTCACCTACAAAACCATGAAAAAATAGACCAGAGTTAGTCATTTTTCTTTGAATTTTTTCAAGTAAATTTAATAAAAATTTGAGAGAGCCCTCTTAGATTGGAAGGGAAAACTTCCAGTCCAAGTGGTCTCAAATAGTTACACTAGGTTAAAGGCTGTGACAACCCAATTCTTTCTAACCTGGTGATAACACCTTAAACAATAAGCCTTCCTAGAACATATATCTTGACCACTGAGTTATATTCATGTTAGCTAGGGCATCACACGCTGCATATAACTCATTAAATTTGCAGAATCCTCGTACATTTTTCTTAGCTCATCAATCCATCTTGGAATTCTCACAATACCAATTTAATTTGTATTAAATAATTAGTTAACTTGTTTTATGAATGATTCATATGTCTATCCACAAAATTAAAACTTGATAGGAATTCAACCCATTTTACATGCCTCTGATTTAGTTTTGGTTGGTTTCTAATGAACTACATAGCATGGTTAATTTTATAGAAAAACAATTCCTTTCGCACAAGGTAGTCTATCCATTTCTTCAAAGCATGTACTAAAGAATACATTTTTTTAATCATAAGAATAATACCTCTATTTTGCTTCAATTAATTCCTTTTTGAAGTAATCCATTGATCACCCATGTTGAATCAAAATTTCTCCAATATAAACTCCACCTCCATCTATTTCATATTGAAAAAACTTATTGAAGTTTGGCATATCCAAAAGACGATATACTACAAGACCTTTTCCTTCATCGGCTTGGAGTTTTTCTCTATTTCTATGGTCTACTTGAATGGCTAGTTGTTTTCTTTCATAGTTTCTGCTTAAATATTTTATTAATGTTCTATGGAAACTTGCAAGACCAAGAATAATCCTAACCTGAAACAAATTTCATGGGGTAGGCCAATCAATGATTTCTCTAGCTTTTTCATTGTCCATCTTCAAAATATTTTAAGAAATCAAAAAGCTCAAATACGAGTTTCCCTTTCATAAGGGTACATTTCTTCAAAATAATAAACAAATTTTCTAGTTGCAAGGTCTTTAAAACTAATTTGAGTTGTATCAGATTCTCTTATTTTGTTTGGATGTAAACCAAAATGTCATGCTAGTAATTAGAAACAAACTTATGTGTACTATCCTTCATGACTTCATTCATTAGTCTCGTAAAAGTGTTGGGCACATTAGTAATACCAAAAGGAATCACTAACCACTCATATAATCCATCATTGGTTTTAGAGGATTTTTCCACTTGTCACATTTTCCCATTAGAATTTGGTGCTAACTACTCATTCATTTAGTCTTAAAAAAATATATAGCACCACTAAAACAATAAATTAAGTCATCAATGCATGGAAGATGAAATATATAACCGATTGCTATTTTTTAATGGCCCTCAAGTCAATGCACATAATCCATCCACCATCCTTCTCTAGTCTAAGGATTGTTTGGTAGAGATGTCAATACAACCTTTAGTATTAGAAAAATTACCTCTTGAATTTCACATGGTCACGTATGAAAATATCCTATGGTTTGGTTTCTTCATTTCCTTTCCTAAGTTAATTAGAACTCTATTTAATGATAGGGATTCTCCTACTTTAGCAACTTCTTTAGATTCCACAGTACTTACATTCCATTTTTTACTGTCTGCCAAATGTAAACTCCTCTTTCCTAATAGAGTATTCTCTGGGAGGTCCCATGACGTATGGCCTAACTGTAAACATTTGTGGCATCTAGGCTGGTAGTTTCTTCCTCTACCTCTTCCTTTGGAGAAAATTCTTCTTCCTTTAAAGTTAGCACTTCTTGGTGGTTCCTCACTTGAAATCGTAACTTATTCTAAGACTTCCTATAAATTTATATTTTAACAGTGATATTTAAAATATTTTTTACATCCTTCTACGTCAATGCCAATAATTTCTAACAAGGGAAGTATTTAAGCCATTAGAATAAGGTACGATATCAAGTGAGGAACCACCAAGAAGTGCTAACTTT
>Ga0068628_1000115_pt1 | contig 19403 bp, 16 predicted proteins | sample InSIn2gowninarea_FD_77431 | JGI IMG/M metagenome (GOLD analysis project Ga0068628, IMG submission 77431) | Clean room microbial communities from NASA Spacecraft Assembly Facility at Jet Propulsion Laboratory, Pasadena, California, USA -... ... | reverse complement strand
TCAAATTTTTGTTGGATTTTTTCTGCAGTTTTGCTTATGTAAACTTTGCTCAACTTCGAGCTTATTATATTGATAGTACATGTAATCTTGTTATTGTTTTGAGAATAAAGATGGAATCCTTTTTGAGTTACCACTGAGCTACCTTAGAGGGCTGAAGCTCTTAGGTTAGGACCCAATCCAAGAAACCAAGCTCCTCTTTACTTGTATTTGTATGTTTTATTTCAGTCTATAGATTAGGTTGCTATTAGTTGCATTTCTTTTATGGTTAAGAATATGTTGCTTTCGATGATTTAGTAGTTTGCTTTCATTTCTTCTTTCTATAGAAGATTAAGTAGTGATAAAGAAAAGATTAAAAAGGCTAGCAATAGTTCCTTGGCCTCTCTTCCTCCCTTTGGGACAATGATTTGAGGCAAAGACCCTATTGCTGCCCCAAAAACACAGATTTTCCTCATTCATAGGACTTCTAGTGTTTGCAGCTTTCTAGTTGGTTCATAGTCTAGTTTATCTTTTCTTCAGAACTTCTTCATCATGCTCATTTCCTTATTTTCAACAGTCTTCTACCATGCTTTATTTTCCTACAATTGTTATCAACATTTCCTTTCATAGATCATAGTTTACTTGATGCAAAAACTTTGCTTTTCTAGATGCACTTATTTCCTTGCATGCTAAATCTCATTGGTTGACTATTAGTTGTTTATGCAGCATATATATTCTAGTAGTAGGCCAGACTATCAACCATCCCATCCTCCATTTGGTCCATGCCCTATAGGTTGCCCAAGTCTCCCCTCAATTCTGCCTTAGTTTCCTGCATTTTCCATAGAATTTCTTCCTCTCTCCTTGAGAAAATCCAATCATCATTCTCTCTCCTAATGATTGTTGGTAGACCCTAGGTGCCTTAACACTCCATTACAGCCCTCATCCACCTTTTCCACCCACTCTCACACCCTCAAAGCAACCAAAACTTCTCTCGTCCTCCTCCTGTAGGCCTCTTGTAGATTTCCTGTGTCTTCTCGCAGATTTTCCTGTAGGTTTTCTTTTGAAGGCCGTGTATGGGAAAAGCCTCTAGAAGGCCACCTGAGACCTCTAAGGACCCATCCGCACCATATTACATTATCTCAAGCCCCAAAACTACCCTTTAACACCACCTATTCGCTGCCACATTCACAAACGATAAATTACATGCATGACAAATTCGCATAAAAATACATAAAAATCCAAAAAGATGTTTTTTGCTCATTTTCTTCCATAAATAGTTTATTTAGATGTTGTTTACTTCCTTGAATATGTAATGGCATTCTTTCCATGGTTTTCATAGTGCTTTCTACAAAAGTAGGATTAGTTTATTAATTAGGATCTCCTTGGTTTGCTTTACATTTCAGTCTTTCTCCTTTCTATAGTCAAAGTAGTATCTATAGAATAGTCTTTCCCTCTTTTAATCACATATAAAGCTTCTTCTAGAATCCATAGAAGTTGGCTTGAGATCCTAGTTATCTTGTACTGGCTGACCAAGTGACAACTTGCAGTAAGAACTACTACTTGTGCATACATCACCGTCGCTTCCAACTTTGTTACAAACTATCGGGTTGATAAGAGTAAAGTAGGTAGCCCAGGAGTTGCAGCATTATTGCTGCAATACTAGTGCTCACCACTTTTTGGCACTGTTTCAAGGGATTAGTTAGAGTATTCTGTGATTACTTCTTTCTTCTATTTTCTTCTTGAAACATTCTGCTAATAGTTTATTTCAACAAAAGTAGAATAGTCATTTCCTTTCTTCTAGTTCTGCATTTCTTTTACCTTCCTTTTCAATTCTACAATTTCCATTTCAGCAAAAGTAGATTAGTCATTTCCTTTCTTTTAGTTCTGCATTTCCTTGCCTTCCTCTTCAATTCTAAAAATTTCATTTCAGCAAGTTCATTTCAGTTAGTGCAAATTGTTTTGTTCAATCAATTTCAGTTTTGTGGGCACTATTAGTGCGGGGAAAAAGAAAAAGAAAAAAACCAAAATGATTTCCTTTTATGCCTCATAGGAATAGAGATAATTCAGGAAATTTTTTTTCCAAAACCCCCACTACTTCACACATCCAACCTTCTCTCCTCTTTGGTGGTTGCGATCGAGAAGAAGCCTTAGGAGAACAGCTAGACATATTTGAAGAACCTATAGGGGAAGAAGAAGAAGAAGACATTCCTTTAGAGCCAATGGCTGAACACGGAAATGCTAATAGGAATGGAGAAAGAATAGAGAGTTCCTTTCTCATTCGGGAGACCAATGAGGACACCAAAATGAAGAATATAAGCCCTTCCGCCCTACCTCATTTCCATAGTCTAACTACAGAAGATCCTGGCACATTCTTGTTTGAGTTTTTTGTTATCTGTCAAACCTATGACTATGCAGAAGATGAGAAAAAGTTGAAACTATTCCTATGAAGACATAAAGACTTTTTTGAAACCATTCTAGAGTAGCCAGAAAGAAAGGTAGGGGGAGTAAACCCATAGCCAGTACCTCTTCCTCTAACTCATCCATTAAGGGGGAAATTAGAAACATGTTGGAAGACTTCAAGAGTGAGATGTTGTAAACTCTTTCCATGCAAATGGATACGTTGCATATCAAAAGGAAACAAGAGGAAGCAAAGAGGGCTTTGACCATATTTTTCCCTAGATGCACCAAGAGGCATCCTAGGAATGAATGCTCATTGAACTCTATATAGGTTTGTTCAGTTTGTGAAGAAAATCATTCTACATATAAGTGCCCTTCCTTGCTTGGACTTAAAGTTGTATATCAAGGGGCTGAGGGAGTCACTGAACAACTCTATTACATAAACCAAAGAAGGCCGCATGGACGTAGACCATACTAGTAGGGGATGCAAGGGACATCCCAAGCATACTACAACCCCAACCCAGTCACTTCCATACCCTCTTTGGGTCCCCCTGCACATCCTTCATGGTCCATGCCTCCTCCTTAGTCCTTCACATCTCAATATCATGCCCAACTAGCCAACCATTCATTTCAATCCTATGCTCAGCCACCACCTCAATGGAATGCACCTCATCAAGGGTGGAGGCCCTAATACAACTCTCTTCCCACTCTTTTACCTCCACCACCTTCCCATCCACAACTGTTACCTCTTGCTCCTCCAAAACAACCCAAAACACCTGCCCAGCCGTACTTGAACCCAAACAATAGACAGGCTCATCAAGTGTATAGTGGGGAACCATCATGCCCAACTTATGCTGTGGAGATTTAGGAAATTAACTTACAATCTAGGAAATTTCTCCCAAACAGTCAGCCTCTACCTAGGGAGGTTGAGGAAGATAAAGAGGGGTGAACTGAAAGTAATTTCACCCTTTCCTGAAAGACTATCCATGACAATTCAGCCTACCCCATAAGAAACTGAACCCCTGGGGGAATTAAAACATTTATGTGTGAAGATACCACTTCTCCAAGCCATAAAAGATGTGCCTATCTACAATAGGTTGATCAAAGAGAAGTGCTTCATGTATCCAGGAAGGAGCAAGAGAGATGCCCCAATAATCAATGTCATAGGGAAACTATCCAACCTGATGTTGGGGCAGGTAATCTGTCCAAAATATCTAGACCCTAGAAGCCCAGTAGTTTATGTCCACATCAATGGCACCATGATCCCACACACTTTGATTCATCTGGGAGCTGCCATTAATGTAATGACAAAGGACATGATGCTCAAACTCAACCTTCAGGGTTCCTTACGGAAGACCACAACTGTGCTATAGTTAGCAGACCACTCCACCATGACCCCTAATGGGATTTTGGAAGATGTGATGGTCTACTTTGATTCGTGGGAGTACCCTACTGATTTCTTGGTTCTCTAGCCAAAGGCAAAGCTCACAGGGTATCCTCTCATTTTGGGAAGACCCTGGTTGGCTACCATCGATGCCTACATCAGTTGTCAAGCTGGGAAGATGACCATAAAGAATGGGCATATGTCCAAGAAGTTAATCCTATATCCTCCTTCCCAACCCTTGTGAGAACATGATCTACCCCTCTGGTTGGAGGAGGAAGATGAGAATGAAGTTTATTCTACATTGCTTTGTACATTAGGAATTGCCATGGGGGGGTGGGGGGGGACAATAAGATGATGATGATATAATTGAAAATCTGATTCAGAATCCACCTCCTAGTCTATCACCCTTAGAGGACATAGTAAGAGAAACCCAAAACAACCCCTTGACTTATCTCTGTGCAACCGACTCCACTTCTCTCTGTATTAATAATATAGAGTTTGGTCTAGAAAGAACCTTGAAAATCAATCCATCCCTATCCACTTCCCAGGAGAAGGAACTATGTAGCCTATTGAGAAAGCACTTAGATGCCTTTGCTTAGAGTTATAAGGAGATGAAGGTAGTGCACACTTTAGTCTGTACTCATCATATATACATTAAGGAGGGTTGTAAGCTAGTCAGGCAGCCTCAAAGGAAGTTGAATCCAACTCTTAAGGATTTTTTTAAGGAAGAACTGCAGAAATTGATTGATGCAGGGTTCATAGTGAATGGGTCTCTCCATTGTGCTAGTGCCAAAGAAAAATGGTAAGTGGAGAATCTGTGTTGACTACTGGGAATTGAACAAAGCCACTAAAAAGGACCATTTTCAATTACTTTCATATATCAAGTGTTAGACAGTCTAGCAGGGAAAAAGATTTTCTCTTTCCTAGATGGGTTCAGCAGGTACAATCAGATTCATGTCAGCCTGGAAGACCAAGATAAGATCACTTTCACTTGTACTTGGGGTACCTTTGCATACCGAGTCCTTCCTTTTGGTTTGTGTAACACTCTAACGACTTTCCAAAAAGTGGTACTAAGTATATTTTCTGAATTAGTTCATGATGCAGTAGAGATATATATGGATGACTTTACTCCTTATGGCTTTGAATTTTAGGAAGCCTTATCTAATCTAGGGAAAGTTCTAGACAAATGTATTGAGATGAACTTGTCCCTCAGTCTAGAAAAATGTGAATTTTTTATGACTGAAGGGACTGTGCTAGGTCATGCAATATCTCAACAAGGACTGCAGGTGGACCCTAATAAAATTGCCATCATCCAAAGGGTCCCACCTCCTAAAAAAGTGAGAGATGTTAGAAGTTTCCTAGGCTTAGCTGGGTATTACCAGAGATTCATTAAAGATTTCAACAAGCTAGCCTCTCCATTGTTTGGCCTCTTAGGTAAAGATGTCGAGTTTATATGGTCGGAAAATTGTGAAGAAGCCCTAGATACCTTGAAGAGAAAACTCGTGACTGCCCCAATCTTGAGAGGCCCAAACTGGGCCCTACCTTTCCACATTCACATTGATGCCTCGAACAAAGCAATAGGAGTAGCCTTGGGACAAATTGATGAAAAGTTGCCTTATGCCATATACTTTATAAGCAAAAACTTGTCAAAGGAATAGCTAAACTATACAGTCATCGAAAATGAAATCCTAGTTGTAGTGCATTCTTTAAACAAATTCAGACATTATATCACAGGCTATCAAACCTTTATGCACACTGATCATGCTGCAATTAGATATTTAATGAAAAAACATGACATAAATGCTAGCATATTATATGGTTGCTCTTACTGTAGCAGTTTGATTTGACCATTGTTGATAAGCCTAGCAAAGAAAATATTATTGCTGACTTTTGTCTAGAGTAAATTTTCCTACAGGTGAAGAAGGAATGGTGGATGACCAAATGCCAGATGAACAACTGTTTGTTATCTCAGTACTCTCCCCATGGTTCGCTAATATAGCAAACTACTTAGTTTCAGCATAGTTCCCACCACACCTGTCCTCAAAAGAGAAGAGCAAGATAGTGAGTAAAAGCACCCCTTTCACTTGGATTGGGGGAAATCTCTTCAAACTTGGCCTAGATCAGATCTTGAGAAGATGTGTTAGGGAGGAGGAGGTCTTTCACATCCTCCTGACCCATCATGACGGGCCTTGTGGAGGACATTTTGCAGTAAAAAGAACTTCCTTCAAGATACTACAAGCAGGCTACTATTGCCCCTCTATTCATCAGGATGTGAGGAGATATACCAGCCAATGCAATCGGTGTCAAAGGATGGGGAAACCTACTCCAAAGGATGAAATGCCCATGCAACATCAAGTGACCTTTGAGTCATTTGAGAAGTGGGGCATGGACTTTTTGGGGCCTATCAACCTCCCTTCACAACAAAAGCAATACTTCATTGTGTGCACCTACTACCTGACAAAATGGGTAGAGACAAAAGCAATCAAAGCAATGACAGAGGAAAAAGTAGCTGAATTTTTGAGAGAGAACATATTCTACAAGTTCGGGTATTCAAGAGAATTGGTCACAGATCAAGGCATCTAGTTCACTTCTAATTTGATTGAAGACCTGTTCACACATCATAGAATCAAGCACAGGACTTCCACCCCTTATCATCCACAAGCCAATGGGTAGGAGGAGGTCACTAATAGAGCTTTGGAAGGGATCTTGACAAAGGTAGTGAGTAGCATGAGGAAAGACTAGGCAGACATATTAGTTGAGGCCACTTTGGCCTATAATAAAACATGGAAGACTACTACAGGGTTCACACCCTATGAGCTGGTCTATGGGAAGAAAGCTTTGTTGTCAATAAAATTTGAATTCAATACCCTGAGGATGGCATCTCGGCTAGGCCTAGACCTCATCCATGCATAGAAGGAAAGATTACTCCAGCTCAATGGATTGGATGAACATAGAATGTAGGCTCTTCTCCATACGGAGGTAGTTCAGCTTTAGAGAAAGATATCACATGAAAAAAAAATCAAGGAGAAACAATTTCAAGAGGGAGATTCGGCACTACTCTATGATTCAAGATACAAAGATTTGAAGAGGAAGCTGAGGACAACATAGCTGGGACCCTACACTATGGAGAAATGTAATGACAATGGTTCAGTTCTAATCAGAACCATTGATGATGAAGCCATCCCATGCTTGTCAATGGATAGTGGTTGAAAGCCTACAAGAAACCCCTTTCCCAGTGAGAGTTCATTGAAGACCTGAATAAAACGGTGATGGTAGTGGAGCATGTCTTAGCCTCCACTTCACCCACTTACTAAAGAAAAAGAAAAAAACAAAAACAAAATATAATAATGACTCAAGTGAAAACCTCCATGAGATGCTTGGGTCCCATCATTGGGTTGAAAACCTCTTCTGAGACAGCCCAGTGATGTCAAAAAAAGAGAAGAAAAAAATAAGATCCCTAAGTGAAAACCTCCCTTGGAGGCGTCCAGGGCAGGAAACTAGGGTGAAAACCTCCCTAAGGAGCTCTTGTTGTTTTCAAAAAAAAAGAAGAGAAAGAAAATGAATTTGCAGTTTCATTGTAGGTTTGCAGGAGGACTAAAGGAAGTAGCAGAAGGTGCCAAGGGAGCCCTGAAATTAATACTAGCACCAATCCTACCTTCCCACACCTTTCTCCATCATTCTTAGCATTCTTTCAACCTCACTGTGCTTCTTTTCCAAAAACTATGTTTTCTACAGGAGGCTTTGTGTTTCCTACAGGAATTACAGAGAGCCAGAAATGGACATAAAAAGTAGTTTGAAAAACATGGAATCTTCATAAAAGGTCTATAAATTCTCCTGTAGTCTTCAAAACTCCTTGCCATCATTTCCAAGCCTGAATCACATCCCATGCATCATTCTTCTTCCTTCCCAAGAAAAAAAACACAAAAAAACAGTTTTTAGGAAAAAGAAAAAATAAACAAAAATGAAAAAATAAACAACACCATCCATCTCATCTGAAGCCACCCATTACCTCTCCATCTCTATCTACATCTTTGGCATCATCCTCACAAATCCAAGCACAGAAATAAGTTGAAATTTCAAAGGGAGAAGCACCTAGAGGAGCTCCTGTAGGAATTCCTCTAGCAGCTGATCCCATTAAAATCCAGCATCAATAGCAAGGTGAAAATATGAAGGTTGAGGAAGACACCTGAAGATCAGATCCAGCTAGAGAGGAACCTACGCAAAGCACAGCCACACATCAGCAAGTAGACAAGCACACATCAAAGGAAATAAAGGCATGCAGTAGAGGTAGAGAGCCACAACACCTCACAACAAATGCATTTAGATCTTAGATAAGTAACTAACCTGCTCCACTATTTGCATTTGTGTAATTAGAAGGCATGAAACAACAATGAGATGGTTGAGGTTGAACGAGAGAAAGGTGGCCAGTTAACTGGGCCACCTTCATCTACTTGACTCCACTCATCTAAAGATGTCACCCATAGGTGCACAGAGTCAACTCAAGAGGAATGTCAAGGACAGGTAGTGGAGGCAGTGTGAACTCCGATGCAATCATGTGGGATGATTACAAGGGAAGAGCCATGATAAGAAGGTGAGTGGGGACCAACGCTCCTAATATGGCCAATGTACACTTGGCCAGCTCACCCTCCATCACTGGAAATATCCATAAAAAGTAATAAGTACTTCTCCCCGAGCACTCTCACCACCTTTTCCTTCATTCTCTCCTTGAAACTACACTCCTGCAACCTTCGCAGCCCCCACAGCCTCAAAACCATTATTCTTCATTAATCTCTCCCATATCCCTACTCTCAATATTTTATACGGGAGCACTTACAGGTTCTACAGGAGAACATCAAGAATTCTATAGGAGGGCTAGCAGTCTTCTACAGGAGGGCCAGTGAGTTGTTTTGGACAGAGGAAAACATGGGTTTTAGCATAATTCTCGGGCTGAAGAGGTAGGTTCTTGGCATACCTCCATTGAATATCAAAATATGCAAGTAGTGGTTTAACTTATGGGAGGAAATAAAACTTTTGGGTGGAGGAAAATCATAAAAAAATTGCTGCTTATTTCTTAAAGAAAACATAGTCTCTTTGACTCTCAGTTTTTTTTCAAAAATTGTTCTCTCCATTTCCATATTTGGTTTTCCAAGGAAGCATAAGAAAAATGACAAGAGATTTTATGAGGAAGGAGCCCACCAACTCCTCTAGGCTCCATGGACATCCCCAAGTAGTGGACATATTCATAAGAGCCAATTGGATGAACTTTCTTTAGAAATTCTAAGGGTTTGATGAGGAAATTGTTCAAGAATTTGCCCACTCTTTGGTCCCTCACACTAGAACACATACCACTATCACCTTTAGAGGCCTTTCCATGTAGATAACCCCTGAATTTATTAGTAGGGTCACCACCCTTCCTCTTGGGTTGCCTTGGAGTAAGGATGAAAAAACAATTGGCCAGGCTACCAAGAAAATCTTCTTCCAAAATAATGAAACCCTTGTAGAAGATAAAAATGGAATAAGTAGGGCTAGCATACCATATCCTTGGGATAAGGTTAGCTATCAAATAATCAAGTATATTTCATGTGAGGGGAGGTACAACATTGTCTATGGTTACCACCTTAGAATCATGCATGCATGAATTAAGGTATGGCATGGAAACTCCAGCTCCTCAGAAGCTCAGCATCCCCTACTTTCCATTACTAAGGTAAAAGCAGGAAATCCAGAGCAGCAAGCTCACCATGGGTTAATCAAAATTTTAGTGGAAGAAGCCCTTCATACATTTACACTCCCTATAGCATGGGAAATCTTCCCAAACATGACTACTAAAGATGACATAAATATCCTGATCTATGATATTAGCCCTACTAGTACTGAGGAGGAAGAGTAGCAAGGGGGAGAAGGTGAAGAAACTAGTGATTTAGAGGAACAAGAAGGGAATAAGGAAGAAACCAAAATAGATGAGGAGAAAGCTAAAGAAACAAAGCAGGGAGAAACAGATCAAACAAAGATAGTGAAAGAGACCGAAGGAGGAGAAAAAGGGGCAGAAAAGACATAAGTGACCCCTGAGACTGTAGAAAGAGAGGCAACAACTGCTCTCACTGCCCTTAGCACACCAATTAAGCCAAAACAGAAGAGGAAGAGGTAGACCTAAATGTATTTCAGGGCTAGGAAGAGCACAAGGATCAAAATAGGGAAACCCTAGCCTTCTTCTAAAGTGCCAATTAATATTGAAGATTCACCCTCTACCCAAGGAAAAGAATCCCCTTCCAAGGCACCTATCACTTATGAAAGGGGGACTCATAGATCCCCCACATGGAAAGAAAAAGTAGAACTACAAGACACAAAACAGTCCTACAGGAGGCACAGACTGACCTTATTAAAACTAGAAGAGACCCAAAATATGGAAAAAGGGTAGAAAGATAGCCATAGGGAAAGGAGGAAGCAAAAAAGGCACAATAACTTGATCCCCATCCTAGTCTTTGCTCCTACTACAATCTTCTTGAGGGGGGGGGGGAATCATTCCCAAAAAATTTGAAATTACCCTATTCTTTGAATTAGAGAAAGAAAGAATAAGGACTCATAGATGGATGCAAATAGCCAAATCTAAAGGAGTTGATGATATTAACCATATGGAGAACAAATTCAGAGAAATGGGCAGAGAGTTGAGTGTTGTCAGACGCAGGGAAGCAATCACAAGAAGTCACCTTGAAACTAAAAATGAATTGCAAAGAAGATATCTACAAGAGAAAGAGACCCAACTGGCATGCATGGCCAGCTAGTCCATGGAGGCATTGCAATGTAGGACACTAGTAAAATCCTATGGCCTCTATCTGAAGGACTAATGGATTCAATTTCAGATAAATACTTTCGCACAAAGAGGCACAATTCCTTTCCAAGATTATAGGCAATTTATGGACCTGTGTGACCAAAGCACATCAGAAGATAAGGGAAAGATGGCAGAATTCTATTTGCATAACATGGCCATCACAGACATGAGTGTGTGGAACCCTAATGCTAGGCTAGGGTACCTACAACTAATGGCCATGGCCTCATGGATGAACCATGAATATTTAAGGGCAACAGAAATAAGAAGGTTGATGATAAATGAACATAACGAGCCCTTAATGACCAGATCTGAGCCATCAAACCCTGTGGCACTCATCAGCACACATAACCTGCTTACACATAATCCTCAGATTGCCCCTAGATATATCACTGATCAGGCACAAGCCATTGCACATTTTGAGGATATGGAAAGGTTACTTGGGGATGACTGTGTGCATGCATGTATGAGGAGATGGAACACCTTACCATATAGTCTGCAGATCAATGAGTATCATTCCCCAATAAGGATGAAAGAGGCATTAAGGAGAGTGCCAATGTACAAGTGCTCCATGCAGAGGTTGAAGGTCAATTGGATTGGACTCAAAATGAGTCCCCCACAACTGCTAGGAATGTTAGAAGGCAAAAAAGAAGAAGAAGAGCAACAATAGTGGGAAGAGATATGCAGGAAGGCATGATTCTATGGCAAGGAAGACGAGACCACATAAGAAGCATGGGATTCTAGGGAGGCCACCAAGGCCATAAAGGATGAGGAGATGGACTAAGTTGCTCAGAGGATAAGAAACACTTTCAATAGGGGGTGATGATGAGCCTCATAAATGGGTAATTATGTGGGATCATTTTACCTCCTAACCTAGTCAAATCAACCATTCTCTTAGCTTATTGTATGATTTTATAATTATATTTATGCTTATAGAGTGATTTGAGTTAGTTATGATGCCATGTGGTCTAATATGTTTTTAATGCAGATTACTGATGAATTTTGTGGTCAAAGTCAAGGATCCAGTGGACAAATGGCAGCAATAGCTCAAAGTGGACAAAGGAGAGGACTTATAGGATGGAATCCCCCTCATTTATTACTCCTCACTTCTTACTCCCCTTCATTTAGGTTAGAGTACAAGTAGCCAAGTCATGCATTAGCAGGAAGCCAAGCAGGTGGAGGATGACTGATGATTATCTCAAGTTTTGGGAGCCAAGCCTCCCAAATTTTAAGGAAGCTATTGGTAGTTTCATTTGTATAAGTAGAGAGGTTTATGATCTCACTAGCATCAGATTTTTCTTGGATTTTTTCTGCACTTTTGCTTATGGAAACTCTGGTCAACTTCGAGCTTATTATCTTGATAGTTCATGTGATATTGTTATTGTTTTGAGAATAAAGGTGGAATCCTTTTTGAGCTAGCACTGAGTTACCTCATAGGGCTGAAGTTCTTGGGTTAGGACCCAATCCAAGCAACCAAGCTCTTCTTTACTTGTATTTGTATGTTTCATTTTTGTCTGTAGATTAGGTTGTTGTTAGATGCATTTCTTTTAAGGTTAAGAATAGGTTGCTTTTGATGTTTAGTAGTTTGATTCCGTTTGTGCTTTTTATAGAAGATTAAATAGTGATAAAGAAAATATTCAAAAGGCTAGCAATAGTGCCTTGGCCTCTCTTCCTCCCTTTGGGACAATGATTTTAGGTAAAGACCTTCTTGCTGCCCCAAAAACACAGATTTTCCTCATTCATATGACTTCTAGTGTTTGCAGCTTTCTAGATGTTTCATAGTATAGTTTAGCTTTTCTTCAAAACTTATTCATCATGCTCATTTCCTTATTTTCAATAGTCTTCTTTCATGCTTTATTTTACTGCAATGGTTATCAACATTTCCTTTCATAGATCATAGTTTACTTGATGCGAAGACTCTATTTTTCTAGATGCACTTATTTCCTTGCTTTCTTAATCTCATTGGTTGACTGTCAGTTGTTTATGCAGCAAATATCTTCTAGTAGTAGGCCAGCCTATCATCCATCCCATCCTCCATCTGATCCATGCCCTACAGGTCGCCCAAGTCTTCCCTCAATTCTACCTTAGTTTCCTGTATTTTCCACAGAATTTCTTCCTCTCTCCCTGAGCAAATCCAATCGCCGTTCTCTCTCCTAATGATTCTTGGTAGACCCTAGCCACCTTAAAACTTCACTCCAACCCTTATCCACCTTTTCCACCCACTCTCACACCCTCAAAATAGACAAAACTGCTCTCGGGCTCCTCTTGTATGCCTCTTGTAGAACATTGTTTTTCCTCCTGTAGATTTCATGTGTCCTCCTGTAGATTTTCTTGTAGGCTTTCTTTTGAAGTCTGAGTATGGGAAAAGCCTCCAGAAGGCCACCTGAGACCCCCTAGGACCCATCCACACCATCCTACATCTTCTCAAGTCCCAAAATTGCCCTTTAACGCCACCTATTCACTGCCACATTCATAAACAATAAATTACATGCATGACAAATTCACATAAAAATCCAAAAAGATGTTTCTTTCTCATTTGCTTCCATAAATAGTTTAGTTAGATGTTTTTTACTTCCTTTAATAGGTAATGGCATTCTTTCCATGGTTTTCATAGTGCTTTCTGCAAAAGAAGGATTAGTTGGTTAATTAGGATCTCCTTTGTTTGCTTTACATTTCAGTCTTTCTCCTTTCTGCAGTGAGAATGGTATCTGTAGAATATTCTTTCGCTCATTTCATCACATATAGAGCTTCTCCAGGAATCCATAGAAGTTGGCTTGAGCTCCTAATGATCTTGTGATGGCTGACCAAGTGACAACCTATAGTGAGAACTAGTACTTGTGCATACAACATCGTCGCTTCCAAGTTTATTACTAACTACCGGGCTAATAAGAGTAAAGTAGGTAGCCCAAGAGCTGCAGCATTATTGCTACAATAATAGTGCTCACCATAGGTCCATTAGGTAAAGGATTGTCAAGTACTAATTTAATTTAGTGTTTGACCTGGAAAGAAGCACCCCCACAGGTGGAAAAAATATAACTTTTTGTGTCTCTAGAATCTTTTCCACTTGCTTTTGTTATGTAGAGAGGCCTTTTGGAGGTATTTTGGTGGTTGTAGTGACATTCCTTTCTCCTTTTAACCTAACCATGAAGGGAGCAAACTTGTTAGTCTGAGAGATTACCTTTTGGTAATGTTTTATTAAGATTAATGAAATTGTAGTAGTTGGGAGTTTTGTTGATATCCTATAGAGCTTACCTCTAAGAGTAATAATGAAAATATGGAGACTAGACTCATAAACCATATGGAATTTAAATATATAAAGTTGTCCTAAAATAACATCACAAACTTCAAGTGGGGAAATCACACAATACCTCATTTTTGAAGGGCTTGATGTTGTAAGATAGGTAACACTGTTGAATGACATGGATCTCCCTTCCATGGCTCAACCAACCAATGTTGTATGGTTAGGGGTGTGGTGCTATCAGAATCTTTAATATCATGATGATATTAGCTAACATTAGGTTCTTTTGGCTCCCACTATCAACAATGAAATCAATTGGGGTCCCATTCACCCACATTTGTGAATGGAATAGGTCATCTCTCTCTTCAAGATCCTTTGTCTCTTCCAGTTGGATTTATGTGGTTTTAATGGTAGAATCATGTTTTGCATCGATGACCCACTTTTCTTTATCACTTTCTAAATTAGAATCAAAGACAGAGTTTATTTCTTTTCTTTAATATCTTCCAACCATGATTTTTTTCAATAACATTCATTAGTGTTGTGCTAGGAGCTTTTGTGGAACTCACACCACTTTCTAGTGTCCTTTTTTAAACTTCCCATTACCCTTCTTTATCAAAAAAATAGGTTGGTTTATTGAGGTTGGATGTATTTTCTTTGTCCCTAATTTTGTGAGCTAGGTCAACCTTTTCTGGATGTCTATTATGGCTGATTTATAGGCTCAAACTCTCGCTTATTCAGCTACATCAATTTTTTCTTAATTTTGACAACATACTAGTAAGCGGCTCCTAGTGAGGAGGTGTCTAGGAAATCCATCTCCATATAGATGTACATATATAGGAAACTATGGTACTTCAACACCAAGTTCCACTTAGAGTATCTGAAACCAAGCTTTAAGCACAAGGTATGGAAATTATTGGTTTACTCCAACATTGTTTGGTCTCTTTCATATCACAAAGTTGTCCATCTCATGCATTGGCCATCATGGTTCCCTATAGGATATAATTCCTCCTTAAGGTAATCAAGAAAAGAAAGCCAAGTTGGTCCTACATCAAACATCTTAGATTCATCCTTATTATGTCTCTCCCAGTAGCCTTCCCACCAATATTTAACACAATAAATTACTTTTAGTAGTGAAAAAGTGATCTTCTCATTGTCAAATTTTTTTGATAGAATAATATCCCTTTATTAGATTTGACCATTTATCCAAATCATATGCATATATTTGGCCTTCGAATAAGGGGATATCAAATCTAACTTGTACCTTGAAGGGTGTTGCACTTCCAAAATTGCTACTTGTTGAAGGTGCCTTGGCTATTATTGGAATTCATAAAAAGATCTAAATGAAATTTTCCATCATCTCATTCCATTGTCACACGAGTGCTTCCTCGCGCAACAAATTTATAGGATCTCATTCATTTTCAACTCTTTTTTATTTTTCCATGCAAGGACAATTACGTTTGTAGGAGTAATTAGTCCCAACTAAAACTAGCTCAAGACCCAACTCTTTATACCTTAACCTTGTTGGGGACACATATTAAGAAACAACAAGGAGAAAATTTCTCTAATACCACTGATTTGATTTGTAAAAAGGAATGAAATTAAATTAAAGAAAGTAAATGGAACACACATAGAGACAAATATAGTATAAATACCAATAATACAATAAAACTAAACTTCTATTAATAAATAAAATAAGATAATATTGTAGTACAAAAACTAGCTAGAATGGTGGTAGCTATCTCTAAATAGAGAGACATTGTGACTACATGCATTCACAAAACCTATAACAATAGGAAAAAATAATATCCTTTCTAACATAAATAAACCACCTTAGAGGTTCAAAAACCTAACCTTAGGATTTGAAACACCAAAAGATCTTTGGGCCCCTAGGTGGCTAGTTGGTACATCAACTTCCCGATGTGTAAATTTTGCATACAATATGTTTGGTGTGTGTAATACATCATCGGATATAACTATATTAGGACTAAAAAATTTGACTATGGACACAACGCTCAGCCCCCTAAATTTCTAAAAAACGTTGTTTAGGGAATAAAAATGACCTTAGAATACTGGGACCCAAAAATCATAAAACAAATTTCAAGAAGATAGAGAAGGGTGTTGCACTTCCAAAATCGCTACTTGTTGAAGGTGCCTTGGCTATTGTTGGAATTCATAAAAATATATGGGTGAAATTTTCCATCATCTCATTGCTCTATCACATGAGTGCTTCCTCAAGCATAAAATTGATAGGATCTCATTCGTTTTCATCTTTTTTTTTTCTTTTTCCATGCAAGGCGAATTGTGTTTGTAGGAGTGATTAGTCCCAAGTGAAAATAGCTCAAGACCCAACTCTTTATACCTTGACCTTGTTGGAGACACATACTAAGAAACAATAAGGAGAAAATTGCTCTAATACCACATATTTGAGTTGTAAAAAGGAACAAAATGAAATGAAATAAAGTAAATGGAACACACATAGAGATAAATATAGTATAAATGAAAACAATTCAATGAAAACTAAACTTCTATTAATAAATGAAATAACATAATATTGTAGACAAAAAACTAACTAGAATGGTGGTATCTATCTCTAAATAGAGAGAGATTATGGCTAGATGCATTCGCAAAACCTATAACAATAGGAAAAAATAGTAGCCTTTTTAACATAAATAAACAACCTTAGAGGTCCAAAAGCCTAACCCTAGGAGTTGAAGCACCAAATGGTTTGTGGGCTCCTATGTGTTTAGTTGGTACATCAACTTCCTAATGTGTAACTTTTGCATATAATATGTTTGATGTGTGTAATACATCATTAGATAGAACTATATGAGGACTACAAATTTTGACTAGGTACACAACGCTTAAGCCCCTATATTGCCAAAAAAACATTGTTTAGGGACTCAAAATGACCTTAGAATATTGGTACCCAAAATTCATAAAACAAATGTCAAGAATATAGAGAACCATTGAGATAATGGAATAGGTGGGTGGCCATTGATATCCACATGGATCACTAATAAGAGAAAATAATTAGATATGTTTGTATGGGATAAAATAAAGAGGTAAAATAATTGGGTATTGTTGTATAAGATCAAATCATGAGTAAATAAGTCTAATGGGAAGAAAATTGTAAGTAGAAAATTGATCAATTAATTGCTAATTTCAATACTGATTTTTTTATGACTGGGGAAGCTCATGATAAAGAAATGCATTCTTTTACATAAGAAATTTAAATAGGTTACTAAATTGAACTATGTATAATAATTCCAAGCCTTAGAGATCTTTGGGTGTAACCAAGAAATTTTAATTCTAGAAGCTTAACTTGATGAACTGAAAAATAAATAGGAAAGTGTTGAATTTTTAAATATTGAAGCACTATTAATTATTTTTTTTTTTTTCAAATTACAGAAATAGTTGTAAAACATTGAATGGGATTGAGTTGTTGCATGACAATATTATTGAACAATTTGACATCGTTATAAATCATGAGTATTGACCAAAAATATGCACATGTTTCTTTAGACAATTTAAGATTATAGCCAGGGGTGTATATTGGTACTCTTCAATAGACTACTAGATTGAAAAAACAATAGCATCTCTTTTTTCTATTTTTTGCTTTGGATTCTTGGTAAGGTAATTATGAATTTAAATAGGGAATTATAATAAAAACTAACAAGAAATGTTTAGAAATTTTAGATGGAGTGCTGGAAATTACTAAATAATTTGAGATGCCAACTCTGATTATATTTCTTGGGGAATTAATTCTACTTGTGCATGGTTGACTAATGCAGAAAAAATTAAGGATCAAATAAAGAAAGTTAAATAAATGATTCATTGGAGCGGAAATTTAATTCAAAGGCTAATTTCCAAGCTAGAAGAATGTTCAAATTCTCCCTTCCCATATAACTAAAATGAAGAAAAGTCATATAAGGATTTCAACTCGACTCTATAGTTGTGAACTTATCATGAAATCTCCATGGCCTACCCATATCACCCAGTTACTTGAAATTGTTTGAAGATGGAAATCTTATTTTGAGAAAAGAGAAAATAACTCTAATGAAGGATCTTCTAAATCCATAGAGTATATTTTTGCTTTTATTTTCCATAGTATTTTTAGACAACAATAGAAAGAAGTGGAAATTGTTCCTTCTTTCTAGAAGTATTTTCTCTTTAATGAAATTTTGTACTTAGAATATGATTTCGAAATTTTGTATAAGGAAATAATTAGTCTAAAATACAATTTGGTGAAGATTAAATTTCAATGAATCAAAACTTATGCAAGTGGATGTCTATATGAATTACATTTTTGCAAGTTGACACAGTGTAACCTAAAACAGTGCTACCCACGTGTATGGTTAAGACCCTTTTCTTAATCCCCACAAAATAATTCATTATAATAGCCCAACCTTGAACAATTAGTGTTATCAGAACTTTATAACACAACCCTTAACCTTACACAATCCTTAAGCCACATATAAAACAAACCCCACTTTATAGCTATGGTAATGTTGGACTTACACATAAATCCTTCATATTTGCGTTGTTTTTATTATATATCTTTTATAATAGAAATACGCCATAAACATGCCTTTTCCACTTTTAACCTGGGCTTTGCACAGCTATCGAGGCATACTTTTATCGCAATCACAATCTCACGTGGTCCTCTTTAACACTTTCCTCCTCCGCTTCCCATATTCGATAAACACAATAGGACTTCAAGCCATATACACTGCATTTATAACTCTATCGAGTCCGCCACAATGCATGTTCTATCCCTTTTCCACCGATACAATAGTGCTATGTTTTGTGATGCGATATTTTAAATCCCCATCATTTATCCTCTTCATAGATCTAATGGTCCTTGCTCTATCGCATGATCGAAATCAAGTATTGACTGAGGTTGAGGTTATTCATGCCTCTGTTCTCCTCCAATGCGATAGTTATCTCCACTGTTAATATTCCGCCATCGGATCAATGACTGGGGTCTTCTCCGAATAAACACAACTTGCCCGATAGTTCCCCACCATAGATCTGCACTTAGTGGATCAGACAGTCTACAAAGATTTCAAGTGAGACACAAGCATGGAGAATACCCACCCGAAATGAGCGGTTTTCTCTCTCCACCTGACTGCTACGTGTCAAACAATAAGTGGAATCATGTGAGCTCCACTAAAAACCACTTATCATTTTTACTTCACTCGAAATTCCACTTGTAGTTTTAAAACTGCCATTCATCTTGATTTACGCCCAAACTTTTTCAAGTTTTCTGTGGTTTTGGGTTTTCTTCGAGGTTTTGGGTTCCTCAATGGTTCTGGCCTTCCACTAATCCAACGTCCAACTCTTCTCTTCTAAACTTAAAATCTATGATTCTTTAATCATGAATGCTTCAAACACTTCTTTGGTTCTTCCTTCGAATGGATTCAATGATCCATCATGATCCTCTGCCTTGTTTCCAATTTTTCCTCTCTATGTATTTGCTCTCCTCTTTGTGTTTTCCGAATTCACCTACACACACACACACAGATATATATATATATATATATATATATATATATATATATATATATATATATATATATATATAT
>Ga0068628_1000114_pt1 | contig 19421 bp, 23 predicted proteins | sample InSIn2gowninarea_FD_77431 | JGI IMG/M metagenome (GOLD analysis project Ga0068628, IMG submission 77431) | Clean room microbial communities from NASA Spacecraft Assembly Facility at Jet Propulsion Laboratory, Pasadena, California, USA -... ... | reverse complement strand
TAAGAATGATGAGGAAAGATCCCATGTTCCAGATAAGGAAGAAGTTGGTCATCTTGTGTAGCATCTGCGGACAGAAGATGTTGAGTGAGAGAGCGGCAACGGCAATAGCGTAAGCAACTAGAGTCGAATGCCAGCGAGTAATCTCGTACTCTGGGTTGTTGAGAACAGCCATTGCAAGGATGAAACCGGAGGCGATGAAATTCACGACAGCACCCATAGCGATGATGCCAATCAGCATGAACCATCCACAGACATATGACAATCCTTTAGACCAGCTGCGAGGTGCCAGGATAGCAGCCCAAGAGTATTGACCGCCAGCCAAAGGGTAGGCTGAGCACATCTCGGCCATGGAAAGAGCGACAGCCATGGTGAAGACACAGACTCCTACCCATGACCAGATCATGACCGGAGGTCCTCCACTCTCTGCTCCAATGATCAATACACCAGACAATGCTGTCCAGCTAGAGACGATTGAGAAACAAAAACCGATCATGCTGACCAGATTGAACGTTCTCTTGAGCTCTAGAAGGAGGTCAAAAGCTGCGGTATAGTTTTGATATCCGGATCACACAAACCTTGTTGGTAACCAAGCTGCTCGAGAGCAACATCGTCTGCAGTCGCATTGTCGAACACTTTTTGGTCCATCATATCCGACATGGCGGGACAATACAGCAAAGGACAAATGTCGTGTTGAGCAGCTCAAAAGATCTGCATAAATTGGGAGCAGCAAAAGATATATAGCTTAGCTAGGCATGCCGTCTTATAGGTTGGAAAGCGATAGCAATGTCATGACATGCACATGATTTTCCCACAGAAACCGATCAGGGACCAAGATAAGACGTCGATGAAGAAAAGAACGACTCCAAAATTTTCGCACTTGCTTGTTGTCAGCAAAATAGGTCTCGACTTTGAACAGACCAACGATATGCCAGATCCTTATCTTCGGAAGTGCTGTCCGGCTGCGGGATGCGGAGATGTTTTTTGAGAAGAGTCATGCCTTGCCTTCTATCTTGCCATTCATCTCCAAGACTTTCCTTTTCGGGTACTGGAGCGATAAGATAAGCATTATCTCTATTCAGAGAGTGCCTCTATCTTTCTTGTGAGATCTTCCGCAAAGTCCAAAGAGAAAAGGGAAAGCTGAGGAGACTGTCCATTTGTTTGTTCTTCGAAATAGAAGCTAAATCTTCACTTCGGAGCTTACCGGGTAAACGATCGCGAGAGATCCCGGCCTTCATAAACAAGAGCATTGAACGAACATGTTGTCCAGAGGATAACATCTCCAAGGCCAGTCACACAACCATCCAAAGATCGAAAGAAGGATAACATCGGAATTTCAATTATCTGTTACTGAGTCGCTTAAACATCTCATCTTAGTCTAAATATCTGCAACAAATCATGCCGATGGAAGAAATCGCGACTGATCTTGCCAAAAACGTACATCGGCAAGCTCAATGCACATATAGCGACCTCGATGCTGCCAAAGATGATAAACAACCGCTCAATGCCTCCAGAAAATACCCAGGTGTAAGCAAAGTATGCCAGGATGAACGAGAACATGTTCTTGAAGATGATGAGACAGGTAAAGGATTCGATCGCAATGTCTCTGTGTGCATCGAGCAGATACTGCGCTGAAGCCGTAGCGCCCATGACCATACTGGCGACGATGAGAGCGAGGAAAACTTCAGGAACAAGCCAGCCATAGCGTGCTACTTTGGCTGCAGTAATGCCAAAACCGTACAGCCCGGAAGCGGCGAAGATGAGAGTTGGAAATACGAGGAGGATTCTGAACTCGGGTTCGTATCTTCCATTGTTACGTCGGACCATAAAGCGAGTGGTGAGTTCGGTGTATACTCCGGCTATCAAGAGACCGAGTATGCTCCCTATAAATGCGGCAGTATACATCTTGCCAGCTTGTTCCTCGTTGTAGAACAAGGGTGGGCCGAGGAAGATCAGTGAGAGAATAACTCCTACCATCACTGTCCAGCCGATGATGACGCCCTGCAGTAAGCAAGCCCATATGACTGCTGGGTGTAAGAAAAGTGGAAATGGTCGCAGGAACAGTTTCCAGAATGATTCGTCAGTCTTGCGTCCGTCGAAAGGCGAAATGCGCAAAGGCTTCCAAGCATTACCTCTGACTCTGGGTATAACTTGCTCGGTCGGCGATTTCTCATCGTACAGGATGGTGTTGGGATCCAGAGATTCTGAGCTGGCTGTCATGATGTCTGTGTTCAATCGGTCAGGCCGACGATATGCCACTTCGGGGCACAGGAACAAGAGGAGCAAGAAACCGCCGCCCATGAAGATGGCAATGAAGTAGAAGGACCACCACCAGCCAATGTCATGGGCGATCATGCCAACAAAAACTGGAGTCAAGAAGGCTCCGCCGAAGAGCGAGACGTTGGCGAAGGCCATACGCAGTCCACGCTCATGGACGAAATAGAGGTCGCCTACGCATGCGTTGATGAGTGACTCGAACGGAGCTAGAGCGACTCCCTGAATCACTCGCGCCCACAGCATACTAGTGTAGTTGTAACCCATGTGAGTTGACCCTCCCCAGGCAGAGCTCGCGATCATGAGCAGCGATCCGATCAAGAACACATGTCTCTTTCCCCAGACTCTTGCCAGTGGGACAAACAGCAAGCTTCCCACTCCAACACCCGCTAGGTGATAGGCTGTGAGGAGCGCCGCATCTTCGAACGTGCGTTGGAACTTGAGCGCGAGCTCGACTGAATCTGCGGCCAGAAGAGGCGAGGCAGTGGTCGCAAGAACTGAAACGATACAAAGGATGACGAGAATAATATCGCGTTGCCAGAGAGGCCAATTCTGCATGATTGTCAGTGCCTATCACACGGTGACTTCGACATAGCTGCACAGAAATTGCACTCGAGCCGATGTCTTCTGCGTGGAGCGCTGCGACCGCAACTTTCAGAGCACAGTACAGAACAAGCGCTTAGTGCAGTCTCCTGTGGTTGACGACTTCGCTCGAGATCAAACAAACCATAACAACCAAGAGCCACTCGAGGGACAAGACAAGACAAGACTCGGTTCCAGTCAATTTCTGTGCATCCACGACGAAGTTGTTCAAAGGAGCAATACCAGTGGATCATTCGGATCATCTGTAGGCTTTGGCACAAGAATTGTCGTTCGCGATTTGGATAACTCGTTGTCGCTTTGGCGGGTGACTTGCACAGTGCCAGGAACATGTTCCGCCCGAGGCTCCAATATTCCAAGAGCCATAACGAGCTCAAATAGTCGAAGTGTTGTTACCAGGAACAACAGTCGACGCGCTCCAAATTGGAATGTCAAGATAGCAGGTCGACGGCGACCACGCGGAAGAACGAGAGTTACTCAGGGACCAATGTCTTCTTTGGGAGTCATGTTTGCGTGAAGGAGCTGAGAGCTGAGAGCCCGGGCCCGTGACAGCAGATGAGTACAGTATACTTCATTGGTGGTACCGCGTCGTACCCCCCTCCTTTGGGTCAAGCCACATAACATGGCTTCAGCTGAGCATGGAACGTTGTTCCACTGTAATTCGCTCTCCTGTAGGTCACCTAGGCTAATACATCCAAGCGACCTTTGAGCAGCGCGTCGCTGATATATTATACCGCTTTAACCCCCTCATGTCGGTCTCTAATTCGAGTTGCAGCATGGTATGTTCTCACAGGAAGGAGAGACGCAAGCGACGCAGGATCGAAAGTTTTGACCAAATAATCCTGAAGCGCCGTAAAATGCACAGTTCATCCCCACGATTCCGGTTAAACTTGCTTGGCGCGATATAATTGGCGCTGTGCTGTGGTCGCCTTGTCGGTCTAACCACACGACAACCAGGAATCCAGACTTAGCCAGTCTCATTTACACGACTCTTGGTGGAAGAGGATTCAAATTGAGTTCACCTCAATAACGGCACATACCTTGATGGCGACTCGCAGGCTTCTCTTTATATCGATACCAATTAGAGCTCGAGGTGGGTAGCAGCATCAGCTGCATGCTTCGCCAAAACTTGTCTTCTCAAATCCCGCTGTGGCTTGAGGTCGCGATTTCCCTGAGCGCTTGTATAAAAGAACATGGTCCCACCGTTGCCAGGAGGAAGTCATTCGTGATTCTCAAGCGTACATTCCTCACTTTCGTTGATATTGTACTTTTCTGATCATAAGCAAAATGCGTGCTACTGTTCTGACCCTCATTGCTGCTGCCACTCTGGCCACCGCTCAATCCGGCAGCATCCCCACTTGTAAGCATATCTTTTTGTTCATCACAGCTCTGTGATTACAATTGCTGACAACAATTAGGTGCCCAAACTTGCATCTCTCAAGCTCTGCCTGGTAACTGCAACCTCGACCCCAAGTGCATCTGTGCCGACGCCAGCTTCATCAGCACCATTTCATGCTGTGTCTCGACTGCTTGTGATGTGACCGGTCAGCAAGCTGCTCTCAGCTATGCCAAGCAGATTTGCGCCCCTGTCGGCGTGACCAACCTCGTAAGTTCTTGCTGAAACCTTTTTTTCTACAAGGATATCCTCTGATAATCTTTAGCCTACTGCCGCCTCGTGCGCCGGATCTGCCTCTGCCTCTTCGTCGGGCACCAGCGCTGCCGCTGTTGCGACCGCCTCTGGAAGCTCTGCTTCTTCCGCGCTCTCATCGGCAAGCAAGACTCTGTCTTCTCTTGCTTCATCCGCCAGCTCCATCGCATCTTCAGCATCCAAGAGCGCAAGTAGTGCTGCCGCCTCTGGAAGCTCTTCTGCTAGCTCTTCCGCCAGCTCTGCCAGCTCTTCGGCTAGTTCTGCCTCTCGCTCAGCAAGCAGTGCTGCTGCAAGTGCAAGCTCTTCCGCCAGCTCTGCCGCGAGCAAATCGACCAACGCTGCTGCTACCATGGGTCCTATGGGTATGGCTGGAGTCGCTGCTCTTGGTGCTTTCGCCCTTTTGTAAAGGAGTGGCCTTTCACTAGATGCCTTACATGATTTATTTGCCGTTTGTATGTTTGTGTATATGCAATGATGAACATTTTGGAAGCCAATTGTACCATGTGTTTATGCTGTTGTGTGCTCTGATTCAGCTAATTACTGATGTGGAAAAACTGTATGAAACCCCATGCTCGCTATAGAAGAAAAGGTTAAAAACAACGAAGGTTGCAAAGACAGGTTGGACTGTGTTGGCTCTTCAGTCCGAAACTCGCCAAAAACTTCCTGGGAACCGCTCCTTGGCTCATCAGCGACATCTGCTTCCCATTTCTGTTCATATGTCTCCTGTAAAACAAGTCTCCCTTCAAGCGAAAGCAGCAATGCTAGAAAGGCAACTAGCAGCGTGACAAATGATCCAAGCGAGTTCAACAAGAACAAAGAGAAGAAAAGAACTAACTGCGACGAGCACTCTCGAGACAGCAGTCGAGAAACAAGGACTCGACTTTGGCTCACTCATCCATCAAGCGCGTAACGACATAGCTTCGCATCTGTGATCTTACCACAAGCTAGGTTAACAGTCAGCAAGAAGATATAGCCTAAAGATTGTTTGTGTCAACATACTCGCTTGCCATTCCTCCTCACTCTCATGCCCGTGGTAATTGCAAAGGTCGATGCAACAAGAACATTCGGTGCAGTCATTGGGTGACAACTTGCGAAGCGCACAACCTGTCAGTACCTCACCCATGAATTGGGCGAGAAGGAGAAGGTGCTCAGGGTCTTGACTGTCTAGCTGCGGAATTGTCAAACCCTGTAACGGCTGCCAATGGGCAATGAACGAATCCAACGCATATCTTCGTAGTGGCGAGTTCTCGGGGAGATTTATGAGGATGAGCTTGGCCAGGTCTCAGGTTAGCGGGTCTTCATCTGCAAGGTGGCTGATGGCACTGCGGCGAAGTGCAATGATGTCCGTCTGATCGGCGAAAATGTAGAGTCTGACGTAGAGACACTCTAGTGGCTCGCTCAGATACCCTATCAGGTGGTCGCAAGTACCCATGTACATCCAGTCTCTGAATGCTACCAGATGCTCTCCAGACAGGTCGACCTCGAAACGGTCTTTGTTTGCTTCAAGAAATTTTCCGTTCAGAGCCGCAGCATAGTACGAAGAGAAGAAGCACAGCAAGTCTTTATTGACGTAAACCTCGGATTCATCTTGACTTGAAACGAGCGTGATAATTTCTTTGCTGTTCATGCATTTGCTGGGGTTTTATGAGCATCTACTGGTTGAAGACGAGTGGACACCACTCACGAGACTGCTTTTTTTGACCATACATGACTTGGCCACTTGTCCGACAGATCGGCGTAGTCGGGGAGTACTTGAATTGCCCTCATGGAGTATCGGCGAGGTATGCAGGTGGCGGTCGCGTAATCTTGTTCTGAAAGCAACAGAAGACGCGCTCGCCGGTCCAAAGGTGAGGGTCAAGTTGAGTTGGAAGTGGAAGTGAAAGTGAAAGTGAAAGTAAAAGTGAAATGCCGATACGGAAAAAGTTGACGCGCTTTTTCCGTCTGTTTGTCGTCCCCTTCACGATAATCTAGCCTAACTACACACCTATGAAAAGGCTGGCCTGATCAAAATCGGCTAGAAGGTCATCCCATCCTGGAGCGCTCGAGTCTGGGACGATGTTGATGAATTCTTGCCACAAGCCATCAAAATCGAGATCAAAGTTGGCGGCGACTGAGTTGTTGCGGTCCGACACGTTCGGCGCTTGGGCAGTCATGCTCTGGCCAGGATATGAGCTGCCTGTGCATATCGTCTGTACATTTGGTGTCGTGGTCGACTCAGGCGGAGTCAGGTACTGATTATGCACTCCAGCGTCTTGCAATTGAATCTTGTGCTTTCGCAATAGTTCCATCAATGGTGTCAAGAAGCGATCAGCTGCCGGCATCTCCGTCTTAGACTCATGAAGCATCAAGCATGCTTCTTTCAGCTCCGCTCGTCTGACTCGATCCTCAGCTTCAGTCGCCGACTTGTTGAAGCACAAATCGAGTGCCAATGTAAGTGCAGCCATGAATATATGGTACAAGACAAAATTCAGCCTTGCGATCGGCAGTACTGCACCGCGCTTCTCCTGGTTCAATAGACGACGAATCTCCAAGCTTTTTCTGACGGACTCTAAGCATGCTGTCCGAGAGAAATGAAATTTTGCGTCTAGAGAACCACGAATAAGGAAAGGTCGGTGAATTCGACTTCGATGACAGTGGAGTCCTTGTTGCAAAAGGTATCTCTGCGTAGCCAACTGTGGGTACTTGCTGAGATATGGTTCTGTTTTCTTGCGGCTTTCCTCATCGAGCTGGAAATAAAATGGCATGTTGTCTGTGATTGTCGCAGTGGTTCGCTCGAGAGCAACAATCTCCTCATAATCGACACTGTTGACCCCAGAAGCTAAAGGATGAACGAGATCAGCAAGAACTCGACATACCTCTCCACCATGCGTCCTGACTAAGAAGTAAGACATCTCGGTTGGTATCGATAATGGCTTATCAATGACGTTCTCTCCAAGAAGATCGTCATCATCAACATTCATTGGTTTGTTGACATGAACATGTCGAGGGCTGATGCTGTATGTACCTTCTTGCGGGCTAGGCATACTTCCAAGTAGCCTTGCGAACGGTCAGCTTGGTCTCTACAATCCTCATCCGAACAGACATACCAGTCAGTAGTGGCAAGATACCACCATATCCTTCTCTTGACCTCATTTTCGACTACATCGTTGGATTTGGCTCTTCTGGGGTGGTCCAAGACATGTATAGACAGATCTTTAGCAAGGGTGATAGATGTACTGTGCAATAGCCAGTATTTCTTTGACAGTCCTTTCTAATTCAGTATGGCGCCATCTTCAAAGTGGAAAATTTACATACCCTCGAAGTTTTGTATCATCAGAGACAAGATGATGGTGGCCTGTACTTGCTCCACAGTAGTTGGTGTGGTAGATCGTTCGATGTGATCCAATATCTCGAGCGTATTCTGCTTCCAATTCATAGACAGCTGGTTCGCCATCCGCGGGTCGGAGAAAACACACTCTGGCCATGATGTAGATGCTTGGAAGTATGCTCCACTCGCAAATATGCTAAGCAGCAAAGCAACTTGCGGAAGACCTGGATTATGGCCGCAGGCAATCTGATAATAAGTCTTGTCTAGGATGATTTCAACCGTCCGTCTGTGGTAGATGTGATACCATGAGCCGAGTGATTTGGCGAATGTTTGGAACAGGATACGAGCTTCCTCCCTTTCGGGTAGGCAGATACGTCGGACCACCCTACTGCCGTCTACATAGATGCTGGTCAGGACGGGCATCCTGAGATCAAGGTCAAATGTGATTTCTGACACTTTGCCTGACGTGAACAAGAAGCTCGCCTCTTTGTTGGTCGTATCTGTCGGTCTTGATCCAATAATTTCCGTATCGCGGAACTCATCTTCCTGTTGCTCAATGTTTGCTTGTGGCGAGGCGTTGGACCTTCCGATGGTGTGGAATATTTCATTTTGCACAACATCTTCGTGCAAAGTTGGAATGAGATTATTTGCAACTTCCTCGCTGGCTTCATCCCGTATGGTTTTGTCAGATTTATTAAGAACAACATCCTCAAGTCTTTGTAGTCGCTCTAAAACTCGTGCCAAGACTGAGCTTTCGGAGGCAGCTGCTGAGACTGCGGCAGAGCTGCTCCTGCCTAGTTGTGAGCAACGTACTTTCCATCAACATAGCAGATCCGTGTCGTCTTACACCTGCTGATCTGGAGACCATTGCGCAGAATCAGGCGGTTGACAATCGAGTCCTCTCGATACGCAGTTCGAACATGGGAAGGTACGCGAACACTTGAGCTTCTTCTTGCGACACACTTGACAGGAGACGGGATCTTGACGACGTCGTGTCGCCGGTTGACCCCCGCCAACATCTGAGGTCGGAGCAGGTCGTTTCGACATGGGCTATCTCCCCATAGAAGAAGTACGTGAAAAGACAGATATCGTAAGACACGAAGGAATCCTACGGAGGATACCCCCACGGAGGGTCCGCGACAGGAGTCTCCACATGTTGGCATCTGTTGGCAACAGTGATCATCTGAACATGGAACATCACGATTGCGGATTGTCCATTTCGGACTCTCCATGGAGCAAGACAGGCAGGTACCACTAACATAAATATTCGTCTGGCTCTGCTACTGCAGGAGACGTTCATCAATCATCATCACTCCAGCAGACAGAACCCGGTCAAATTCTGTTGACTTTCAACACAATGTCTCAATCCGACAAGGAGGTGCAAGCCGAAGCAGTCGTCGAGTCGACAAACACATCAATTCATACACCAGCTGCCGAGGAAAAGGAACTTAACACACGATCAACTCTTGTACTTATCGGTGCTTTCTGTGCCTTCTTTTGTAGCGTCGGCTTCTTCAATGCATGGGGTATATTCCAGGAATACTACCACGCCCATCAATTGTCGGCGAAGTCAGAGTTCGACATCTCATGGATTGGCAGTTTCGCGATCTGTGCTATGTACCTCAGTTCCCCTGCGGTTGGAATCGCCTATGATAAGATTGGACCAAACATGCTATTAGGCATAGGCAGTGTTGGTGGACTCTTCGCAATCTTTATGGTCTCGCTTTGCAAAAAGTATTATCAGATCTTCCTTGCGCAGGCTTTAGTCTTTGGAGTAAGCTCCGCTTTCCTGGTTACCCCTTCATTATCGACACTCACAAAGTACTTTCGCAAGAACCGTGCGCTGGGGATGGGCATCGTTGTTGCTGGTTCATCTACCGGAGGCGTGATCTGGCCTATCGTTTTGGACCAACTCCTGAATCACACCAACCTTGGTTTTGGCTGGACCATCAGGATTATCGCCTTCATCATGCTTCCACTACTTGCCATGAGCTGTTTGCTTGTTCGCAATCCTGCTGTAATTCAATCGTCGGCCAACGAGAAGGACCAAGCCCCTGCAGCAGCAAAGCCAAAAGCCGACCTCAGCATCATCAAGAACCCAGCCTTTATCCTCTGTTGTGCTGGTATGGCGATTGCCAACCTCGGCATGTTCAGCCCTTTCTTCTACGTCAGCTCTTATGCTGCATCGCTCAACATGTCAACGTCTTTCACTTTCTACCTCATCTCTATCGTCAATGGTGCTTCCTTCTTTGGCAGAATCTTACCCGGTATCCTGGCTGATCGTTACGGTTGTTTCAATCTACTCTCATCAGCTGCTCTAGCCTCCGGTGTGGTAGCATTCTGCTGGACCGGCGCGACTAACGTCGCTGGTGTTACTGTCTGGGCCCTTGCTTATGGCTTTGCTTCTGGCGTAAGTCGTTTCTCAATTCAAGGTGTATACAGACAATATTGACTATCGAATAGGCTATCATGAGTCTCCAAACAGCTTGCGTTTCGCGACTAGCAACACCACAGACCATGGGTACTGCTATGGGGCTGGCTATGGGATCTATTGCTCTCATGGCTCTCTTCGGAACACCTATCAGCGGTCAGCTTGTCGGCCAATACAGCTATCTGGCATTGAGCATGTTCGCAGGGGCCACACTGGTTGCTGGGTCTGTCTTAATTGCATGCGCTCGCTTCATTCAAGATAGAAGACTCTTTGCAGTGGTCTAATGTCAGTGTTGCTGGGTTAAACTATCCATATCTTATTATACTACCAGGGGAACGAGCAAGCAAAGATCAAGTGTGATGGTGTCAACCATCAACTGTTTTCCCCACAGGAAATCAACCTACATAGTATACCGCATTACAAAGACATCTAAATATAACAAACATATCACAGAACATGGCTATACCTCTACCAGTGCACACTAGCATGACACGGAAAATATCAAAAAGCACAAATCCAACTTGTTCTAGGAAACACAATGGAAGTGCAATGTGAAAGGGGTAACCCTGACTCCTGAGCAAATACCATTGACGTACTCCTGCTTCTTGTCTCCCGATGCGAAAGTCGCCAGTTCCCTTCCTCGAACCCAGACTCATTTGCTACGCGCGAGGATAACAGCGTTCTACCATGAGGCTGCAAGCGGTATCTCACAGCGATTAGTGGCATGCTATGATCATTCGCCGGCCTGAATCTTGCGCCTACGACCTTGTTCCCAAACCTACGCTTCCCATTCGGACACCACCATCAAAATCGACAGAAGCAGCCCGATGAACAAGACCATCCACAATTCCTCAGCCGCCAGAATCATCACCCTCGTATCTGTCGTAGCGAGCTCCGCCGAGCCTTGCCGAGCCGTTGAGCCATCTTGGCCATGAGCACCCCGAAGCCTCTGTCCCATCTCCGCCAATGTGCTAGGCAGCGTCAGCCGTGACAGCATCAAGACAATACTGAGCCATTACACATTCGCCAAGCTATGAGTAGAAAGGAGCTGGAGCAGAAAGCAACATCGTGGGAGCGCATGGGCACGAGGATACTAGTAATGTTATGGTCGAACACGAAGTAAGTAGTGTGTTGGCGCGCTCTTTCGACGGATTGTGTGCCTTACCTACTTTCCGACCAATCAAATTTGTGATATCGCGAGCTTTTCAACGTGGGTTTACGTGAACGCTCAGTGCACTTAGTGGGACCCCATGGCGATATCACCCAAAGAACCAAGAGAGCCGAGAAGACAAAGCTATGGATTTCTTGATATCTGCTTGGCCGACGAGCGCAATACTGTAGATCTTCTAGGCGATACAATCCTTCACGAGGTTGAATCTTCTACTTAATCTGCTGTTGTCATGACTAGATTACCATCATTCACACACCCTACTCCTAGAACAACATGGCTAGCGAGAAGCCTCCTTTTAACGGCACCAAAGGCGCTGGCCCGGAAGGCGAGACAGACAGAATCGATTTCAAGGATGAAAGAAGTTCTGGCTCTACTTCGCCTAATGACTTGCATGAAACGACCTTGTGGGAGAGACAACGCGATCCGTACCTGGGCAAATCAGAACGAGATATCATTGTCGACCTTGAGGCCCTAATTCAGCAGTATGATCTTCATGACCTTGGTGAAGAGCTCACTCGTGGTGCTCGCTATGCTTATGACCGTGATGACACTGATCGCCTTGACCCCAACGAGGAAGAGAGACACTGGATCGCAAAAGAGAAGAGTCCGGCGTTCAAGGACAAATGGTCTCAAACAAAGATGATGTATTATGTTGCAGGCAAGTCTCTTGAACGATTAGACTGCATCATTAGCTGACCATCTGAAGTGCTCTGTGGCGCTGCTGCAATCGTTCAAGGCATGGACCAAACCGCAGTCAATGGAGCTCAACTCTTCTACTTCGAGGACTTTGGCATTACCAACACGTGGGAGCAGGGTCTGATCAATGGTGCTCCTTACCTATGTTCGGTCGCCATCGGCTGCTGGACATCGCCTGTTCTCAACAAGTACTTCGGTCGACGTGGCACTATCTGGATCTCATGTTTCGTCTCCGTTGCTTCTGGAGCCTGGCAAGGTGCAACTTTTGGCAAATGGCAGCTCTTCGCCTCACGATTTGTTGGAGGTTTTGCTATCGGTGCCAAATCTTCAACCACGCCTGCGTATGCTGCTGAGTGTTCACCTCCTCGGATCAGAGGTGCCTTGGGATCTCAATGGCAGATGTGGACCGCGTTTGGCATCATGTTAGGATTCATCGCATCCGTAGCTTTCTATTCTGTACAAGCCGATGGCTATCCTGGCTTGAACTGGAGATTGATGCTTGCTTCTACGAGTATTCCGTGAGTTCGCTCCATTTCTAGATTTTCACCAGAAACTACTGACATTGCACAGTCCAATCATCGTCTGCTGTATGACCTTCTTCGCGCCCGAGAGTCCGCGCTGGCTTATGAGCAAGGGTCGTTATCGTCAGGCCTTCGAATCACTCTGCAGACTTCGTCAATGTCGCTTACACGCAGCTCGCGATCTCTACGATATCCACGTCCGTCTGATGCTTGAGTATGAACTCAAACCAAAGACTGCTTGGGCTAGAGCAACCAAGTTGTTCTCGGTGCCTAGAAATCGTCGTGCTGCACAGTCTGCATTCTTTGTCATGTTTATGCAGCAGTTTTGCGGAGTCAATGTATGCCTGAAAGAGAACTCCCCATATCTTGATACAACTAGACTGACAGATCAATCCAGGTTATAGCATATTACAGCTCTGCTATCTTCCGTGACGCTGGCTTTGGACAGCGACAAGCGCTTCTTGCTTCGATGGGGACCGGCATCATCAACTGGTAAGCTGATCGACGCTCAGACAGACGTACCATGAATTGAACATCTTGTGCAGGCTTTTCGCCATTCCTGGTATTCTCACCATCGACACAAAGGGACGTCGCTGGCTTCTACTCACCACATTCCCATACATGGCTGCCTGTCTATTCTTCACTGGGTTCTCCTTCTTCATTCCTGCAGAAGGTACTGCTCGTATTGGGTGCGTGGCAACAGGCATCTACCTATTCATGGTAGGCTATAGTCCAGGCATGGGCCCAGTGCCTTTTACATACTCTGCAGAGTCGTTTGTGAGTTTTAATCTTGATTTGTAATTGTCTCCAACTAACAAAATACAGCCACTCGCAGTCCGCGACACCGGCATGGCATTTGCAACCGCCACATGCTGGGGCTTCAATTTCCTTCTCGCATTGACCTGGCCACCTCTCCAAGAAGCTTTTACACCACAGGGCGCTTTCTGCTGGTATGCTGCGTGGAACCTCTTCGGTTTCGTGTTCACGTGGTTCTGCCTGCCTGAGACCAAAGCTCGGCCGCTTGAGGAGTTGGATGCTGTGTTCAACATCAGGACGAGAGACCACTTCAAATATCATTTGATCAAGACGCCCTGGATTGGAAAGGGCCATGTTGGTAATGACTTGGTGGACGTAGCTGCGATTATTGAGGGAAGAGATATGAAGGGTAATGTATAAGCGGAGGTCCGTTCGAGTTGTCGGAACACACTATTAACCGACTTGCATAATGAAACTTCGCATTGGACTTGTTGGTTACATAACTAGCAAATACCTTTTCATGATTTAGTTTGGTAACACCATTGCTTCGCAGGTGACCTCGGTTATTGTGATCACCAACTCAACAAGCCAGCTGCAAGTATGGCTACAGCGCCCACAGCAGCTGCAGTCCTACTACCACTCAACCTCTCGGCGGCCGCTCCTGTCGAGGCAACCCAACACTTCTTAGCAGCACTATTGACAGCCGCTGCTGAGCCGTTATTGTATTCTTCTCTTTCCTTCTCTTTCAAACCAAAGTCATGGCTAACGGCAGGGTTGCCTTGCTGGGTAAGAACTGGTGTTGCTTAGGGCCTCCTCGATGGCTTGCGGTAGGTCGATGGGTCGGGTTTAGGGAGGTCTTTGTCGACAAGATGGCAGGCTGATTGTAAGATGTTAGCAGGGGATTTCAAGATGCTTCATGGATGTTCTTACTCCTTTTCCACTCCTCCAAACTCTCGTGTTCGTGGTAGTCACAGGGATTGTGGCAGCACCTGCTTCCTCCAAATCCCGGCCCAATAATGCGATTGTTCTGGACTAGACGGCGGAATTCTTCTGATATGTTCTTGTTTAGACGCATGGTGTTGTCTACGTTTGCCTTGTGTGGGCAAAAGGCCCAGTTCTCAACCATCCATCGATAAAATGGTGAACTAGTGGGCAATTCAAAGAGAATGTTTCCGAGCTCCCAATGGTCCAGTGTGGTGCAATGGCTCCATGTTATGTCTGGAGGAGCAAGTTGCAACATGATTGTTCGGCGGAGAGCTGGGATATCGTGATAATCGGCGAATTTGTAAAGTCGTACTAACGCCGAACAACGTGAAGTACGATCAGAACCTCGGAAGTCCAGTCTACCGGAGCGCAACCATGTGTCCAAGGAGTATGCATCAATAAGTTGAAGGTCGATGATGAGGATGTCCTGCTTGCTTTCCTTGAACCCACTCATAAAGAGTGCCCTGTAGTAGGCCGAAAAGTGGCATAAAAGGGCCTTGATGAAGGAGAACTTCTTCGGAGCTCGCTCTTCATGGCAACCAAGGTAAAACTCTACAGTTTCAGGCAGATCTTTGATGATTCGACTGGGGCAGGATCAGTATTGAGACTCAAGAAGTGATTGATATGAGTCTGCTCACCTGACATCTTGATCGTTCCAGCAGCGGATGATAGCCGGCCGTGGCTTTTTCTTAGCATCATCTTCTGATGTTGTTCGAAGTGAAGCAGTATCGTCCAGTGCTCCAAACGACGTAGCGGCCGACACTCGCTCTTCAGAGTGGTTGTTGTTGGCTTCCATGATGGTAATTATGAAGGTAGAAACCCCGGTGTGTAGGGAGTGTAAGGAGAATCAGGCAGTCGCGCACAACTGATGCAAAACCCAAGTGAGTGTGAAAATCAACAGCGGAAAATTCGCAAGTTTTCCATAGAAAAACAATGATCGTCAGCAGAACTGTGAGGTCCGATGAAATGTATGAGCAATTGCGATTTCCAGCGTGAGTTGATTCAGAACGTTGCTAATGTCGTTGAACGATTGATCGCACAACATACGATGCAATGACGATAATGAGAATGCTTGTTGTGATTTTCTTTATTCATGTTGGCTTGAGTTGTTTCATCTCCAACCAGCCAGATCATAGTGCAATAAAGTCTTTGTGAATCAAACTGCCCATGTCTTGCTTGAGTACACCTTTGTATGAGACAATTTGAAACAATTGATTATGTGTATTTGGCAAAGCCAACATCTGATTGACCGGTCTCATCCAGAGGTGTTCTACATAGTCTTCTTGATTAGCTTGTCGCAGGCAGCATGAAGATTCCCAATTGCTGATTGTAAGTCTAAAGATAGAAAAGAGTTAGACATCCTTCGCTCTCAGCCTTCGGTCACTCGCTTCTGCAGGCAGCCTTGAGTTTATCAATCTTAGCAACATTGGAATCGCCGGCCACGCCGTCAAGGGCAGACACCACCTTGACCAGCTCAAGATCCGCTCTCTTGAGTCTCTTGATCTCGGCCACTGCAGCATCATCCTCGAAATCACCAATCGCCTTTCGGAGAATGCCAGAATCGAGCTGCGCAAGCTTGAGATTGCCGATAGCGAGATGGGCTCCAAGACAACTTGAGACGTCAAGAGTATTGTAGATACCATCACGTTGATTGCGCGCGGCCTTAAGAAGTTCGATCTTGGCGGTATCAGAGTCGCCTATGACACTCTCAAGCGCAAGATTCTGGGTGGCGAGGTCATCTTGAATCTCGGCAATGCGTTTGGTGATTGACATTTCATCTCTGTAGCTCAAGCCGACTGCTTCGCTCAATGCTTCCAGGAAGGCGAAGCGTTTCTTAACCAACTCAGTCTGTCTCTTGATGAGTTGCGAGGTCTCCTCTTGTAGGGATCTATTTTCTTCTTTATTCTCTTCTTTTTCCAGTTCAAGTTCTTTCTCAAGCTTAGTTTTGTCGTTCTCTAGTCTCGAAATATTCGCCTCTTGGTATGTGTGACGAATGTTCAGCCTGATGATCTCGAGGTGTTTGGCGTGGTCAGAGTCTTTCAGTTCTTGGACAAGAGCTGCGTTTTTCTCTATAGCCTCACAAAAACGGGTCGTGTTGCGCTCGTCGGATTCATGCATCCTTTCATAATGCTTCCAAATTTGATCAGCGTAGTTGGCACGTTCGTGGAATTCGAGCACAGCATCAGCCGTGCAGATCCTAGTGAGTAGGCTCTCTATCTTTCGTTCTCTCTCATCGGAAAGATTCTTGTAGCGGACCCACTCGCCAATAGCATGAGTAACCAAGCTGCCGGGCTCCTGAGGCAAAGGCAGGCCTTTCTCTTGTATGAGTCGTTCAACTTCAGCTTCCAGAAGTGAGTCTACAGAGCCATTGATGAATTTGATGTGCTTGTCATAGGTCTCTTGAAGAACTCGAGTCTCTTGACGGGTGGCGCTGAGCTGAGCCTCTAGCTTTTCCTGCATCTTTAGATGAGCCTCGAAGGTAGCCTGGAGTTCGGAAGTCTGTCTGTCAATTAGAAGAGAAACACAACGTTATGTAATTATGAACGCTCGTACCTGCGACTTCTGGATTTGGTCCGAAGACGAGACTGATTCAGCCTTCTCTGTCATTGCCTCCTCCATGTTACTGGAGATTTGTCCTGGATCTTCTCTCTGCACCTGGTACCGCTGTTGTGATGATGACGAACTTGGGAAGGAGAGAGGGTGAGATCAATAGTGGCGATGTCGCCGTGTCGGTGAAACTTGAGAATGGCAGGATGGTTCGCGGCGAGGGTTGCGGAGGGAAGAACCGTGGAACGAGACAGAAGCTGGTGATCGAGCGACCAGGTCCTTGCAACTAGTGAAAGCGGTGTTAGCTTTTTCGTCACACAACGGAATTTTCACTCGGGCGTTTGGAATAAAAGTCTTCCTGATTGGAGTTGATATGAACGGTCTCTTCTATGTCAATCACTATTTTTGAACAATCTCCAGATCTAGAGATATACCAGCTGAGGTGATATAAGTGACAATGATGACTTCGAGTTGACCAGCAAAGAAGTGCTTAGCTCTAGGAATATAAAAGCACATTCTGAATCAACAGACCACAAACATCTAACTGATAACTTGTTCTTGAGCATGGTCGTTAATGAGAGTACGTTTTACTTGGTTACGTGCAGTGGAATACTATGTATATACCATTCTGACCATTCATCTATATCCCTCTTTCTCAGAGTCCCTGCCATTTGATGCGATCTCCGAATTCAAGATATACCTGTTCCGTGAACTTATACCACTCAGCCTCTTCGAGATAACTTGAGATACGTTTTCGGACGTGGCTTTTGCAGGTTCTTTTCAAGGGTGTGACACGCTATCAACAATGTGTCAGTAAGCTCCTATAACCTGACGCGATAAAGCCTTACTACGTCTCCACTCCTCCTCACTCTCGTGCTCATGGTATTCGCAAGCATTGTGGCAACAACTGCATGGCTCGCTCGGGATTCGGGTATGGTGATAGGAGTCGAAGAACAGAAGGCGAAATTCCATAGGCATCTCATGCCACAGATACTGCGTGTCGGCTCCATACACCTCAAGATCATCGATATGTTCAACCCAGGTCGTAGCCAGCCATCTATAGAGTGGAGAAGTTTGAGGAAGTTGTGAGAGACAGTCTTCTAACAACGGAAGGCGTGGGAGACGATAGTCATGATGTTCTTTGTTGTTGCGGACGAGCAGCGACATGATTGCACCCCGAAGAGCAGGGAAGTTGTAGTAGTCTGCAAAGACATAGAGCCGTATGAGTTGTCGATATTCAGCAGCGCCATCGGCAACAATCAAGCCGTCATCATCGAACGTCAAGTCGCCATTGTATAACCATCTTTTGAACATGATCATGTCCTCGGGCAAGATTTCCATGACAAAGATTGCTTGATCTTTGTCACTGAAGTCACCCAGAAACACTGCGCGGTAGTACGGTGAGAAGCGGATAAGCAACGCTTTGTTGATGTCAAGAACACACTCATCCGTGAGCGAGGGGTGAGAGACGCGCACTTTCACTGTCTGGGGGAAGTCGCTGACGATGCGACTGCCAGAAAGTTAGCATCATTATCTTGCAAGAAAGCACGCTAAGGAAAGTCTGCGGGCAATACCTGACTGTTTCCTTGTTCCAACAAAGCATGGTTGCTGATGATGATTGCGCTTCCACAGGCAACAAGACCGCAGGAGAGCTTGTATCATCAGTTGGCACAGTTGAAGCAGACATCTGCACTATCGTTTGATGGGCGGTATCGCTCTGATCCATGGTGATGGTGATGTTTGATGTTGGCGTGCGGATCTTAGTCGCGTAGAGCCGCTGAACAGAGGTGGAAGTCAAGAGTGAGAACGGAATGTGAGAATGTGAATTGCAAATACTTGGCTAACAACGAGATCATTTGTGTCTATTGAGCTTGTCATTGATGAGTCCTCTTGCTATCCTTTCTGACATCTCCCTCATCGACGTTTGCGCAAGACCAATATGACACACCTCCATGATCGACCCTACCCAAATATCTTCCTCGAATGCTCAGTAGGTTGTGCTGAGCTTGCTCGCTGATGCTTGCCACGACTTGTTATTCTCCGCAATGTTGACGCAAGAGCAGATTCCACCTTCTCTGTTTTCCTTTTCTCGTTTGTATCCTCTCTTCAGGTGAGTACTTGACGCTCAAACACTCTTGTTCATTCAACGCTGTCTTCCCATGGGTAGCTTGCGATACGTAGAAGGATCTGGCTTTGGGAACTCCGGGTGGGTAACGTGACATGCTATCCGAATGGTAAGCACAAGATCTGCAGCGACCTAAAAGGCAAGACTCACTCTTCTCCCATTCCTCCTCGCTGTCATGGTCATGGAAGTCGCAAGGGTTGTGGCAACATCTGCAAGGGTTGTCGGCAGATCTTTTGGCAAGGCCTGTAAAGATCAAGGACAAGAACTCCTTTGTGACCAGCTCGTAACCTGGATTGATCTGTCAGTCTAGTTGTATCAAGATATGGGGAGTTCTCTTTCAGGCATACATTGACTCCGCAAAACT
>Ga0068628_1000110_pt1 | contig 19460 bp, 19 predicted proteins | sample InSIn2gowninarea_FD_77431 | JGI IMG/M metagenome (GOLD analysis project Ga0068628, IMG submission 77431) | Clean room microbial communities from NASA Spacecraft Assembly Facility at Jet Propulsion Laboratory, Pasadena, California, USA -... ... | reverse complement strand
ATGTTGGCCCTCACCGCCTCAAAGGAGACACCCCGAACTCCGATCCATTGACTGACCGCCTACGAATTGGGTATGGCTCCTTGCCTGGCGTCAATGAGGACATCAAAAGAGCAGAAACATTAAGATTACTGGCAGGTTACACAGTTGTGGAGAGATTGGCGGTATGGTCTTGCTCGTTCCTCGGATGACATCTACAAACAGGAATGAGCGCTAGGCTTTCTAACCTTCGTTGTTGATAAACTCGAAGGGAACGAAGTTGAAGAATGATAGACCTTCTTTGGTGGAGGACTGTCCAGCACATCAACAAGGCCCGCCCCGAAAACATTCGTTAGCCCTTCTTGCGGCGCAGCGCTATTTCGCCTTTTCAAGCAAGCACTCAGGATTCGCACGAAGCTCTCGCCCTGCTATCATCCTACAGCTATGCATCAACTCAATCCAATTCAATTCGATTCTTGTCGCAATGGCTGGTCGTTAATGTAAGGCGAAATAAGGTCCGTGCTGCTCAATTAATTGCTTACCATGCGGGATGTGTGACCAGTGATGCTGCAGCTTCAAGGGCGGCTTTCTTCTTATTCGTCCAGCCGTTCAACATTTCAACCTCTGCCATTTTCTAGTGGCCGACAAGTCAACCCATGCAGAACTTGCTCCCACATTTTGACAAGCACAGAAGTAGTGCCTGCTTCCGGAATCTCTGTTTAGGCTCACCCGCATGCACCTGGCTGTACAGAAATGTCCAATCTGCACAACAGCTTTCTGGACTGATTCGTCGCTTCACGGTTGGGCTTCAAAACACAACCACAACCCTCGGCAGGTTGACATCATGCCATCCTGCCTCGCTCACTCCTTCGTCCATGCTGTTTATGTGTGGTAGAGCGATATTGGACACAGATCGAAGTTTCATGTACTGTCATTACGAACACAAACGAATCTTGCCTATTTGCGATGATTATTACCGAGAGCAGTAACATTGCCTTCGACCTCACGCCGTGTGGCTCGGTCCGCGAACGATCCCTCATTATCCGAAAGACTGCCTGCCGTCATCAAGATTACCCCTCCAGAATAGGAGTTGACAGCCCAAAACAATCGGCAAGGTCCACGCAGCTGGATTTCAGACACTGCATTTGAGCAGCAGTTTGGAATTGCAATATACAAGCCATATAACCAACAACGCCACAAAAAGAGAAATACTCGACAGTTGATAGGTAGGGTAATTCGCCGACTCACAAACAAGCAGTAGACATCCCGCGGCATACAATATGCTAGAAGCTATACCAAACTTTATGCGTCGTCATCCAGAGCTGAACCAACCTGATCGTGATCGAGCAGCTAAGTAGCTGACTACTGCTACCTGTCTACCACGCACATTCGCGAGCTACCTACTAGCTACAGTGTAGCAAATGGCAGTAACCGAGCCGTACTGCTGTCCATGCCCATGCATTCACACCTTCACTCACTTTGCCAATTTCCCCTAATACATACACAGCCTTTCATCGCGTGAACAAGCCCAGAGTACACAGTGATCTACGCTACCTCTCTCAGAGAAAAGTTGATTTAATAACGTTGGTCAGTCAAGCGAAACACCATAGAGTAAGATTGATTTTTGAACAAAGAAAAAGGAACATGCCTACAGCTCCTGCCGTTATTATGTTTGATATCACGGAGTTGTACTCCATATGTACTCATACAGCAGAAACTGAAATTTGAGGAAGATCATGCCCCAATAACTCATTCACTTCGAGGCAAAGTACCATGTTCGAGCGCCTCGCCCGATGTTTTATTTTCCCTGAAACTGCTGTAAATACAAATACAGAGTCTTGATAAGAAGAAAATCGCGCCTCATACCCTGCTGCTATATGTACTGCTAGAGAAACAAAACATAATAAAAAGTCTATCATTGCAGAAAGGATCGTATAGTGTTTGATGTGATGGGTGTGTTACACACGTTCTTCGTCGGGATGTCGTGGCGGCTGCTTGGCTCGATGACAGTGACTGAGCTCCGGATGGATGCCTGAGAACGGTGGAATCTACATTGGCCCCACACTTGGAATGTAAGCCGAAAAGTTCGAGCATGGAGGTCCTTGATCGGAGCTGTTGTGCAACGTCCAAAGGTTATCTCGTGACCAGACGTCAAAGTCTTCTCTTGGAATGTGTATCGTTGCACAACGCTAGTCATGCAACTTCCGGCGCGGAAGCGGCCATGCTGTACACATTATGTGTAAGCATGTCGGAGAGTTTTGACGACCTTCGGAGGGTGGGAGCTTCAAATTCATTGGAAGTGAACAACACATCAAACCTAGCCACTAGTGTTCTCGGTGTTGTTGTCGTCAATCTCATGCTGCTCCAGTGCAATCATACTGGCTGTCGGGCTTGGGGGTGTGACACTCCTAGGTCTTTCGTAATCCTCACTACGGAATCTCATCCTAATTGCCTGGTCACAGTCCGACTCGTCATCGTACTTGGTAATGACGGATTTCATCATATGCAACCATCCTTCCATGTGGGATGATTGTGTGTTCGAGCACATTTGCACGTATTCCCAATATTCTGGATACCAACCTGCAGATCCCCAACCAATCAATGCAGAGATTCGACCAGCTTCATTGACGAGAATGTTTGATGGAACAAGATTGGCATGTGTGAATTTGAGCACGTACGGATTGCTGCCTTTGTGCTTCTCATTATGGACCTTTTCCACATGGTCGCCTCGGAACTCGTCAGGACAGTGACCTCGCCGCATGAAGTCGTGGAAGGCATCGATGGAGTAGAATGGACCTACCTTCCCCGGACCAAACCTGGTGTCTAAAGCGGCACCGAGAGTCGAGTCTCCTACCACAGCTCGTGACGGAGGTGTCATAGCTCTGAGCTGGTCGACGAACTTGGCAAGGTCTGATATGATGCGCCGTTTTTTCTCCTGATTCAGTTCAGTCCAGCAAGACTCGAGCGTCTTGCCAGGTATGCCCTCATACTCCACGACCTTTCCTTCTGGTCGGTTGTAAACGCCGATAACTTTGTAAGCGGGTATGGAAGTCTGCCGTTCGATAAGCTTCAACGCTTGGTATTCGGTACTTTCGCAGTGCGTTTGAACGAGCCGATTGTTAGACAAGCGTAGTATATCCATGCCGGTATGTGGATCCGGTTCAGGCTTGCCGAAATGCATGCGCCATTTGAGACCGAAAGGTATCTCATCGTACTCGCCGGTTGGCTCTTCCACGTTTCTTCCGAGGCACCAAAACATGACCGATCAAGGAGGGCTCATGCGGCCCGTTGTCTATGTTTTTCTAGGTTGCTGAGCAACTCCTTCCACCTCACAGAGGTGTGATCATGTACAACTTCTGGTTGTTCCCGATGTAACCCTCCAGGAATAGCGGTCACCGAAGAATCGAGTTTTGGGTACCACACCGAGTCGGTGACCATAACTTGTCACATCTCCTCGTAAGGCGTATCTAGAAACTGATCAAGTGATTGTAAATGGGCAATGGTTTGGTCCCTTATGGAGGTCGTTGGCAGGGATCGGATGAGAATGTGAGCAAGTGGTAATAAGTGGTCAACGGCCGAGGCAAGTAATGCATTCTATGATGCGTTCGTTACGACTTCAGTCGCAGAGGATCTGTTGGTAGTTTGATACGTGTGTGTCTGCGAAGGAAATCTTGATAGTGGAATAGGGGATTCAATGAGATACTCCGCGCAGCGGCAGCTCAGAAGTGTTGGTCTTTCATGGACAGTAGTATATGGATGAATTACAACCATGCATCGATGATCATTTAAACCCTGTTGCTGTAGCGTTACATTCTATCTGGAAGGTGCACGCCATAGGTCTGCAAGCTTACACTAGCTCATAGTTCATTGGGCCACATTGAATCTTGATATTACCCCAGTGGAAGTGAAGCTGAGATCCAAGTTTATCACTCATGCAACAGATCAAGTCCGCTGACGTTGGACGTCCACCCTCAGGGATGAATAATACAATGTAGTTAGCTAGGCAGGAAGGACGTATTTGAAAGACCTATACCATGATCTGCCATTACATGGAGCCTCAATCCCGCTACATCTAAAGCTCCACTGACAGCCAATTTCAGCCACTAAGGCAGCATGAACGGACCTGTATTCCAGTGACTTGTTCGTCCTCGCTAATAACTACGCTTGAGCCACTGAACATCTCACTCTGTCTTTGCGCAGCTTCGGCTGATGCGCGCACATGGGAGGGCTTTCTGCTGCACTCACACTCTGCTTCGCCTGCCTTTTCATCGATGTTCAGGGAGTCGATACCAAAAGGCCATGATGCCATATTGTCAACTCTACTGCTTCAAGTAGTTATGCTCCCCACGCTCAAGAACCTCAACGCGGTCACCAACTCGAATCTGAAAGCGCTCGTTCGTTGCAGGTACCATCATCATACCCTGGACGCAATGTTAGTACGCATTCGTTCAGTGGCTAAGTCGTGCTTACTAGTGCTGCATTAGTGGGATCGCCAGGATCAATGCACCGAAACGACTTCAATGTTTTGTCCGGTTCGACCGGGTGTCGCACAGCAGTATCAGGATCGACGTTGGGCAACTATATGCAGTCAGTACAAATTACTATAGAAAGAAAATCACTTCTTACTCTACAGCGGAGTGTGTGGCAAGAGCAGTACAGTTCGTGACCGCCTATCTTGATTCTCTTCCAGTTGTCCTCGTCGTACACGGGCGGACCCTCAATAATGAAGTTTCCACGAAAGCGGCGAACGGAAAGGCCATCGATCGTACCTTTCATCTTGTTACCAACGTCATGCACGGAAGCGATGTTGAGCATTTGTACGGGATATGCATCTTGAAATCTGACAGCTGGCTGGAAGCCCACGTCTTCCTTCTTGGGCGCACATCGATATACCTCACGGCGATGTTCTGGATCTTCTTGGAACAACGACAATGGGTTTTTGACTCTGAGCCATTGCTTGAAGTCCTCTGGCACATGTTCTCCCAGGTTAATCCAAGTCATATCATCCTTCCAGATATTGACCACTTCTTTCGGATATTTGTGGCCTTTGCGAACGTTGAGCGGAATGTGGAAAGCGTTCTCTTTGGGGATGAGCCCCCAAGACATCATAAAGCGATCGAGAGTTCCGAAGATACCAGTAGGCTCGATCGGATATCTGACGACCAACACGCCATCCTGATCAAGCTTTCGTCCTGTAGCATCCGCATTCGCTCTCCTCGAAACCCAAATCTCAGGCCTCACCAATGCCAGTCTCTCGTATCCCGGTTGTCGTAGCGTACGAAATGTCCATTTTGGCTCCGTGCTCTCGCCAGGCTTGGTTATCGTGGGCTTGAGGAGCTCCGCAATTGCGAACTTGCGATCATACGTTAGTCCTTCGGCATCGACATCTGCGACGCTGAGTTCGATGGGCGCACAGCTTTTGATTGGGTGAATGTAGATCGTCTTGATACGCCACTTTTGCTGATCTTTTGTGCCAGAATCGTACTTGGCATCAAACTCGTCTGCGTTGTTTGATTTACCTGTAAGTCCCAGTCGTGTGCAGCCTGATGTAGCTAATGCTATAGAACGTCCGCGATGGATGTTGTGGTACCACAGATAGATCGACGGAACCAGAACCAGTACACAGATAACCGAGGCTAGCTGTTCGAAGGTGATTCCGAACAGAATAACTTTTGATCCGACTTGAAGGTCTGCCAATTCGCGAACAATGCCGCGCATCGTATCGAGTTAGACGGGTTAGTGTTATGTGGGTAGAGTAGTCAAAGAGATGGTCAACATTTGTGTGTCGAAAGTATGTGTATGAGTGGCAACCCGTATGCACTTGAGGGTGGCTCCTATTGGTTTGTGGACTTGACTTGCCCCAACACCGGTAAACTTGAGTTACAATGTCACCCCCATATACATGGCTCCGTCGTTAATATATACAAGTAATGTCAATACGTAATATGGGATACGTTCACTCATTTGCGTTCCTTGTATGCTCAAACTCCTGGCAAGTCCGTACAACACGCACAAGTAAGTACACGATTAATCGACACCTCAAGGTAGCTGCATATACCTGTATCACCGGCTAAAAGCATGAACACGATCAGAGACCATGCCTGACTTAGCGTCATCACAACAGATTACTTCCTCTTCACCTTTTGGATGCTCGAAGCACTACTGTTATCTACGCTCGGCTCGACACGTACTAACCAAGTCTACCTCCTGCTCCTCCCCAGTCGACGAACACTACCTAGGTAATATATTCTCTCCGAGCGTGTAACAGACCTTTTGTGCGCTGTGAAGGATGCATAGCGAAATCTACACTCATTAGTACTAACGAACACTTACTTACCAATCCATGTAAATTTCTTGGGACTTGTCGTGTATTCCCTCATCCATAGCCTCGTGAGATAAGCCTCCGCAACCAGAGTGTACAAGCTGTAGAAAGTCTTTCGTAGCACTGGTGGAACATTCAGCCCAAACATGATGCATACGTGATCGCAGTGAGTCGCAGTGGGAACAAGTGGAGTCTGTTGTCACCGCAGAACAAGACGGCTTTCTGTGACATGACAAAATTCTGTCTACTAGGTTCCCATGGATGCTATCTATCAACAGTGAGCTATGAGCACAGAAGTGAAGGGTTATCCTAAAACTAGAAACTGACATGTGACAATTGTCACTGGCATGCCACGAAGAATGCCAAGACTGGGTCCGAAAGGAGATTAGCTTGATCCACTTGTCACCCAGCTTGCATAAAAGTATGTTTTTCAGCGCTTATTCATCATCTTCGTATCCATCTCGTACCTCATCGCCTTTCCACCTTTACCAATTATTAGTACTATCCACATTGCCATGGCTGGCAACCTACTGCTCTGTACACGAGAAGCTGAGCGCTGCGTGTGCGGCTATCTACCACATCATCGCAGATTCTACCGAAACTGTACCTATCTACTCATTTCCCCGAGACGGCCTACCACAAGACCCCCAGTCCAGAGGCAGCTTGAAATATCTGGGTACTGCAGGGCAAAAACTATCGGTCATGCTAGAGAGCGCGCCATTGGTTACAACACTTCTCACGGTTTATGCTGCGCTGCTTAGCCCCATATCCCTTTACATTGTGTGCTCAATTCCACTTTGTACCTGACGAAGGTATGGGCCGACCAGTGCGTGAACGATCGGCGTGTCGCTAGCAAAATTCAATTAAACCAATTTTACACCAAGCACATTCACACTGATGACAACCCTCAAGACCTCTTGCCCGGAGGCAGCTTGAAACACAGGGTACTGCAGGGCATGTTATTGGTCACATTCCGATCGGCAATTTCTTCCTCAGCCATTATCCTCTTCAATCTTGATGTGGCCGTCCTCCCATATCAATATATCGACAAGGCCTTGCCATTTGCCACCTCCTTTGCCACAGCTTTACGTTAGTTTTGCTGTTGCACTGACCGAGGATGGAAAGAAGTGGCCGGGTATTAAGCGGAACGCTTTAATAAACAACTTATTCAGAACTTGATCCACCTACACTTACGTCAATCAGTGCTATCATCGAATACAACAAGGCAATGACCCATGGCGCTATAGCACAACAACCCTCAAGACCTCCGGCCCAGAGGCAGCTTGAAACGCAGGGTACTGCAGGGTAAACGTTAATCATATATCGAGGGAGTGTCATTGACCACACACTTCTCACGGTATATGCTGCTATACGTGTTCCCATACCCCTTTACACGGTGCATACAATTCTTGTGTGCGCTATGTATTGACAAGGGTATAAGGTGGACGTATGCATGAAACGTCGCGGCGTGAACGTCCGGCCTACCAACACTGAACTTCAATCAAACCCAAATTTACATCAACCAATATTACACTGTACACACTACGATCACGATCGACAACACGATAATATATCAACCCTCAAGACCTCGGCCCGAGACAGCTTGAGGATCAGGGAATTTGTACTACCATCATCCTTCCCATTCTTGATATGGCCGCCCTCCCATACCAACCAGCATTTAAAAGTCTAGTTGATCTAATGACAATGCCACCAAGTCCCAACAAACAGTTAGTCTGATCAAAGGACAGACGACCGTTTCGTGCCTTCCTAACAACGCGATCATTGCATTAACAACACACACTTTCCTATGTCGAACGACCGTGCATTCCCAACTTGAGCCGGCACACTTTTCGCGTTTCACACAACTCAATGGCCTGGTTTCTTTTCATTCTTGTTACTTCCGTTACTGGCTTTACAACAATCACCAATACTACAGTCCGTCGACCGGAGCTGCCAGCCATCATATTATTACAGCTGACAATCACTGCTGTCAGTGATTGGCGGACTTCTCACGAACTCAGATCACCCAGCTGGAAGTTGTTGGAACGAGTGCAAATGCCCCTTCGGCCTCATCAATCGGGTCAGGGAAGCTCGTATCACCTATGTCACTCCAGCTTCCAATTATCACAGCCCATCGCATGAACGAGTGCACAATGCTTTCAACAAGATCAACATTACTGAAGTAATGCTTCAAAGCAAGCTGTCCAAGAATGCTACCAATCCTTGTCAAGTCACTTACTTCGAGATCACCACCAACAGACAAATTCAACTTGCTTCGAATTTCAAAAACGACGAGTCCCATGTGCCAGGATATTTCCTTCCTATCTTACCAACAGACTCTCGTATGGGTCATGATTGGATCGTGCGGGCTTGGCGTTCAGGCTAACCATGGGGACTCGCCATTTCGAGATGACAGTATCGGGAACTCAAACTGCATAAACAATTCCAAAAACTTTCGAGAAGGCCCATCGTACATGCAGGCAAGAAGCCTGGTGGACCTCGCCTTTGACCACATCGATCCAATGAATGAAGGTATTTGGAAGATCATGGCTTCCAGACTCAACAACCCCCGCACGAACAGCTGCTCCCCGCAAATATCTCACATTTTCCTATGTTCAAGCCTCTACAACATTGGTCGAGGACCTGCAACCCCGTGCCGGCGTTATGGAGGATCTGTCCATTATCATGCATGGAACAACACCTTTGGACGATGATCGATCGTCCTGTGATGTGGATAGGTCCAAGCATCAACTCCGCCGCTGCATTGGGACACAAATAAAAAACAGAACTACCTTGCTTCAAGCTCTTCGTCCGGCTTTCTCTGCTTCCCTAGGATCTAGCATCACAACTGCTTCCCGACGACTCCGACCTTAGCACGCTCTCGTCGTCAGCTCGTAACGCGCCAAGATGTCGCGACCTGAGATGAAGAACCCTGAAACCGGCGAGCCTGCCAGTGGCACCGCTAAGATGCATGGAGAGAACAAGCCTGCTCCTGAAGGCTACATCAAATGGTGTGTGTGTTCACCCTACAGACTCCTTGTTGGTATGCTGACTCCACTGCCCTAGGGACGACCCGAACGTCGAGTACGAGCAAGATGGAGAGAAAGAGACCAAGTACAAGATTGCGGAACAATTCAACCGATTGCAAATGATGAACTTCAACGAGCACCACCACTGTTATCGCGGCACTCATCCGAAGACACAAGGGGTCAGTTGAGACTTCGTGACAAAGCTTACATCAGCTAACGACAAGCCAAGTGTGTTGTTGGAAAGTTCATTGTCCATGATGATCTTGCACCAGAACTCGCTCAAGGAATGTTCAAGAGGCCAGGCACATACGATGTCATCATGCGGTACTCCTCTCTGACACCTAAGCTTCTCCCCGACAACGTACCTGCACCACGAGGTATTGGCATGAAGATTTTTGGCATCGAAGGTCCAAAGATTTGGGGCGAGGACAAGAAAACACAGGACTGGACGTTCAACAACTATCCTGTCCTTGAGCTCCGAGACGCCAAAACAACCCACGACATTGCCGATTCCCTCGAACGCAATTTCAACGATCTCCCTAAGTTTGCAGAGGAGCAGTCGCAGCGAGTCGACGCTGATGTAGCCACGCGAGGAGGGCAATTACCCCGACAACACAGTGAGTTGTACTGCTATCAATTTCCTGTTTCTGTACTAACATTGTGTCGCAAGTGGTCGCTATGCCCGAATACTCTCAAGCCGCCTACCGACATGGTGATTACGTTGCTAAATATGCAGTTTTTCCTCTGGGTGAAGCTCAAAAGGCTATCGAGAAAGACTACGTGAAGGACGACGACCCGATCAATATCATCTCTCAGCACACCCGGAACTTCCACATGACCAACAAAGTCACGTACTCTTTCTGCGCTCAGCTCCTTCAAGATCTCCAAGAGCAGCCTGTTGAGGATATCGGCATCGAATGGGATGAGAAGAAGTACCCATTCCGACAAATTGCCACGATCGAATTCGAACCACAAGATAGCTGGCTACCAGAGTTTCGGACATGGTGGGACGATAGAATCACAGTCAATTCATGGCATGGTCTGCAAGAGCACCGCCCATTAGGTGGCACTAACAGAGTTCGCAGAGTGGTGTATGCTGAGAGCAGGAAGCTGCGATTGAGAGTCAATGGACACAAAGACTATGTTGAGCCAGCTAGCTTGAACGAGGTACCAGCTCCTATTGCTGCACCTCAGTTGAAGATGCCATACATGAATACAGTGCGCAGTACTGAGGTCAGCGCTTAGGTCAATACAGATAGGTAGTTAATATGCGTTTAATGATGAACAATTCATCCAACAAATGAATTTGCACTACGGTACGATGCCCTTGGCATTGACTTGGCTGATGCTATTCTTGGTGTAGTGTGGCGATCAGTCAAACCCATCGGTCCACGTGCACTTGCTAGAGCGGCGGCTATGAGCAACAAACTCGATGATACAAGTACAAGTACCGTACAGTAGCGAGTATGTATTCAGTAGCCTGATCGTTCATTAGCACTGCAGATTTAGTGCAGCCTGAATTTGGAGTTTTTGAGTTCGCTCCAATGCAAGACTATTGTAGTCATCACCACCAAGTCGACCACAAGTAGCTCACTGCCATGGCATTCGAGCAGTCGCGTGCCGATGCAAACACTTTCTCAAACTCCACGACATCATGGCCGGCACGGTCAGCCTCCAAGAATACCAGCTTTCAATATGACTCCTTGTCACCAGCCTATAACAACCATAATGTCCGGAAACAAGGCTCCAGTTATTCTGTGGTGAGCGATTTCACTCCCCTGGAGCAGGATACAACCTACTCATCGAGGACTGCGATCCTCTCAGACGACGGCCGTAAAGGCGCGTACCATCCATCATATGTTCACGGACAACTTGGCAGCCTATGGCAACCAGGCTTTTGGGCTCAATTCCCATGGTTAGGAGTGCTAGCTCTGCTACTTACCACGTTGGCCACTTTCGCCTGCGTAATAGTCTTGGTGGTTTCGAATGGTGTCCCCATAGATGAATGGAATGGATATTTCCAGCCGACAGTGTATCTTTCCATTGCTAGCGCCATCGCCAACATCACTCTGACATATGCCTTGTACGAAGGCATTGTTATCTCCTTTTGGTATAAGGCCGCCAGAGGAGCAGCATTACGAGAGCTTCACCAATACTGGCACTCTGGATCTTCGTTTTGGGGTGCTCTTGAAGGCCTTGCACGGTTTCGGGGAAAGATGACCTCGCTCGCATGCATCATGACAGTTCTTTCCATCCTACGAGGCCCGCTTGTACAACGCGCAGCTTCAGTCAAAAATACTGTTGTTCATCAAGAAGGTACTCTAACCGTCTACTCTGCTAAGGAACTGCCTTCTGGCTATGCAGGTATCAGTTCGGGTCGATCAAGCACACCCTCGTATATGAATCCAAACTTCACCGATACCGTCCAGGCATACACGCAAGGCAACGATATTGTCAGCGTCCACTCGGGCTGTAACTCCACTTGTTATACCTCTATCCAGGGATTTGGTTTCGGTGTTCAATGCAACGCGACTGGTCTGCCCTACTCTCTGTCGCCAATATACGCTAATGATACTTTTGTATCTCTCATTCCTGCCGTAAACGTATACTCGGCCGATGCTTCCATGATTCGAATCTATGGTCATGGTAGCACGCTGGCATCAACATCTGACTACAACTATGCTCTTCTGCTGAACACCACCCTCATAGTGAATTCGACCGATTCATATAATGGCTCTATGCTTCAGCATTTATGTGCTCTTCGAGGAGGCATCGTGTCCTACCCGGTCAAAATCAGCAACAACACGATCTCTCTACAAGCAAATAGCTGGCGAAACGACACCTTTCTTGCAGATCGCGGTATGACCGCTCTGAGCTCTAGTTCCGGCACAAACCTGGCAGGCTTCATCCTAGCAGTCAAAGATCTCTATCAAGGTACGGCAAGCTTCCAATTCGGAGGCGCTGTATCTTGGATTCTCAATCTTAGTGGCGCCTCGGCAAACCGCTATCTCCAACGAACAAATTCAACACTCAACTTCTACCACCTTGGTCCAGATATCAGTTGGCGTGACCCGATGGAAGATATGATCAATTCGATGCGTGAGATCGCTTTTCGGACGTCTCTCCAGATCGCAGCATACAACACTTCGTATCCCAATGCGTCACAGACTGTTAGTTTCGTTGGCGAAAGCCCTCAAACCATCTACACTACAAACTACAATTACCTGGCTGGCGCTGTTCTCGTCTCTGTTCTTGGTATCATCTTCATCATACCAACGTATCGTGGATTCTGGGAGCTCGGTCGACCTCTCTCGCTTTCGCCCCTTGAAATAGCAAAGGCATTCGATGCACCACTGCTACAGGGGGTACCAGGTAATAGGAATGTTAACGACATGTTAGATGAGATAGGTGCAACGAAGGTGAGGTACGGTGATTCGGGGATGACTGTGTCCACGACAGTCTATGGAGATGAGGTGCGAAAGATTGAGATGGGGCCAGCGACAGATATCAGGCCGCCGACTAGAGGTATAAGGTATATCTGATGGCGTTTGGTTAGTCTGAAAATGGACGTTGTAGTCACACAGTGCACGATCACTGTGAACTTACTTGATGATTATACGATTTCAAGACGTACATGACCGACAGCGTGATTCACAACAACAGCGCAGTCCTGGGGGTCTAGTCGATTTCATATAGTCACAAGTAGATCATCAATGACTCACTGAGGAAGTTGTAGAGTTGACTAGAAATTTATACGCTACTAAAATGGTCGGCATTTTGTTGTGATTTCATATTCGGGTACCACCTATGTTAGGATTTTGTTGCATACTGCACATCACAATCAACTTGTCCCGAATTGTCGATGCATCGACATGCCACCGAACTGTCAAAAACTTCCAGACAGGCAAATAGAAGATGTTAACTGCCCGAGCCATCAATGCTCAAATACCTCGCCCCTAGATTTCCTCCAAGAACAGTGGCATCACATCTAACCACAATCACACTCGACAATGGACGCTCAAAACTCATCTTCAACGACTCACAGATCGGACATGTAGCAAAAGCAAAACCCTCATATCTAGTCACAAATCATCTTCCCCCAGCACCACCTCCACCAACACATCCAGACACGCCCAACAGCAGCCTCTGCCCACCATTCCACATCCACTTAAAAGAAGACGAGACATTCCACGTGCTCTCAGGACAAGCTAAATTCCTATTCCTCGACCAATATCACCGAGGATTTATCGCGAGTAAGAACACATCAACCAAGAACGGCATAACAACACAGATCGCTCAACCAGATACCACAGTAACAATCCCAAAAGGTCAAATCCACACCTTCCGCAACGCCTCAACAACAGATCCCCTAATCATAGAATTCGGTTTCTCACCTCCATATCCACCTCCCTCAAACACACCCACACCCACACCCACCTGCACCTCACTCACCCGCCCCAACACCCAAAAAGCCCAAATCCACGCCAAAATGCACCGCTTCTTCCGCAACACACAACTCTACCGCTCCGATTGCACCACAAATCAGATCCCGCGCTCTCTCATCCAAGTCCTACTCTTCAACCACGACGCTGATGTCGCTCTTGTGCCGAATTTCCTGCTTGGGCTTCATCGTCGATATCCAGTGCTTCGAGGGGTGATAGAGCAGTTTATTGCACCGGGGATGGGGAGGGTTATGAATGTGTTTGGAGGTGTTGTGTTGGGGAAATGGGTTTTTGGATTGAGGGGGAGTTATAAGGAATATTATAATCTTGAACAGACACATATTAGTCCAAAGGTGAGATCTAATCCAGGTGTTCTGGGAGACAAACCAGATAAGTAGCGGCGCGTATTCAAGTATGACTACAGCAACCCCGTCGCGTCAAGCCTAGCATAAGCGAAAATAGCCCCCATCGTTCAGGGTGGTAAGGACTAGGACATGAGACCCGTTGAAGGAGCAACAGTAAGTGCGCTTGCTCCTGTCTGCCTGTTCAGTGTAATGCAGAAAGATGTCTCTGGAAGGTGGAACGAAGTGGAGGTTACCATGTGCCGGCGCTGGCTCGTACATTCACGTTGTGGACGAATGGTAAGTTATTCAAGCAGTTAGGTCGCATGGGAGGTCACTTTGTTTTCCGACGCCGTGCTCTCATATCCGACTGGTTCTTTGGTTCATTAGCTCTTTTGGTTTGCACCTGTCCAGATTACAGATGGAATAGATAGGTGAGATGCCGGCGAAGAAACGGTAAAAACGGTCATGGGTGGAGTATACTGAATATATTGAAACCTGCTACCAACGCTTTTTCAACTCGCTCCTGATAACCTCAACCCTGAAAATTTCGAAGTTGGACCACTCGTTCATGCAATGCCTCGTACTCTGGTTGCCACACCAGTCGAGTTGTAAAGCTGTCGCTCTGAAGTAGCCCATAGCAATAATACATATACCTCTCTTCTGTCATATGAACATCCTAAATCTAGATCATCTCTTACACCCTCAACAATTTCGCAGCATGCTTCACAATGGTATCGACCTGTGGGAACGACAACTCTTCCAATTTCTGGGCATATGGTGTCGGTACTTCAGCGCCAGTAACTCGTACTGCTGGAGCCTCCAGGTAATCGAAAGCGTATTCCATGGTCAAAGCCATGACTTCAGCTCCAACGCCGAAAGCAGGGAAGTCGGAGCTGACACACATCATGCGGCCAGTCTTTTTCACCGAGTTTATGATGGCTTCAACGTCCATCGGTTTTACGGATCGGAGATTGAGGACTTCAGTGTCGACGCCATATTTCGATTTGAGTTGCTCAGCGGCGTCGAGGGAGAGACCGACGTTGCGGGACAGAGTGACAATAGTGAGGTCTTTGCCTGGCCGTTCGATCTTGGCTTTGCCGAAGGGAATGACGAAATCGCTCTTTTGAGCGGCCTCGGACATGGGAAAGGTTTGGCCGTAAAGCAGTCTGTGCACGTTAGAGGTGGACTCTGGTTCAAGACTGCAATGCTTACTCGTTCTCCAGCACGACGACTGGGTTCGGGTCACGGATTGCAGCCTTCATTAGACCTTTCGCATCTTCTGCGCTCCAGGGTGCAACCACCTTTAAGCCTGGAATGCTGCCATACCAAGCGGAGTAATCTTGAGAGTGCTGAGCTGCGACACCCATGGCGAAACCATTGGGACCTCGAAAAACGATAGGGCAAGGTTGAATGCCACCAGACATGTAATGTGTCTTTGCGGCCGAATTAATGACTTGATCGATGGCCTGCATAGCGAAGTTGAATGTCATGAACCTATCCACCAAATCAGTCTCTTGTCTCCATTCCTCGTTGTTCAACACTCACTCGCAAACAGGGTGGAGACCAGCTAAAGCAGCACCGACTGCTAGACCACAGAATCCAGACTCGGTAATGGGCGTATCAATAACTCGCTTGGGTCCAAATCTGTCGAGGAGTCCTTTCGTGACCTTGTATGCGCCTACAACGATTAGTCTGCCGTGCTCTAGACTCTTCTCAATCTGCCGTACCATTGTATTGTGCGACTTCTTCACCAAGGATGAACATCTTTGGATCGCTTTCCAATTCCTCCGCTAGGGCTTCATTAAGGGCATCTCGAACAGTATATGTGTTTCCCGCATCGGCATATCCTCGTATTGATGTGAACGCAACTGGTGTGGCTCTGCGGATTTGTGTAGGTCGTGTAATCGAACGCTGCGACACCAGACGGGAAGCTGGTCTAAATAATCTTGAAGTAGACATGCCGAATATGAGAATGTAGAAGGGTTGTTGTGAATTTCCTGGTTCGGTGCAAGAGGAGAACGAATGTGAGGACGGAAACTACAGTAGAATATCGACAGGAACCCAACAACTTTCAACAGGTTCACACGATCTTACAACTCGCAATTAGCTTGAAAGTCAAGTGAAAGATGAGATAGCGCAGCACAGTATTTGGTAGTGAGCTCGCCAGAATAAACCCCGTTGAGTATTCCCAAGCTCAGAGGACTCCCTGTTGGGGTTCTCCTATTGGCCTATCTGCTCCGCTGCAGTTTCCCCCATCCCTAATCAGGCATTCTATTTCTACAGTAACTTAGTCAGCCCTAACTCGAGCCGCCTACTCCGTAGCAGAACAGCCAAGTACGTTACAGGTCACGAGTACAATACGGTCCTCACTTCCACCATCGCGCTCATGGGATATATCACCATGTCTTCTCGTCCTCTGCTACACGGCAGTGCCGAGAGAGTGGTATTCGACGATGAAGCTATTTCGGTACAGCTTGTTGGTGCCAGCATGGAGTTCATTTACGGCCGCCCATCAGCCTGGCGCTGCTGTACCGGACCCGGCTCCGTTACGCGATCTTGAATTCGGTGACCTCAACTTTCTGCACACTACCGACACTCATGGCTGGCACGCCGGACATCTGCTTGAGGGGTCATTTAGTGCCGACTGGGGTGACTACATCTCTTTCACCACACGACTAAGAGAAAAGCTGGAACAAGATGGCAAGGATCTGATCGTGATCGATACTGGTGATCGAGTTGAAGGAAACGGCCTCTATGATGCCTCGGACCCTAGAGGGAAATATACCTTCGATATATTCAAGGAGCAAGAGATAGACGTGTTATGTTCTGGCAATCATGAATTGTACAAGAATTCTTCTGCAGAAGACGATTACCGAAAACTAGTGCCTGCTTACAAGGGCAACTATCTTGCCTCCAACTTGTGCATATATGATCCAGATACTGGTGATCTTGTCCAGCTCGCCCCAAGAAGCCGTGTTTTTACTACAAAGAAGACAGGCATCCGTATCCTAGCCTTCGGTTTCATCTACGATTTCACACGCAATGACAGGAACACCTACGTGATCCCTGTTGGAACAGCCGTCAAGCAGTCCTGGTTCACGAAAACTATCCATGACGCTGACGTGGACCTCATTGTGGTCGCTGGCCATGTAGCGCTCCAATCTTATGAGTTTGGCCTCATCCACAAAGCTATCCGCTCAATCAAATCAGATGTTCCTATCCAGTTCTTCGGAGGCCACTACCACATTCGAGACTATCGCATCTTCGACGAAAGAGCTCACGCAATAGCAAGCGGGCGATTCATGGAGACGATCGGTTTTCAGTCCATCAGCAACATCAAAACCAACTCATCAAACAAGAACATTAGCTTCTTCCGCCGCTACATCGACAACAATCTCTTCAGCCTGCAGCATCATACCAACACAACGCCTGAGGCCTTCCATACGTCGCTCGGTCATAATGCCAGCGCATCCATAGCCCAAGCGCGTGCCGAGCTGAAACTCGACCAAACCTTTGGCTGTGCACCTCAAGATTACTGGATGTCACGAGCACCATACCCACATCCAGATTCGGTCTTCACCCTACTAACCGATGAAGTATTCCCCGACATCATCAACCCTCGGCGCCAGAACAAAACTCGCATAATAATTGCAAACACAGGTGCAATTCGGTTTGACATCTTTAAAGGTGCCTTCACTCGTGACAGCACATATATCGTATCCCCCTTCACGAGCGATCTCCAATTCATCAAAGATGTTCCCTACGGTCTCGCAAAGCAAATCCTCCCCATTCTAAACCGTGGGGAACCGCAGGTGCTTGAATTGACGCAGCTTGCCAATCCAACCAAGAAATGGAAATTCGATCTCTCAGTCCTCCCACCTCCCGAGCAGCAGAGCATAAATGCAGTAAAAGAGACCAGCGCCGGGCGCGACAGTAAAATTCATCATATCGAGTCTACAAACATCATAAGCAACAACAAACCCATCCAACGCCCACTCCAGCACTCCCTCCAAGCTGGTCAGCCCGATGACAACCCACATCAATTCCCTCTAACACCAGGCTACACAACAACAGACGCCTTGGGCCACGAAGGCGACGACACAATCCACTCCCCAATAACATTCTACGAGGTGCCCAACTGCATCCAAGCTATCTTCCCCAACTCTACCTCGAAAACCATCCCCGACAATTTATCCACAACAAGCACGAATGCAAACGCAGACGCAGAACCAGTGGACTTGCTTTTTAACGCTTTCTTGCAGCCTTATATCCTCGCGCTTCTTAATGTCCTTCCTGAACTCCCAACCCTTGGAGACCATTCCGCCGACGCGAGTCGTCCGCCGCTTTGTGTACAGGACGGTCGGTGCGAGGATATGCTGTTTGAGGAGAGCGTGGAGAGCTACAAGCAGGGTCTCGCGAAGGAAGTGGATCTGGAACAGGAAGTGAATGGGCTGGTTGATAGATTCGAGAGGAGGAAGTATAGTAAGGATGACGTGGAGAATTATGTTCCGGGAGAGACGTTCACCAGTATATTTGCTGGATGGATCAAGGAGAACTGGGCGAAGAATTGTCCTGAGGGTACGAAGTTTGTTTGACTTGCAGACAAGCTGCAGAAGTTTTACTAGAAACAGGCTAGAGAACATGATAATTGGTCGGTTCATGGTATGTTGTCCGTAACGGTATACCCTTTAACCTATACACTTTGACAAATCGGACTTGTTGCTTCTCTGCTTGCAATCTATTGATCGGCCTTCGTCATGTTGCTCTGCAAGCCCTGAAATACTCCAATAACATCTGAAATCTTCTGAACAATGATTGTGAGCAAAGCCTCATTTCTCCAGCCCTTACTCATTGTTACGCCATGTCAGTTGTGGTTGTACTCGAACTCTTTCTCAATATCTGATGTGTTCAATGGACTCTTTTCGAACCTTAATTTGATCAGTTCCAGGAACGGTCGCTGCCCTCTTCGGTTCCACTTGCTGCGGTCGACACTAGTTGGTGTTTTGTTTGTGGCGTCAGATAACCCAAGTCTGCCCTCCTCTTTGGTGCTGACTTCGTCGTCCTTATTTCCTTCTTTTATGCTTTGTACAGGGCTAGCTTCATCCACACTGCTCCGGTGTGCGCTTTGGCTCCGTTCTTGGGTCGGGGAACGAAAGTTGTTGAGTGACATCCGAGACATGACACGTCGAATCTTGCTACTCATTGTTGAACTGCGTGACTTGTGAGTCGTGAGCTGATCGTCGCTTGCAGGTGTATTGCTAGGCACTTCAGGTGTTTTGGTTGGTGTCTCTACTGTTGGCGAATTAGAAACTGAGGCCTCGATTGCGTCTTGACCAGCGGTAGGTGT
>Ga0068628_1000108_pt1 | contig 19576 bp, 19 predicted proteins | sample InSIn2gowninarea_FD_77431 | JGI IMG/M metagenome (GOLD analysis project Ga0068628, IMG submission 77431) | Clean room microbial communities from NASA Spacecraft Assembly Facility at Jet Propulsion Laboratory, Pasadena, California, USA -... ... | reverse complement strand
CAATCAAAACAAGAATCCAAAGAAAATGAAAAATTAACAAATGCGTAGGTCAATCAACTAAATAAAAATCCAAAAAGGTGTTTAGCCAAAAAATTTATAGAAAGGGTCCCCATTATTTGAGTTAAGCAAGTCAAAAAATGGGGGGGGGGGGTGGTTGTGTTTTTACAACAACAGTATGCTACCATTATAAATTATTTCATGGGATAATTCTCAAATACTCTACCTATGATAAGGAGCTCTATGCCATAGTAAAAGTTGTCTAAAAGTGGGAGAAATATACAATGGAAAGGAGACAATAATACACATAGATAGTAGCTGCTACAATACTTCCAAGCCCAAGGTAAGTTATAATAGACTAGTAATTACAAGTGGATGGGTTTTTTTCAATAATTACATTTAGTAATCAAGTACAATAAGGGTAACAAAAAAAAATGGTCAACACGATTTCCAAGGCCACCCACATCAAAGGTCACATCTTTCAGAAATTTGATGCACATGGATCTTATCCCCAATCATGCATACAAAAAGGTGTACATAGAGGATGAGGTTTTCAAGGAGGTGTTTCAACAATTACAAAGCTAGAGTCATGTGCATAATGGTGATAGAAGAGTTGATTATCATCTCTATAATGGGTTACTATATAGGGTTATGTGTTCCTACATTTGAATGACTATAAATAATTAAATAGGCCCACACCTCCAAAGTTGGATAAAATTTTGGTATATGGAAACTATGGAAAACTTACAAATATATGACTAGTAGCCTAGCATGCAAAAAGATACAAGATTTTATACAACCCTAGTAATATGAAATGTCATCCCTTAAATGTACCCAGTCATCCTTAGGAAAGAAATATCATGGATGTTGTGGGAGGTGTACAAATAACCAAGAAGGAACATGACTACATATTCATGGTAGTTGATAGGTTTAATAATGACCTAAGTTTTATAATGAAGGAGATAAAAGTTATGGAAGGAAATGAAATACACAAAAAAATACATAAAAGGGAAAGCTCAGTAATATGGTGAAAATTGAACTTTTATTAGTAAATGAAATAATATGTTATTGTAGAACATAAACAATCTAAAATGGTGTTGGTGGCTATATGCACTTAAAAAAGCTACTAGATGAGGATAATGGAATCAAATTTAACATAAATAAATAATCCTAGAGGTACAATTCACTTTGTAGGCACCAACCTATTAGGGACACTAATCCCCATTGTTTTGTAAGCACCAACCTATTGGGGACACCAATCCCCACTGATCTATGATTTATAATATTCTCTTTTCTAATGTTTGGTGAGCCCAAGTATTGTAGCAATAATTCTACAACTCCTGGGACTTACTTCTCTAATTTTATCAACCCAGTAGTTCGTAACAAACTTGGAAGCGACAGTGCTGTATGCACAAGTACTAGTTCTTGCCCCAACTGTCACTTGGTCAGCTAGCACAAGTCCGCGAGGGCTCAAGAAAAATTCTATAGATCTTAGAAGAAGCTTTGTAACTGATGAATGGAAGCTAACTCGAAGGGAACTAACCTACTTGCAGAAAGGAACTGAAAGCCAATAAGAAATGTAAACCCTAGCAAACCCTAATTCTGCCAGCTAATCTTACCGATGCGAAAATGAAGATGAAAACTATGATAAGGGGTGCCATTACTTCTATGAGGATCAAATGCATGTGTCTACACTGCTTCTAGCTAAAGAAAACATCTTTTTGTATTTTGGACTTAATTTATGAGAATTATCGTGCATGAACTTCTAACTAGTTTTCCACTCTGCAAGAATGGATCAAAGGATGAAATGCTTTGGGAAAGGGTTGGAAGGCTCAGAGAGGGTCTAAGGAATCCCTGGCATTCTTTCGGAGAGTTCCACAAAGTCTGTATGTTATGCAACCGAGTTTATGGACTTCTATAGGAAGTCTGCAGGGGTTTCTACAGGAAGTTTGTCAGTTCTACAGGAAGTTCAGAACTTCTACAGGAAGTTTTGTTATTCCTACACGAAGATCTAAAACCAGGCTTCAAGCAGCGGGAGAGTGAGGAAGGGTTGCATGGATGGCTAGGGGAATAGTAGAGGAGGTTGTAATGGCTCAACAGCAGAGAGGGGAGGTGATGAGGGTGAGTGTAGAGGCAGATTTGTCTTAGGGGAGGTAGAGGGAATGGAAGGCCGAAAAACAGGGTATAGGAGCAGTGGGACAATTAAAGAACAAGGGGTCTCGATGGAGGATGGATCGTTGGTCTGGGCATGGTTTGGAAAGGTACGAGAATGATGGAGTAGCGTTGGACAGTGTAAATGAAACAAATCATCCAAGTCCTGCAAGTAGATGTTATTAACTTATGCCAACCGCTGAGTAAACCAATGAACATCAATGTATTCCTTGAGGAAATCGATGCATGGCACTGAAGCAACAAAGCATTCCAAGAGATTGACACTCAAGGAAACTTCTACCAACCGACAAGACTGCATTCATGATAGCATGAGTATGTAAACAGATATTTTTGAGTGGGCAGCACGGTCTGCGATTCTGTTGAGTGGCCCAAAATCGAGTCAGCAACAAGGGGGATACCCACCCGCTCCAGAACCTGGTTGGCGGCTCCTTTCCCGTTTGGAGTAGCGGGTCCAACTGGGGATGATGGGACCAGTTTCCCAATTTGAAAAGATGTGCTATGTGTGTTTGATTCTGATGAAGCTAATCTAACTAATGATTGCAAAACTGATCTAATTCTAACTTTCTAACTGACTCTAAGCTATCTTAATCTAACAGTAAACAAAACATCTAATCTATTCTAACCTAGGGGAAGACTTTCTTGTATTATGCGATCTAAAAATATTTCATACAACAACTGGTAATAAAGATCATTCAGCCATTATATGAATATAATTCATGTAAGATAAACCACTCTGCATAAAAAGTTATACAGAACAGTTGTGAACAACATATCGCACAATAAGCATTTTATAAGCTAAGCATAAATAAATGATCCCACCATACAAAAGTGCCAAATTGAAATCCAGATATTCATACGTTAACATACAAACAACTCCACTGCATATTATTTTCAGAATACGAGTAGAAATTAATCAAGAGATAAAAGTACCATTTATGACTAGTTTCACCCACAGACTTCAAACAATAATGATTTACCTCTACTTACTTCTAATATCTACTAAGAGTATAGAAGTGCAACATTAGTAGCAGATATTAACATGTAAACATAAATAAATCTCGGCCCATCCATTCATCAAAAACCACCGCAGAGGGTACAAAAATGCATGTTCCCAGGAACAGTTTTTTGACAATTTTCCGGACCCTTCTCTAAATGCCAAGAGAAGGGTTACATACTGCTAACTAACCAATTTTAGTTACACAAATTTAGGGACACGGCTTCAAACAACCGCCCTAAGATTAAAGCAAATTACTTTCTAAAAATAAATCTAATTTCTAACCATTTCTGTTTTTACTCCTTGGGGTTGTAATCAATGCAATGTTAGTTTGGACAGAGTCGGTTGACCGTCTTATCCTTTTTCCTGGGTTGTGAAAGTGGAAATAACAAGCGCTGGCACCTCCTTCTGACAGATTAGAAGATATTTTTAAATATATCCCTTTGGCTGAGTGGCGTCACTGTATGTATTCTTAGTATAACCCAGATTTTTCTTAAATTGACGGTGTTGTTGCTATTTTGCTTCACGGCCGTGTAAATGACTCAGCAAATTAGGAATTTTATTGCCTGGTCAATTTCTTGTATTGAATTTCACTTCCGTTCTTTGTTCCAGGCTTTTCTGGAGTTTCCTCCCTCTATAGTGTTTTTCTTTTTCTTTAGCCAGACTTAGTTTCAAGATCTTTTGCGAATATCCTGCTTTTGTGCGCCTTTGACTCTGAGTCTAGGATAGTCTAATTTCGTTAGCATCTGTTGAGTGATGACGCTGTAATCCGCGGCTCTGCTGCATGCAATATCCACTTATGAAGGCATCTCATCTCTATGTGCTCTGAGTATTGGCGCTCTTTCCTTTTCCTTAGATGTTTCTTGCATATAGATTTATATTAGTTTCTGCTTTGCAATTCCGTAAGGAAAGAGAAATGACGAAGAGATTGACACAAAAAGATTTAAAATTAAATGAATGCTTAATCATGACATTCATTTATGACCTGACTCTTCGAAAAACGTAATACAATCATCACTAAATACTCAGGCGTGTGACCATTAATTTCCTTTGATGGGTGCATTCATTACCGAGTTTTACAGAAGATTGTGATGTAGTGGAGTGACGTCGCAGCGATCACAGGATCACAATATCGCATGGTTGTTGGGTTGCAAATATGCTTGCATTGTGATGCGATATGCGATGGTGCGAAAAATGCGATGATGTGGTATGCGATGATCGCAATATCGGCTATCGGCAATTCGTTAAGTTCGTCGTTTGGGAGCTTTCCCCATATATGCGATGCGATGGATATCACATCGCTCTTTTGTGATTTTTCTTGTGAGCGTGGGAAAGCGCTTGACTCTCTTTATGCGATATGATATAGCCTTTAGGGGGCTTAAACAAGAAAATTTATTCAAAGCTAAATTTTTTGAATTTTTCTAAGGGTCCCCTCTTTGCTTAATTTTATTGCTAATGCCAAGTAAAGAAGGGGGGTTGTTGGTGACCACAACAATGGCAATTCACTGTGAAGAACCAGTTATCTCTGCTTTTCTATTGACATTCCACTTCCGAAACATAAATTTTTTTGTATGTCTAACTCTTTGTTATGGATAGATAGAGTAATTTACCTCATACCTGATCAGCGATGTTTTGTCTCAACCTCTTTATATCTTTTTGGTCAGCTTTCCTTACTTATTTTTTCGTATTCATATCAAACATTACTTGGTCTTTTTATTACAGATAAAATAAGGTCTTCTCTGCGTGCTAGCTTTGTAGTATGCTCATTTTTCGTAGGTAGAGCCTCTGCTGCCCGCAAGCGTCCATAGCTTCGACAGGGTTACCTTTTATCTAGCAATGATCCTTTTTATTGCTTGAGGGTATTAACAACATATTAGAGATAAATCCTTTTTGACACTTTTTCTTTTTATTCTTTTATTCTACAAAGAACAATGTCTTGGTTTGGTGGCCAAATTACGACACAGTCATTCACTTGATTTACACTTTTGTTGAACAAGTCGGCTCGTGATGAGACCCCTTGTTTTTTGATTGCAACAATCTTAAGTCATTGCCCTGTTTTGGTAGACAGTTTTGGCAAAGTCAGCAAATTATATATCTGTGATCATGATAAGCCGGCTCGTGATGAGACCTCTTATTCTTTGCGATATAGTGTTTCTGGGATTGTCTCTCTGGATGCTGTGATTTCCTTGTAGCAGGGAGGAAGTCATTGTAGTTTCCTTAAGAAAGCTCTCGACGACAATAATAGAGTAAAAACAACAACTTTTGCAGGGAATACTTATTTTATTGTTAATGATACTTTTCGTTGTGCTGATATGAAACAATATTTTTAGCAAGGGTCTCTTTCATTGAGGTTTGTAAGGTTTGAAATTAACATCACATTCAGAGCAGGAGTTAACTCTATTTGTCAATAAGAAAAGTCATATTGTTTTTCAAAAATTTATCTATTTGTACAAACGTTATCAAAATCTGATAGAGATTTGGCGTGCTCTTTCATGAATTCTCTTAAGATGGTCATTCACAACTGGTTTTATTTGAAGAAAAGAAAAATAAAAACAAACTAAGAGAAAAACTACAATTAAAACTATTCTACAAAAATGAAAGGATGAATTTTTATGGAAAATATATTTTGAGGATTTGTCCATTTATAGGCAAAGAATCTCTTCTACCTGCCAAATCCTGCAACATGAAAGTTGATGGGCCTATGACTTCTATGATTTGAAAAGGACCAAGCCATAATTTTTGAAACTTTGTGTGCTTGCCTTTTTCTTCTTGAGCCTTATCCCATTTCAAGAGCAGGTCTCCTATTTGAAAATTTTTTTCTGGTTATTATGCTTGCGTCGAAAGAGGATTTTATCAGCGCTTGGTGATGAGCATGGGTTTTCTTGGCTTGTTCTCATCATTCTTCTAGCTTAATTATTTCCATTTGCCTTAGCTTTAATGAAGAAGTAGGTACTTCGTCGATGTACTATACTAAAGACAAGGAGGGAATGAGCAGGTGAGTCGGAAGAACTACTTCTTTCCCATAAACCAAGTTAAAGGGAGAAGTACCGATTGAAGCCTTCTTTGTTATTTTATCTGCCCATAAGGCATTCACCAACACTTTGTGCCAATTCTTTTGATTTTGATCGATTGTTCTTTTAATGATCCTAATCAGATTCTTATTCGTTGATTCAGCCAATCCATTTCCTTGTGGATAGTAGTTGGTAGAATACTTAAGTTTAAATCCTCTTTTAAGCGCGAACTCAGTCATTGCATTTCCAGAAAAATATGAGGGATTATCGAACATTAAGGCCATCAGCAATCCAAACCTAGTAATGATAAATTGATCTATAAATTCAATTATATTTTCAGAATTAACCATCTTGAGAGGAACTGCTTCTACCCATTTGGTAAAATAATCTGTGGCCGTGAGGATATACTTATGCTATTTGGAAGAGTGAGGAACGATCTCACCTATTATGTCCAAGCCCCATTGACTGAATGGTTGGTCAATGTGGACCGGCTGTAGTGGCATGGACGCCTTCCTTTGTTTCCCAGCAACAGTTTGGTAGATGCGGCATTTTCTTACGTAGTCGTAAGAATCTTTGAACAGCGTGGGCTAGTAGTATCCTGCGCGTAAGATTTTGTGTGCGGTATCATCTCCAGCATAGTGTCCACCTGCTAGTCCGTTGTGGAGTTCCTGCAAAACCTTTTGGGCCTCAGTTTTCTCAAGACACCTGAGAAGCACAGAATCATAATTTCCTTTAAACAAAACATCATCTATGAGCTGGTATTGTTTGGCTTTTAATCTTAGAGTTCTTTTCTTGGTATGATCCAAGTGTGATGGAGCATACCCGTTCTTAAGAAAACAGATGATGTCAGCATATAATGATTCAACGTCGTTCAGGCTTACCTTATACGTGTGTACCTCTTCAAATGAGCTTTCAGAAATATGGGATGCCCCGGCTAGCATCTTGCAGAAGCCTTGGCCTCTCACGATGCTTGCTGGTTTGATCTCGAGATCATACTCTTGTCGGGCGGTTATCCAATTCGCTCTGTTCTCGCCCACGTCCTTCTGTATCAAAAGGTTTCTGACCACTGCAAACGGTACTATGACTTTGGTATGGGCTTTTAACAGAAAAGGTCTGAAGTACTTGATCACTTTGAAAACAGCATATGCTTGTTTCTCTACGTCGGAGTAATTGAGTTCAGCACCTTGAAGATTTGAACTAAAGAAGGCGATTGGAGCTTCTTTCTTCTCTTGATCAGCTTGGTTTAATATTGCGGCATAAGATTTTTCTGAAGCAAATGTGTATAAGGTAAACGGTTCTGAAAAATTTGGGGTTGCCGAAGATGGAGTGTTAATAATAGCTTGTTTTATTAAGCTGAAATCTTCTTGCTCATCTTGTCCCCATTTGAAAATAGAATTCTTTTTTATCATTTGTTGTAATGGAGAAATAATGCGTGAAAAATCTGGGACAAATCTTTTCACAAAATTCATTTGTCCTAGGAAGGATTGCATGGTATTTTTGTTATGAGGCATGGAGATTTCGGAAATTTCCTTGATTCTGTCGGGTTCGATATGGATACCAGATTTCGACACTATGAATCCTAGAAGCTTCCCTTCACTTAAAGCGAAGAAAGAGTTTTTTGGGTTAAGTGAGATTCCATATCTCAAACATCTCTGGAAGATTTGTTTTAAGTCTTTGAGATGGTCTTTTCTATTTTTAGAATACACTGTTATATCATCCAATTAAATTACTACTGACTTATTTACTAAACCTTTAAACGCAATGTCCATTGCTCTTTGGAAAGTAGCACCGGCGTTGATCAGCCCAAATGGAATCTTTCGATATGCGTACGTGCCCCATTTGGTTTGAAATGTTGTTTTTAACTGATCATCGGGGTGCACTAGAACTTGATTGTATCCTGAAAATCCATCCAGGAAAGACATTAGTTCTAAGCCTGCTACTGCCTGTAGTATTTGCTCCATAGGTGGGAGGGGAAAGTTATCTTTCTGACAGGCTTTGTTGAGATTCCGGAAGTCTATACAGATTCTAATATCCCTGTTTTTCTTTCTAACGAGCACCATATTGGATACCCACTTAGAATGTCTAACGGGAAAAATTATCTTGACTCTCAACAATTTATTTAACTCAGTTTTTATTTGATTTTCTAGATTGGGGTGAATTTTCCCGAGTTTCTGTTGGACAAGTTTCTCGTTGTCAGTCATAAGGATAACATGTTGGATGATAGACATGTTGTATGTTTTGAGCTCATCGTAGTTCCAGGTGAAAACGTTCTTGTATTGCCTCAAAAGGCAGATATATGCTGATTTTTCTTGAGGGGTTAGGCCATGGCCTAGGTTAACGTTTTGCGGTTTCTCGTCGGTTCCTAAGTTCAGTAGTTCATAATTCAAAGTAGAACTATAAAGTTTGGAATTGGCGGACTTTTTGAACCGAATTTTCAAATCATACAAATCTTCTAACTTGACGACCGATTTGGGTATAGCATTATCAGTGCTATTTGGCTGTATTCGATGATCATGATGATCCTCATCAATGATTTGGTTTGAGTATGATCCTTCGGAGGTGAGGAAATCTACAATATCTGGATCATCATTAAACACTCTCCAATTGGTGATGCTGTCAAGAATGGAAAATTTAAGTATTAATTCTATATAAAATCTATCTGGACAAAAATCGTCTGAGGGGATTAGTCTAGATGCTATATTGGCTAATAGGTCTGCATTTGCATTCTGGAGCCTTGGAATCGAGGAAATATTGAATGCTAAAAATGAGCAGTGAGATCTTGAACTAATGATTGATAATGCTTTAAATGACTAGACAGGCAATGAATGGTGTTACGTACCTGTTTCACGACGATCTCGGAATCTCCAAAGACTTGAAGATGTTTAACATTCATTCTGATTGATTTATGCAGACCTTGAACCAGGGCCTCATATTCGGCCGTGTTATTGGTGCAATAGAACTCAAGTCTACATGTGAGCATGGTCTTTTTCCCGTCTGGACTGATTAGAACGCATCCTGCTCCTGCTCCCTCGTTGGATTTGGAACCATCAAAATAAAATTTCCAAAATAAAGACGTATTTACAGAACTATCTAAAAAATTAAAACATTTTGATTCATCAGTTTGTGAAAAAATCTCAATTTGGGACACAACTGAATTCTCTAAATACGGTGATATATGAGCATTGAAATTTCCCAGAAAAGAGTCTACTGCGTAGTTGCCTATAATACTACTATTGTACATGATCGCTTCATTCTCTCCTTCTAACTCCGTCACTATGTATTTCTGGTGTAGTTCTCGTTCGAATTTTATCTGATTTGGCTTACCATTGTAGGGGAGCCACATGTGCGACCAATCGGTTGAGAAATATCCGTTAAGTTTATCGGACCAGTCCCTGCTGAGAATTAAACCATAAAATTCAGGGATGTCAGCCACCATAATGTCGATTACTTGACACATCTTTGGGTTAGACGATAGTCTTATGAGCACTTGATTAAGTTCACCAATCACTTTGACCTGAGATCGATCAAGTTGAACTATATGTATTGCAGACTTCTATGGATGAACATTCAATTTAGCACATATTTATCTAGGTAGAATATTTGTTGAAGCACCAGAATCAACTAAGCAGTTGTGCACATTTTTATTGAATATTTCGTATGTGAGGAGAAAAGGAGGAGTATGAGACCTCGATCTTCCTCCAATCAGAGCGATGTCATTTGGATCGATTTGATTGATCGCGTTGGGTGGAGGTATTCCCATGTTGTGGAAAGCTATGGATGTAGGTAAGAACGTAGTAGGTACGACATTCAATTCTTTCATTATTATCTTTTGTTGGTGTTTCAATTTGCTCAGTTCGTATAGAGTAACATTAGCCCGCGTCTTCTTCATATCATCAATGATGTTATACCCCATTTCATCCGAAACTATTAGTGTTTTTTATGGAGGCGTTTGTTCTGATTGGACGGGGTTAAATTCGGTCGCTCTAGGAGATGCTTTCTTTGTTGCGACCTTATCTTTTATTACAGGGCTTGCGCCCTTCTGTTTTTGGGTAGTCTGGGGAGGATCAAGTTGGTTCTTGCTTCGTGTGCTAACCGGAAATGCTTCTTGATCCTCTTCTTGTGGGAGGATAAAGTCCCACATTCCTTGTAGTTCCATGACTTCTTCATCTTCTGTTTGACCCTCAATAGGGTTCTCTTCTTCTTCTCCTTCTGATTCAACGTTAGAGACAACACTAGGGGGTTTCACCTCCATAGGAGGATTTCTTTTAAAATTCCTATAACGCTTTTTGGAAGAAGTCTTTGCAACTTGTTTCTTAATGTCTATCATCTCGTTGGACATGGCTTTTAACACCTTTTGTAATCCTTCCAAGTCGAAAGGATCTTTCGTTTGCTTCTTCTTGGTGTCTTCTTTGAAAGAGGTCTTTTTAGATTTACGTTCTTCTATCGCAGATCTCTTTTCTAGGGCGACTACACGTTTTTCTACTGCTAATGCCTCGGTCAAGTTTTCGACCAAGGTTTTTTTTTCGCCCTGTCAATGAAGATAGCCAAGTTAGGCGGTAAAGCCGTTATGTACCATTCACATCTTACCTCCTCGCTGGGTTGGGAAGCAGCGGGGATTTTATTGAGAATCTTGTTGAACCGTAAGTTGAAGTCTTTAATTTATTCTTTAGTCTCAGCTTTAAGATTGGACAAGACGTTGATCAACGTAGTGGTTGATCGGTCATCGCCAAATTTACTAAGAAATTGACTTTTGAACATGTCCCAACTAGTTATGGACCCGGAAGGTAACGAAAAATACCACGACCCGACTGTTCCTTGCATTGTATAAGGAAACAATTGGACGACAGCATCCTCGTTGGTAACTCCATTGAGATTAACAAAAAGCATAAAGTTATTGATGTGTTCCTTAGCTAACATACCTGTTTCAGGGTTGAACTTGGGTAGCCATCTCTCAGGATGTGCCGGTATTGGGCTCAATGGTGCAGGCATTAAAACTACTCCAGGATTGTTCCATGGAGTCTGAGCCATCGCTGAATTGCTGGTTAATAAAAGTGCAGAGGGTTACCCTTGATATTGACAAGATGAAGATATTTGATGATTGAAGAGGTGGATTCGTGGAATATGTATGAGTGTTTAGAGATGGGTATGTGGGTGGTTGACTTCGTGGTGAGGGGGTTGAAATGGATGAAGTGGATGAAAGAGTCTCACTGTCAGATTCTGGTGAGGTTTTCCTTGCTCTTTTTCTGGTAGGAAGAGGGAGTTCACTTGGTTTGATACCAAATTTTTTACTCTTGAATCTGGTAAGAGAATGAGCAGGATTATACTGAGAAGTCACACTGCTTTGAGATGTATCAGGCGTTTGAGCGGAGATGGAGAATCCCTTGAGTTTATGAATTAGAGTTTAAATCTCAAGGGGCTCAATGATGGATTAGTCTGATATATTGGGATAAGTAGCAGCGGTGGATACTCGAGCGACTTCAAACTCGGGTGTTAACCGTGTTGGAGAGGTCGAGGATGTTGGTGAGCGTAAGTTACTCTTAGAATGGTATTCGGATTTAGACTTAGATGCCATTCATAGTTCGAGGCCCTCCTTCTAGTGCCAAATATGTTGAGTGGCCCAAAATCGGGTCAGAAACAAGGGGGATACCCACCTGGTCCGGAACCTGGTTGGTGGCTCCTTTCCCGTTTGGAGTAGCGGGTCCAACTGGGGATGATGGGACCAGTTTACCAATTTGAAAGTATGTGCTGTGTGTGTTTGATTCTGATGAAGCTAATCTAAATAATGATTGCAAAACTGATCTAATTCTAACTTTCTAACTGACTCTAAGCTATCTTAATCTAACAGTAAACAAAACATCTAATCTATTCTAACCCGAGAGAAGACTTTCTTGTATTATGCGATATAAAAAGATTTCATACAACAACTGGTAATAAATATCATTCAGCCATTATACGAATATAATTCATGTAAGATAAACCAGTCTGCATAAAAAGTTATACAGAACAGTTGTGAACAAGATATCGCACAATAAGCAGTTTATAAGCTAAGCATAAATAAATGATCCCACCGTACAAAAGTGCCAAATGGAAATCCAGACATTCATACGTTAACATACAAACAACTCCACTACATATTATTTTCAGAATATGAGCAGAAATTAATCAAGAGATAAAAGTACCATTTATGACTAGTTTCACCTACAGAGTTCAAACAATAATGATTTACCTCTACTTACTTCTAACATCTACTAAGAGTACAGAAGTGCAACATCAGTAGCAGATATTAACATGTAAACATAAATAAATCTCGGCCCATCCATTCATCAAAAACCACCGTAGAGGGTACAGAAGTGCATGTTCTGAGGAACAGTTTTTTGACAATTTTCCGGACCCTTCTCTAAATGCCAAGAGAAGGGTTACATACTGCTAACTAACCAATTTTAGTTACACAAATTTAGGGAAACGGCTTCAAACAACCGCCCTAAGATTAAAGCAAATTACTTTCTAAAAATAAATCTAATTTCTAACCATTTCTGTTTTTACTCCTTGGGGTTGTAATCAATCCAATGTTAGCTTGGACAGAGTCGGTTGACCATCTTCTCCTTTTGCCTGGGTGGTGAAAGTGGAAATAACAAGCGCTGGCACCTCCTTCTGACAGATTAGAAGATATTTTTAAATATCTCCCCTTGGCTGAGTGTCTTCACTGTATGTATTCTTAGTATAACCCAGATTTTTCTTAAATTGATGGTGTTGTTGCTATTTTGCTTCACGGCCGTGTAAATGACTCAGCAAATTAGGAATTTTGTTGCCTGGTCAATTTCTTGTATTGAATTTCACTTCCGTTCTTTGTTCCAGGCTTTTCTGGAGTTTCCTCACTCTATAGCGTTTTTCTTTTTCTTTAGCTAGACTTAGTTTCAAGATCTTTTGCGAATATCCTGGTTTTGTGCGCCTTTGACTCTAAGTCTAGGATAGTCTAATTTCGTTAGCAGCTGTTGAGTGATACGCTGTAATCCGCGGCTCTGCTGCATGCGATATCCACTTATGAAGGCATCTCATCTCTGTGTGCTCTGAGTATTGGCGCTCTTCCCTTTTCCTTAGATGTTTCCTGCATATAGATTTATATTAGTTTCCACTTTGCAATTCCGTAAGGAAAGAGAAATGACAAGGATATTGACACAAAAAGCTTTAAAATTAAATGAATGCTTAATCATGACATTCATTTATGACCTGACTCTTCAAAAAACGTAATACAATCATCACTAAATACTCAGGCGTGTGACCATTAATTTCCTTTGATGGGTGCATTCATTACCGAGTTTTACAGAAGATTGTGATGTAGTGGAGTGACGTCGCAGCGATCGCAAGATCGCAATATTGCATGGTTGTTGGGTTGCAAAGCTGCTTGCATTGTGATGCGATATGCGATGGTGCGAAAAATGCGATGATGCGGTATGCGATGATCGCAATATCGGCCATCGGCAATTCGTTAAGTTCGTCGTTTGGGAGCTTTCCCCATATATGTGATGCGATGGATGTTGGATCGCTCTTTTGTGATTTTGCTTGTGAGCGTGGGAAAGGGCTTGACTCTCTTTATGCAATATGATATAGCCTTTAGGGGGCTTAAACAAGAAAATTTATTCAAAGCTAAATTTTTTGAATTTTTCTAAGGGTCCCCTCTTTGCTTGATTTTATTGCTAATGCCAAGTAAAGAAGGGGGGTTGTTGGTGACCACAACATATTCCTGCCTCTAGAAAGAGGTGAATCACGTGCAGACAGTCAACCCTTTTTCGAATTGTGAATAACTCTAATCTAATCGGTCTATTTCCAATAAGCTAAAGCAATTCTAACTCGTAAAACTAATCTATCTAACCATAGCAGAGAATTCGAAACATCAAGCTATATTCTAATGCTTGTAAGGAAAAGACAGAAACGTAATGCTACAGGAAAAATATTGATACAATGGAAGGAGGCCTATGCTCTCAGGTTGGGCCCAACCCCGAGAGCTTTAGGCTCCTTTAAAAACTCAGAATGTGATCCAAAACTGCTTGCTTTCCATTAAGAAATAATAATCATAAGTTCCAGAACGTGCCAACAATGGCTACAGTAATAAAAATAGAGCTTAACAGCTCATAATCCATAATGCAATTGTTTTTCCAAGAAACACAAATCGAAGGCTAAGCTTCAACATTTATACATTATGAGGTTCAAGCTGCCTCCGAAATTAGTGGGGCTCGGCTTGCCAAACTGAAAGTGAACTGCAGATCCCTTGAAATCTGTTTGGTTGCTTTTAAACTCGGCTGATATAGATATTGGAGCTCGGATCTATTGTTGAGGATCCCGAGGAAGGTCATTAAGACGGTGGACAACCTTCCTATGTTTCCTCAATACCATTTTAGTTGTCCCCTGGCCCTGATTTGTATGATTTTGCTCCAATAAATGCCAAAAAGCCTAAAATACACATGTGTTAGTCACCTAGGAATAATGCTTGCCCACATTCGTACAAAAGACATAAATAAACTAAAAAATGATGCATAAGACATGAGAAATGAATGGTTGAGCAGGGTTTGTGAGGCTAAATGAGCCCAAAATGTTACCAAAATTGGGGCTCATCAATTTTCTCTACTCTTCTTCAATTCTTTATAATTACCTCATAATATCTCAACTTATTTTCAATTCTTTGTATCCAACTCAATACTCTCAAATAATTGATCTTCTTTGACTCACTCCTCTCCTCACAACATCTCAAACATCTCTTCCAATCCTTTATATTTTTTCATTTTCCTTACCATTTTACAACTTTGTATTAATGTAAGAGAATATAACTCCATTGTATAGTGCTCATCTTGCATGTGCCACTAATGGTTAATTTCTCTCTACATTATTACTCCTCTCATTCCCTAAACAACACCTATCTCACACTTCTCAAGCCTACCACACTACACATCACTCTCATATTTCACACCACTCTCGCACTCCATTGTAGACTAGTCACACATTACACAACACTCTTGCACTCCATTGCAAACCACTGTCACATTGCACACCATTATATTTACTTATCAATGTTATATTTCCATAGATTCTATGTTAACTACTCTTCATCCCCAATTTATATTATTTGGAACCTTTGTTAATTGATCTCAGATCTATGTCACTACCTACAGTCATGAAATTATTTTAAAAATCCCTTCAATCCAACCTTTTTCAAATGTTTGACCAAGTTTTGTGCAATTAATTTTCCTATTTGTATAAGCTCTCATTTATCCAACCTTGACTACTTGATATTCTAGAATTTCTTAACCATCAAATTTAAACTTACAAAGTTCACACCAAATACCCAAAAACCATGGGCCATCCATATTAGGTGATCGTCATAATTTTTTGAATCTTTCATACCTAATGTTTTGAGGGCCTAATTTCCCTTGGCCCTTAGGTACTATTCCTTAGCACTTTGTGATTGAAAGCTTTACCAAGTGCCAACCATTCTAGTTGATTAGGTAAATTGATGAACGTTTTCATTGAAAAACGTCTAATGCATAATGATTTGGGGGTGCTTATCTCTTGGGTTCCAATTTTTAAGAGCCTCATTACTAGGTCTAGTGATTCAAGACTTAACATATTGAATATGACGAAAATCCATGAAAAATTTCATATCTAATGTTCTAGGGGCCCGATGGGAGATCCTTGTATTGGAACTTAACTCCTAAAGCCTCAAACTATTGTAGAAATGATTTTTTCATTAGCTGATGGTAGACTTGTTGTACTCTCCCCACTAGTGCCACATAACCCTTCTATTTTATATCGCCTCAAATATTTTCAAGGAGTTTGATGGTGATTTTGGAAATTATGTGGAAGAGAGTTCAAATCCCTTCATCGTATGCCACATTCCCTCAATAAGTTACTACCTTGCTGTCATTTTGGACCACTATTTAGTTAATATTTGATCATGTTGGGACCCCTTGAAATTAATAAAAGTCATCAATCTTTAATGGGTTATAATTTATTGATCAAATCTTCTTGTTAAAAAATGAAGGGCCTAAATTTCTCTATTGTGTGCCTTATCCAAGGATTGCCTTTTGCATCCAACAACTCTCCCCTTAGTATTGATATCAATGGAAACTCATTATATGCTATCCCCATAACACCAACATCAATAAAAACATATTTTCCAACAATCTCTCCCCTTTTGATTGATGGTATTCCCTGGAATTTGAGCTCTATTCTTGAATGTTGAAGGGATTCCCCTATCTACAATCTCTCCCCCTTTTCCATAAATTATATTTTTCTAACTGAAATTTTTTTCCTTGTCTACAATTATTCCTCTTCTGCAACTCCTCTCCTTTTGATTCTACTTCCCCTATCTGCAAATTCTCCCTTTTCAACACCTTCTTCTTTTCCTACAACTTAACTCCCCTTTTACATCAAAGGGTTGCATGACCTAATGCTTCTCCTTCTTTTCAACTCTTCCCCTTTTTGATAGTGCACGAGAAAGGAATTTCTCTCCCTAAGCTTATGCTTCAAGGTTTTATATATTGAATTCCTTTTTCAATCATTTCATTCTTTCTCCCTAAATATTCATTGTTTGTTTGAGTATTTGTCAATAATTTGTTTTCTTTCTAATAACTTCACTTTCTTTAGGCATCAAATACTAATTCATATCCTACAAACTTTCCATTTCATCATTCATCATTCATCTCACTTCTCATTATATTTGTTTTTTACTAATAAGATGAGAGAGATAGCATACTCATACAAAAATGTTTTCCTTTACCTTTATTAAGGACATATATATCATCTAAAGTTTCGCTTTCTTTTTCCATAGATATTATAGATCATTCCTTATTTATTTACAACTATTAGAATAAAATCTGTCCTTGTATCCTTTATCAAAAATTTGACTTACACATAGCAGATTATGCTTTAAACCTTCAACTAATAGGATTCCTTGAGATTTATCTTTTTCAATATTAACATTAAGTATTCATTTTCCCATTATTTTCGTTGATGTGTTATCTCCAAGAGTGATACTAACTCCTTTTATTTCCTTCAGAGAGAGAAATTTTATTTTATCTGTTGTCATATGACCTGAATATCCATTGCCTATATACCATTATCTTTCTTCATTTTGAAGACAGAGCTACACCACATTCTTTCTACTTCTCTTGCTTCCTACCCCATACCTTTGTCCTTTCATTTCTATTTTTGAGAATCTATTCTTCTCTAATTTGAGTTGGAGGCCTCAATGTACTACTTCTATAATCATGTGTTTTGTGCCAAATATTATTGCACTTGAAACATTCAACATGATCTAATATGGGGGGAAATAAGTTCTAATTTTTGACAAAATTCTCATTAAAGCTTCTAAGACTCTTTCTTACACAACCATTCCTTGAGATATTATTTGATCTCCTTCTCTTGTTCCTCATATAGTCATGTCTTACATAGCCTCTACAATCTATTTCCTTATGACCAAAATTATTACATGAAAATAAATAGAGATGAAAGAAAATTTGATACCTATATAAGAATGGCATTCTTAGGGGAATAGTTTTTCTAAACCCTTTTTTACTCTTTTTGTGATGAAAATTGGATCTCATATAATTATTTAACTTCTTTATGGTGCTATTTGTATCACTAACAAGGTCATGTATTTGTTGATCCTTAGATGTAGTTATAATAACCTTCCTTGCATTATTATGTGGTCCTTTGAGCATATTATCATAGATTTTAGGTTCTTCCTTATTTTTATTTCATTGAGCTTTATTATCCTTTCAATGTCTCATGATCTGATTTACATATAAGATCTATTTAATTGATGGATATCTATAGTAGTTGATAATGTTATCTAATCTTTAATTCCCTTCTAAAAGCTGTGACTCAACTAAGAAATTTCCTTCTCTAGATACTTTCCTAAGGATACAACCTCTCCTTCTAGTTTCTCACAATTTGTTCCTCTCTTTCAATTTTTTTTGTTTCATAAGTTATGTGTGTCCTTATATTATTTACATGCCTAACATGTGGCTTGATTATCCGTGAACCAAGGATATCTAAGGCATAAAAATCACTCGGGGATCACACATGGCCTCATCCACACTATCCCTTAGCATGACTAGTTTTTTTTCCCACAGAGTTCTGAAATGGTAACCTTTATACCACAAAGTGTCGTATTATAACATCCTTTCACTATCTATTCTATGCCCCATGGTCATTTCCTTCTATTTTAGTTAACATGTCAATATATCCTCTATTTTCTTAGCCTCTTATAGTTTTATCTTTAGGAGGATGGTTGATGCTTCATCAGAATAATGATCTTTTTGTATCATATTTCAGATAGTTCCTTTCAATTTTTATTCTCTCTTTTGAGTGCTTTTATTTATTCTAGGGAACTAAAAGTTCTCCCTCAAAATTTACCTCTACGTTAATATCTTCTTCCCCTTAATCTAATTTCTCTTGATCATTTTCTAGAGTCTTTATGGCCATGAATAGGAATTATTCTTTGATTTCATCAACTCCATATGCACCATTATCTTCTAATGAGATACCATCTTATTTACAATAAAAATATTTTATTCCTAAGGTATCTTTTCTTTTTATGTTTATAATCTTTTCTTGTATCTTTATATTATTCTTCATCATCACTATCTTCTAATTTTGCATGTGGACATTTAGAAGTAAAATAAATTACTCTTCCATAATTAAAAGATTTGGATGACAACTTACCTTTATATTTTCCATATCCTCCCTTCAACATTCTTAAAAATTGAGCTTCCTCTTCATTTGATTCAGATGTCGAATGATCATGGTCCTTGTGCCCTTTTGTTATCTTTGATGTTATGAAGGTTTCTTCCTTAAATCTTGGATTTTCTTTTCCTATTCTTAACTAATATGCATTGAGGATTCGATTTAGTTCATCCATCTTCATATTCCATAGACCTTTATTTCTTCAATGAATGAATCCTTTGCTTTAAACATCAATTGAAGAGATCTCAAAATTTTGTAAATAGTTATTAGTTCATCAAACTTTTCACCAAGTCCTCTAATACTTTTCACAACCTCCTCTAAATGAAGGAAAAGTCTTGAAACATGTTCTTCTTCATTCATATTTAAACTTTAAAATTGAATTTTATGAGTGTTAGTCTTAGAATTCTTTACCCTTTCATCTCGTTCATATTGACTCTAAAGCTTGCTAAAAATTTATTTAGCAGATCCACACTACATTACCTTAACACAATCAAAGTCTAAAACACCATATAAAATGGCATTCATAGCTTCTCAATTATTTACAAAATCATTTTTTCCATCTAGATTGATTGAGGGCTTGTTGGAACTTTATAACCATCTATCACAAATAGGAAAATATTAGCACCAAGTGACATTAGATATTTCCTCATCCTAATCTTCT
>Ga0068628_1000107_pt1 | contig 19586 bp, 17 predicted proteins | sample InSIn2gowninarea_FD_77431 | JGI IMG/M metagenome (GOLD analysis project Ga0068628, IMG submission 77431) | Clean room microbial communities from NASA Spacecraft Assembly Facility at Jet Propulsion Laboratory, Pasadena, California, USA -... ... | reverse complement strand
TATTTTGGTGTTTAGTCCTCATCAGACAAAGTGGAAATACTTGTAAGTAGTTTGATTGACTATATCTTTAGGGACTTTTTGGAGAGCTCTCTTTGCTCCTAGTTGGCCTAACTTCACAGATTTTTGAGTCTTTAATTAGCTCTCTTAAAAATAATTAAAAGTGTTTAATCGACTAGTTCATCGGTCTAGGAGGCTTCGTGGGCTTTCATGTACAAGTGTTGAAACTTCTCCTCAAAGGCATAGGAACAATTTTGCTGGTGATTTCCAATTAGTGGCAGTAGACGCAATGGAGATTGATCCTCTTGTTGAAGTTATTGATTCATAGAATAGACTTGGTATAAGTAGAAAGTTAGATAAAAACACTCGAGTCCTTTCTAGAGTCCTCTTCTAGTTGGAAGACGTTATTGAGGTTGAAGAGCTTCCAGAGTCTCTTTTGACTCCTAATTCTCATATTCCTTCTGATCATCTAGACATTTTATTACACATTGTGACTCTGCCCAATAGGACTTCGAGCCTAGGTATATTTCAATCTTTTCATTTCATGACCACTGCTAGGAGTATGGCTTCCACCATGAGTGTTACTAGTATACAAAATCTTGTATCAGTAAAGGAGTAGGAACAATTTACATGCCTTTCGTTGCTCCTAGCATTGCAATATTTCGCTCTACCTCCATTCCATCTTTGAGTGGGGGCACCCAATATTTTTCCTCTGGCACCGATTTTATCCCATTTGGAATGCAAACCAGCACAATTCCTTTGGTTCCATTAAGTTTTCCATTTGTTGCCTCCACATATATGACTTCCATAGCAAGTGTGTTAGCCTCTTTCCAGGGTTTCCCTTTTTGGAGTGGTCATATACCACATTCTAACCCATCTTTAGGATCAATACATTTTCCCTCCATGGTTAAAAGTTATTATCCTTTCCAAGGATGGACAAACCCTCCAATTAGTGGACTTGGAATTGGGAACCAATCATCTTTCGGCCAACAAGGAAATATGTCTTATTCTTCTATCAGTTCATTCCAGAGTTTTTCTCCCTATGCTCATGCATGGAGCCCTTATCAAGGGCTGTCTGCTCCATTCAACACCTATTTAGTGGGAAATTTCACTGGATATGGAAATTCTTCGATGGGAGTTGGTCAAACTCCAGTTTTTTTTGGGCCACAAGGATCTTCTTATGGTTCAGGTCTTTCTATGAATTACTTCAAGCAACCTAGTGCCTTCACAAATCCAAGGTATTATTTTTAGAATGTTTGGAATTCTTCCCAGATAGGGTGGAATCCTCAAGGTCCTTCGCGATTACCTTTTCTAGAAAAGTTAAACTTGCCTGATATTTCTAAATTGACTAATGATCTGATCAAATATAACCTAGTTTGGCCTCCAGTTTCATCCAAACTTCCGTTAGATATACCCAAATTTTAAGGGAAGACTGGTGAAGATCCGGGTGACCATATAACCACTTTCCACTTATGGTGTTCATCAAAATCCCTAATAGATGATTCAATCAGGTTGAGATTATTCCAACATACCCTAACTGGAAATGCAGCTAAGTGGTATATTGAACTCCTAGGGGGCACCTTCACTTCTTTTGGTGATTTGGCTAAATATTCTTGAACCATTTTCAATTGTCTGTCTGTTATGATTTTGGAACTGGGATATTAGCTAATTTCCACCAAGACTAGGCAACTCATATTTTAGATCATATCCAGGAATGGAGCAAAAGGAAGAAGCTCATCAAATTCGATATTCCATAAGAATTCCTTCTCGAATGGTTTCTTAAATATTTACAAACTGAGATCTTTAAGGACATATCACTCTCCAATGTGTTCACTAAAGAGCAGGACATTTTTAGAAACCAACAGTTAGGACTTATAGATTCTCAATATGGGGTTATTCAAAAAATTATACCTGATGTTCCTAGGTCCAATGTTTCTTTAGCCAAGCCAAAGCTAGGTCCCCATTCTGATAGACTAGTCAGATCAATTGATGCTAACATGACCAACCTGATAAATCAATTGCAACAGTTGTCTTTACCAACAGTTTCTTCTATGCAAGCATCACCATCAGTGCCTATGCTTTCTCAACCTTAATCTATAAATGTGGTCCAAACTTCTAACCCCAAAGGAAACCAACAATTCGATGGGAAGAAGAAAGGATGAGGTAGGAAAAAGAATCATGATGGGAAGGGTAATACAAACAAACCCGACAATGATGTTGGAGGGGGTAAAAAAGAGTCTAAGAAGAAAGTAAAGTTTCCATGCAAATTGTGCAATGGAGATCATTTAACTCATATTTGCCCTAAGATCCAAGATTCGTAGTGCTTATTAGTTCAGCAGGGGTCTTCTAGCTCCCAAGCTATGCTAACTAACCCTTTTCCCCAATGGTAGTAGTTACTTGCTAGCGAAAACTCTAGTACCATTACCCCCATTAGGGGCAACCAGGAAGGGGAAAATGCATCAAATGTTTACATGATGAGTTCACATATTAACGTTGCTACATGGTCATGTGACTATGGTGAATCAAAATCGTCCAAGGATGATTCTATTCTTGATCTTTCAGAGCCACTCCATATCGAGAGGCCTGTAGTTGAGTCTATACCTCAGATGCCGAAATCCTCCACAAATGCTTGACCATTAACCCTAATGCTAAGGTGACCTAGAACTACTCGATTGTAGAAGATCTAGCTCAAAGTCATTATGCTATGTCGGCATTAGAGGTACTCTTGTCGTGCCTAGCACAAAGGAGTGCATTACTCACTGTGATTGGAGCAGTTTATCCAAAAACCTCTCTTATGCTTACATTTGATATGTCGAACATCAGGAAGAGACTCACACATCATATGGCTTTTTAGATTAAGTCTATGTATCGAAAGACCAATATCTTTTGAACTGCAGTTGATGAGGGAGCTTCCCCATGTGTAATGTCCATATCATGTTGGAAAGCTATTGGATCACCTATGGTCATTCTCATAGATTGCATGGGATTATTCCAGCCTTTCCCATATGCGTTGGGTGTAAGGTGGTGAATATTGAAGTAGAGTTAATTGATGTGAATCTAGATTACAATCTCCTTTTAGGTAGGAATTGGATTTATGAGATGGATGCTATTGTTTCATCGTTATTTTGTATCCTTTTTTTTTCTCATAAAGGGAGAATTGTAAAGGTTGATCAGATGGATTATTCTCTGGGTGACTCTCATGCATATTCTAAATCTATTGTTTCACTGGTGAACAATCCAAGTAGCCTATAGAGAATTTAGGAGTTGGAATGTACTCTTCCTTAATGGGTACCTTTGCTTTTTCTGCTCCTATAGCTAGAATTAATGTTATTTCATCCTCCAAGGTGCCTTCTCGAAGAGAGTTACTTAGAATTCACTATTTTTCGGATCCTTCACCCTTACCCTCATCTACCACCACATTAGGTGAGGTGAAAGTAGGTGGAATAACATGTCATATGTCTGTAGCTGAAATTGATTATTAGTTTATTGTTAACACTGCAGACTTCTATCCTACTCCTTTTTCACCGGAGGAGCTAGATGGAGATGTGGCTCTGGCCTGGACTCTAGATTTGACTTCTGCTCTGGATTTCTTAGAAACAGTATTTCCATCTGAAGAGGAAATTATAGAAGCAATAACCGATGCATAAATACCATGGAATTATTTACATCATCATTCATATTTCCTCCCTCATTTGTGGGAAGTTGAATCAAGTTTGTCTAGTTCTTCATCTACTTGTGATGTTCATGTAATTTTAAACCCTTTGGCTCCAACACAATTTTCTGTCAAAGGTAACATGCCTATTATTTCAAAAACTATTCTAGTGAACATATCTAGGAATCCCAACATCATTGAAAATGTCTTCATTGGAGCTCACTGTTCCCTGAAGAAATTCAAACTTATATTGATCTCTTTAAAAAGTTTTGAGATGCATTTACTTGGTATTATGAGGAAATTCTTGGGGTAGATCCATCTATAGTCTACCATGAGATCAAGACGTCTAAAAATGAAAAACCTATTTTTCAGAAACTTTGACTGGTAAACCCTAGAAAAGAAGTAGCTATCAAAGTTGAAGTTGAGAAGTTTCTTAAGGAGGGTTTCATATACCCCATTCCCTTAACTCAGTGGGTCTCTAATCTAGTCCCTGTAGACAAAAATCAATGAATGATCCATGTATGCATTGACTTTAGGGACCTAAATAAGACTTGTCCTAAGGACAATTACCCCATGCCCTTTATTGATCAGATTATTGATGAATGTGTGGGTAATGAAATTTTCTCATTTATGGACAGATTTTCTAGTTATAATCAAATTACTATCCGTCCAAAATATCAGCATAAGACAACTTTTATTTGTCCATGTCATATGATTTTAATGATATCAAGAACATTATTGAAGGTTATTTAGATGATTTAGCTACTCGTTCTTGAAAGAGAATAGATCATCCTAAACATATTCGATTGATTTTTGAACGATGTCGTTTTTATAAAATCCAGTTGAATCTAAATAAGTGTGTTTTCACCATCACATCCAGTCAGTTGTTGAGATTCATCATGTTCACTAAGGGGATTCGTGTAGATCACTTCAAGGTTGAGGAATTACTTTAGTTGCCTCCCTTGTCCTCTATACATCAACTTTAGAGTCTCCAGGGAAAGGAATTTTTTTCGAGGATATTTATAGCCAATTATGCCGAGATCACAAAAGGATTTATGAGATTTCTTAAGAAAGGGGTCTCATTTATATGGGATGATTTCACACAAAGATATTTTGATCCTTTGAAAAAAGCATTAGCCTCTTCTCCTCTCCTAAGTCCACCTGATTATAGCAGAGACTTCCTTTTGTATCTTGCAGTAGCAGAATCAACTATTGGTATGGTTCTAGTTCAAGAATATGATACCTTATGTGAGCACATAATATATTATCTGAGTCGAGGCTTAGTAGGTCCTAAAATGCTTTATTCACCCATCGAGAAACTAGCTTTGGAAGTTTCTCATGTTGTCTAGTGGCTTAGACATTATATTTTTCTTCGAAAAAATTTTGTCCTAGTAGTTGTCAATTAATTTCAGTTTGTTCTCGGTAAGTGATTAGGAGCTCAGGACCAAGTGTCATAACATGGTCAAAAATGAAACTGCTCAGAATTGGTTTGAACCTAAATGACTGGATAGAGCTCATCCTCCTAATTCTGATGCCACAAACGGTTCAAAAAACGGTCTCCATATGAGGAAGTTATGCTAAAAAGAAGAATTGCCCAATAACATTGAAATTTTGAATTTTTTCAAAAAAAATTAAAATAGAATATTGCATGGAATATTCCATTCTAGGTAATGAATGGTAGGTTTCCACATGGCCAAGGTGACATCAACATTGTGGGTGCATATGTATTTTGAATTTTTTTTCAAAAAAATTTAAAATAGAATATTGCATGGAATATTCTGTTCTAGGCAACGAATGGCAGGTTGCCACATGGCCAAGGTGGCATCAACATTATGGGCGCATATGTTTAAAATTTTGGGCAAACTATGATTTGAACCCGTGACTTCCTACATACAACTACAAATCCTTACCAAGGCTTCATGATTGTATGTCTTGATATGTGAGCGGCGAAAATTTATTATGAAGCTTAAACTTCATTTTGGCGGGGCCCAAAATGGGCCAGCCCCCTCATATATGTGACCATTTCCCAGAAAACCAGGTGCTAACCTCCCTAAATTGTGTGGGTAACTCTAAACAGTCACCATTATATGCTGGATACATGGGAACATGGCCACATTCAACGCAGGGTTAACGTTAGTCTAACTACTCGTTCCCATTGTTTGGGCACGAAAACCAAGGAAAACTGCCAGATGTTAAAACCGTTCACATGCAGTTGCAACTCACCATTTACTGCGTGGTCTGTCTGGCAGTATTTTTGGTGCATTGCCAAATTTGGGCTGTCCCACCATAATTGGTGGAGCTAATTGAAATTCCACTACAATTAGCTGGAGTGATTTTTGGGCAGACTAGAGAAACATTAATGAGCCATAACTTTGGCTAGGAAAGTCATTTTTGGACGATTTTTATTTTTATTTTGGGTCTCTTTTACCTTCTAAAGCCATTGGAATAATTTTCACAGCAATTTGAGGTCGTTTGAAGGTGTTTTTTCTTCATGGAAGTTCCAAGAGACACTTGGGCCAAATCAGTTTGGGAGCCGCATTGGGATGTGTGCAACCATTGGAAGTGGAACGAAGGTCCATTCTGAATGAATTCAATGTTATGAATCCACATCTATAGCTTTTTTTTCCGGTTGAGCCATTCTTCTCACTGTTTAGCTTCAGAGAAGCTTTCAGGGCCACGAGGGCCATTTCAATGATTGCGCTATGTTGGGCTAGGTTCATCTGTTTGAGGTGAAACAAAAGCCTATTTCTGTTGTGAGGAACCTTTTGAATCCAATGAAGGATTTTTTAGAAGCATTTGGAGACTTTTAAAGGCCGAGATGCTAAAGAAAAGTTTCAGGAAGCCCAAAGCCATCCATGGGAGAAGGCCTAGATTGGGGATGCAGTGCTCATTTTGAGGAAATGAACAATCATTTGTTTATGTCAAATATGTGTTGGAGATATTAGCAGAGGTTTCAGAGACATTTGAAGCATTCTGAAGGAGTTTTTGCCATTAAGAAGCTCAGGGAAGCTTAGTGCACCTACTAAAGGAATCAAGTCCAAGGGAGCCTAGATCTGCCTGCACATAGTGGACAGCCATGACAGGGATGTATATGGTTTTTATAAACCCATAGGTTCAGTTAGTAACCTTTTGGAGTTGAGTGTGGAACTTGTAAAAGAATTCAAACCATAATCCCAAAGAGCCAAGTCTAGTTGACTAGAGCTCACAGGAGACGTAGCCCACGAGATTGGGGTGAACTCCTTATTAAATTTTCTGTTATGTGTGATGTTTATTTTCTACCTTATATGTATGATATATATGTTTAATATCAGCTGAAACAAATCAAGTTAAAACACATAAATAGAATAAAAGACATACACCTCTTCAAGCTAAGATTTTGCATAATGTCAAGTTCAAGCAAGGTCTTGTTTTTAATTGAATCTGAGTGTTTACTTTTTATTTCTTTAGGCAGAGTCTGTAGAGGGCCAGGTAGCTTCTGGATCTCATCCTCTCTTTAGAGGTGACATATCTGGTAAATGCACCTACAGTCAATCTCTGTATTAGAAATAAGAAGTGCACATATTTACAGATTTAAACTTGGAGTATTTGTGCACTCATTTACATAAATGGAAATGGATACCTTGCACCCTTAAACAAGTACATTCCATTTTCAAATCAATAAGCGAGTGATTGGGGGATAATATAATAGATGGATTGTCATTTTACAAGAATTCGACCTCGAATTCATTTCAACTAAGTCTAAGAAATCTTTAGTATTTGCGGTGTTGATCTCAGAGTTTCCTTGTGAGGAAGAACATCCGTTTCTTATTTCCTCACAAGATATTTGGTATGGGGATATTATTATGTATCTCCAGAATTCGAAGTCTCTACTCTCTTTTTGCAAGGATGAACATATAAAATTGCATTACCTCGCTCAAAGTTATATTATTATAGGTGAAACTTTATATCGTCGCAGGGTTGATTCAATCCTTAGACATTGTTGAACCTTACAAGAAGATGAGTCTATGATTAATTATTGTGATAATGGAGCTTATTTTGGTAGTCTATTTGGGCTTACAACAACACAAAACGTTTTGCATGTAGGCTACTTTTGGCCTTCAATCTTCAAAGATTGTATTGAAGTAGTCAAGAAATGCCATCCCTATCAGGCTTATACTTGGAAAATGTGCTTACATCCAGCTCTTATTTTCCCTATTATCACCATCGGCCCTTTCACAAAGTGAGGTATTTATTTTACTACTTGTAATATGCCTTCAGCGTAAAATCACAAGTATATCATAGTAGTCGTAGACTACTTTACTAAGTTGTCTGAGGTTGTGCCTACTTTCAAGAATGATGGTGAAACAACAACCTTGTTTCTCTTCAATCAAGTTATTTCATGGTTTGGTATTCCTAAATATATTTTCACTGACCATGGCAGTCATTTCCAAAATCAAATGATGTTTTAATTAGCTCTTGAGTTGGGTTTCTGGCAGGATAATTCATCTCCGTATTATCCTCGGGCCAAAGAGCAGGTCGAAGCCATGAATAAGTCCCTCAAAAACATCCTGCAAAGGATGATTAACAAAGCTAGATCCAATTGGAACATCATGTTATATATGGAACTTTGGGCATACCAAATTTCAGTAAAGAATGCCACTGGTTTTACTCCCTTTCAACTAGTTTATGGGTTGGAATCCATTTTTCCTATGGAATGTGAAATTCCTTCCCTTAAACTAGTTGTTGAACTTTTTCCGATATTTCTAGTCTTGAAGAACGCCTCATTCATTTGGAACATCTCGATGAGCAGTGTCAAGATGTTTCCATAATCAATGAAGCTCATAAGAGGAGGGTAAAAACTCAGTACAATAAAGTTGTCCGTCCTAGAAATTTTTCTAAAGGCGACCTTATCCTAGTCTACGATCAAGACAAAGATGCCTTGGGGTAGGAAAGTTTAAATCTATGTTGTATTGTCCCTTCATTGTCAAAAAAGTTTTGTAAAAGGGAGCTTATAAATTGATTGATTTTAAAGAAAATAAGTTGGTGGAGCGCAAAAATGGGCTCTACCTTAAGAAGTACTTTGCTTAGGCTTTGGCCTAACATTTGCTTGATTGTATATATTGTATCATTGTACATATCTATCTATCAGTTTTAGTGATGTGGATACTTTTGGGCTTCTTTGGCAGGTATTGATGGAAGATTTGATATATCTAGGGCTTGTTCATGGTGCTAGTAGACACACCTGGAACCTTGCTTCCATAGCTTGTGGTGACCCTTGACATTGCATCAAGAATATTGCATCTCCCAAGGCTACTAACTTTAATTATCAACCCGAGGTTCGTACAAACTTAAGAGGTATCAACACTATATGTGAAGCATACACCGTTTCCTTCCTTTTTTTTCATGATGTAATGTAGTGCATGTACTGAATTCAAATGCTAAACTAATTGTAGAAAATGAAATGTTCGAAATGGAACCTTAACCTATTGCAACAAATAAAGTACAAGGAAAGAAACATATTCTAACTGCATAAAGATCATGAACTAAATATAAAAGAAACCTAGCTTAGCCCTATTTATCACATGTGATGATTTAAACTAACTGAGCATGAAATATAATCTATAGAGTACTAACTCTTGTGTGCACGTGTAAATATAAAAGAACTCATTTTTAAAAATATTTTTTCTTTATAAATACAAATGCTAATCTTCCATTGATCTTTGGCAAGGGATACAAGTGTGGAGAAAGAGGGTTAAAATGGTCTTGATGGAATGGAGGTCAGGTAGAGGCCTAATCCCAGCTACGATGATGATTTTTCTCAATTCGGGCTCAAAATAGGCTTTCCTACAGGATGCTACAAGATTTCCTACAGGATCCCCTGATTTACTACAGGATGTTATAGATTTACTATACAGAATTATAATTCATCAAATGACCAAGAAAAGAAAATCCAAATTGGATAGGAAAAATTTTGTTATTTACTAGGATGTCTTAGGTCTCAATTCTAAGTGGAATCACTAAAAAATACCTCTATTAACCCATGCTAAAAAGTAGAAAAGCATTACTATTAAAAAATCTAGAAATTCGAGAACTAGTGAGCTAGTAATCTAAAAACATGACTAATCTAATAAAGTGAAAATGAAATGTCGTAATTTTTGTTATGAAATAGATTTTTTCTTTCTTTGATCTAATTCAAGTGGAACCAACTTGATTGAAGCTCGTTAGCATTCTCTAAAAAATGGCATAAATTTAATATTCTTTGCCACAAAGGAGTTCCAAAAATCTTGATTTGGGAATAAGAAAGCTAATCCAAGTAGCTCAATGATTACTATGACCTTCCAAATATTTTCCAATGATGAAATTATGTTTGTAATCTTACAAAAGAACTTACATTAACCATTTAACTCAATCCTACAACAAGAAATCATTAATACTAAATGCAAAAGTAGAAAGAAATAAAAACAAGAGATGCATGTGAATAAGAAGTGAAAAGGAGAAAATAAAATTATACAAATGGGATTTGAGGCTCCTCGGATGGCCAAGCCCAAGGAAAATCAGAGACTTGTGGAGGAGAACAAGATTTAGAAGCTGAACATGACACCTATCTTCATTATTTTCATCAATACAATTACATCCCTTCAAGAAAATACAATGCAACTGCAAAAATACGAGTTCTCTCCACAAGAAGACTAATAAAAATCTCTCCCTAGAGGCAAATTCGATTGGTACTTATAAAAAATGATTAGGAATCATTCCCCATAAATGGAGAAAGCTTTCCCCACCAAAATCCCTTGATTAGTGGATCTGGTGCCCAATAATAGGAATCTTTATTAAATGGCAAGGAACACATTCCTGGATTTTCTCAATCATTGGAACTCCACAATCTGTGCCATAATTCCATAATATCTTGTTGATTTATTAATTAGTATTGATCCTCCTGTAGTAGAGAGAAAGTTCCTAAATAACCTCCTCCAAATCTTCATAATTTTCCCAATATTCTCATAATATTCCACAAAAATAATGATATTAGGCACAAATATGCAATTATTCATAAACCTCCCTAATGAATATATTAAAGCTAAAAATACATTATCTAATGCAAGAAGAGAGTTTTAATATGCCGAAGGACGGTTAGATGGACCTTCATTTATTTATTTTATAGTTATGCCCCTTAATTTATGTCTAATTTAGAGGCCCATCATACCTCGTGCTGAAAGTGTTGCTCATCCTTTGAGCACTTAAGTGACCTTATTATGCCTTATCCATGGCCCTGGTGGCCTCTCTCTTGTGCATTAAGAATCTTGGCTATAACTTCTGCAAGGAAAAGCCTGAAAACATATTTGTGCAAAGAAAAATCATTGTTTCTTGAGACCATTATCTTGCTTTTTTTGCCCTTATTCAAGATGGTTTATTCAATATTTTTTAGTTTAACAAGGTCTTCCATATCTTTATCAACCTTCTGCTACCTTTTTCCACCATTTGGAAACCTCTAAAACCTTCAAACTTCCTTTAGATGAGAACTAGGACATCATGTAGTAATTCCTATCAAAACTATAGGAAATCCTGTTAAAACTACAAGAAACCCTTTTTGAGCATAAATGATACTCTAAGCCTTAGACAGGCCCTCAACTTGACTCCCATGCCTTTTTCCCATTTTTAGGCCTTGGATAGAAGCTAGAAAGAGATTGGAGACCTCTTGGAAAACATCTTCTCATCACTGCAGTTTGAGTTTTGTTTTGACGGTGAATGCCTCATTTCCTTTTGTTTCCTTCTTCTTCTCTCTTGTGGCCTAGATGACTACCTAATGGCCTTGGAGTTCTCTATTTTGATTAGGTTTATCTTAATCTCTGCCATCTTGGGGTTTAGCATAATTTTTTCATTTCTTCCTTCTTGTAGCAATATTCTTCCTTCCTGTAGTAGTCATTCCTCCACTTTCAAGGTCTTCTAACTATATGGGAGTGATGAGAAATGATGAAGAGGGATTGGATGATGATGCTAGGGCTCAAAGAGAGTAGTGTAGGTTTTTTGAAAATGGAGAGGATGCTATATTTGTTTTTCTTTTCAAGGATGAAATGAGATGGATGAATGATGAATAGATAATGAATATGAAGTGGATGGAGGGCTTCGAGTGTTGTGGTGACTTGGCCTTGTCAAAAATTTCTTCTTTTAAAAATTTTCCTCATTCCCTGAAATCATAACCCTTCATAATTTGACTTTTCAACATTTCATGAGTGAAGGAGTGAGCTACAATTAACTAGTTGAAGGCAGTTGAGACTGCTGACCCATCCTTAGCTGATAAAACATCATCTCTCATGCATTGACAACAAATATCTAACTATAATATGCTCAAGAGAAGAGGTCAAGAATATTACATACTTGTACCTACCTGATGGTTGTTGGAGAGACATGCATGTTGCTGCTGAGTTGATGTTGATGTGTAGGTGTTGGGGGACCTATATCATATTTCCTCTTGTAGGTTCTTCTTAGCCTTCCTATAGATATTGTTTGTTGGAGAGTGAAGTACTTGCTTGTATTTTTTGCATGTGTTCTTCTATTTTTTTCCTCTAATGTGAAGGTACTGGATGGTGATGTTGATGATCTTGATGCTACTACTAATCTTTGAAGGAGCTTCTTTTACCTCTGGATCTCCATGCTGAAGCTTACTGCAACCTGTGATTTTTTTGTTTTGTGGGATAGGCTACTACAAGATTTCCTACTGGATGTCCTGTAGCTACCTTTCCCTCAATTTATTTTAATCATTTCTTAATTTATGGAGCATGAGGATGGTTGGCATGGGTAGAGAAGGGGGTCTAGGGATTGGTGAATGAGAGGTATAGCTTTCAAGTGTTGTCCCATTTTTTTCTATCTTCATCCTCTTTTGTCTTCCTTTTTTTTAACTGTAAGTTTATTGAAACTCACTTTATTGGATGAATGCAGTGGTGATCATGGTGGAGAGAGGTATGGTGATGAGTTTTTGAGGTAGACATTTATTTTTTGACATAAGCAGGTCTTCCCCTTGCTCTACGATAACTTCTTTTGGGATTCCCAAGCCACTGTAATTCCTACAGGATCATCCTATAAGCTTTCAGGGAATCCTATAGCTTTACAGGGAATCCTATAAAAAACACAAAACCATTGAAAACTGCGTTAAATGAGTAGAAAAATGGAGGGAATGATGGAATGATGAAGGATATTGAATGGATAAATAAAACATGAAATGTATAGGTTCCCTTTGATCCTCTCTTATTTCTCTGATCCTCCTCCTTCTCACCCGCAAACAATATTTTCAAAAGTTAGGGCAGCCTCTTGAAACAGACTTGTTTTTTCCATATCTCCCAAACGGTAGAATGGATTGACCTGAAAAATTCTTATAATATTTTCATAATCATTATGCACCTCCCCATAAAAACATTTTGGTCGATCGATGCATGAATCTCGAAAAGAACCAAAAATACATTAATGTGATGGAGGCAAATTTCGTGGAAACCATGCACTGGAATTTGCTGAAATTGTTTGGGCATGTTACCATTATCCATATGCATATCCCCATGAAAAAAACTTTTTAAATGGATGGATGGATATCAAGGCAATGCAAAAAGGGTTGTAGGTGATGGAGGTTGATTTCTCGAAAATTGTGCACTAGAATTTGCTACAATTTCTTGAGCATATTACCATCATCCATATGCATCTCCCCCTAAAACAACTAGGCAAATGGATGCATCGTTTTCAAGTTATGGAAAAAACAAATTTTTTCTCTTTGTATTTTTACTTCCTGTAGTAAAACAGAGCCTTCGTGTAGTTTTTTAGGACAACAAGCAAACTGAATGGGAAAAGCTTGAGAATGATGGGTGAATGATGGAAATAGATGAAGGTGATGGATTGGCATGGCCTTGGCCTTGTAGGAGCATTTGAGAAAAGGAGGAGAAAGTCAAAATTTGACTTGTTTTAACTAGGTTTGACCAATGTTTTTCTTTTGGTACCAACTTATTTTTTTTCTTTTTCTTTTTTGCTTGCAGATGTTGGAGAGTACATTCATTCATTAGAGATATACATGGAGCAAATAATTTTCTTTTTCTTTTTTTTCCTAGGCCTACTAGTCGCCTCAATGAGGTTTTCAACTACTGGATCTGCCTAGGCACCTCAAATAAGGTTTTCACCTAGGATATTTTTCTTTTTTCTCTTTTTTTCCCAACCCATTGACCACCTCATAGAGGTTTTTAATCAATGAGCCAATCTCAGGTGCCTCAAACGAGGTTTTCACCTGAGATTTTACTTTTTTTCTGTTATTCTTCAATTTTTTTTTTCTACCCTACTCTACTTGAAAAATAAAATCACTTTCAAGTATAAGAATACTTCCAATGGATCCATGTGCACATCAAGGTGATAGAAAAACTGATGTGTAGGCTTGAAATATATGTTTTGACATGAATTTGAGTGATCAAATGCTTTGACTTTGATGAATACAAGCATAATTAAAGAAGAGAGTATTGTTGCAACTTAGTGACTGTTTGGAACTATATTTTAATATATTTGTGATGTTCTTGGTCCTTTCGCTAATATGGATCATTCTTCATGTCTTCTTCCACAATGAACATGAAATCTTCCTCTTTTGGCTACTTGTTTTCTTGAATACATGGAGGATTTGATGGTAACGATGAGGGAGATCTCTCGATCTATGATTTTGATGTCTTCTCCTCATCATGTGCAACCCATGATTTGGTGGTATTCTCATTTGAATATTCTTCTTCTAGGTGTGGTACTTCAATGATAGCAAGAATCAATATAATCTCTTTTTTGAAATACTCTTCCTGAGCTATGGTGAATACCATTGATCTCAAGAGGAGATGTTCAGCATTGTAATTGGGTTGAGCTACTTCAATGTGTGGGTTTGGAAATGGTGGCACATGTAGTTGAGTGGGAGTGGATATTTGAGATGGATTTGGTTATGATTTTGGTTGTGGTGGAGATGAATGGTAGGGATGATATTGAGGAAAATATTGAGGATATTAGATAAGTTCCTTGCCAACCTTGTTCCAAGATTGGTTTTGGGGTAGAGATGGCCAATGTTGCCAAGGAAAGGGTGTGTTCCAATTACTTTGAGGTGGATATGCATAACCTTGAAAATGTGAATTATGCTCTTGCATCATACTTGGTTGACTAGGTTACCATGGTTCTGTTGGAGCAACATAACATAGCTGCATTGGAAATTTACTTGATCCATTGTCCTCTTGGTGAACTTCCTTCAAACTTGGTAATGAGGACCAACATTTAAAATCTTGTGATTGTGCATGGACAACACGAATATCAACATATTATTTTTCTTCATCATGCATTCTTAACATTTCTACTTATTTGGTCAGATTGCTAAGAATTTATGTTTTAAAATCATCAAACAAATTTCCAAGTTTAGCTTGACTTACCAATCTTGATGTTGATTTACTTACTCTTTCCCTTCCTCTTGATATGTGTTTGCATGTTTCACAAATTTCTTCAAATCATAGTTGGTATACATCACCTTTATTCATGAGATCAAGGAGATCAATCCGCTCATCCCTAATTGTTCTAAGTAAGAGGGTTTTTAGTGTATCGGATCCTAAATGATGTAGTTTTTCCCTCTTAACATTATACATGAACCTCTCTATTAGATCCTCAAGGATCTCATCTTCTCTTTGATTCATTCTAAAGGTTTCTTCCTTAACATCATGATCTTTATATTTTTCTAGAAATATATTTTGCATGTCATTCCATGATCTTATTGAATTAGTCCCTAAAATCATGAACCATTTAAGAGCCCTATCCTTCAATGTTGCCAAAAACAATATCAATCTTTGAGTTTTTAATAAGTAACCATAATATCTACAAGAAATTTCAAATTCAAAGAGAAAGTTTTATGAATCCTCTAACCTTAGATCATGAAATTTTGGAAGACAATATGGAGGGATGTTCTTCATGTGCACACTACCATCAATATATTGAATAGGAAATCCAAGAGGATCTTCCTCATTGTCATCATCTCCATCTATTTCTTCTACATTCTTTTCCATATTCTTCTTCTACTTGCAAAAGTGAATGGTGATGTGGTTCTTACTGCACCATGCGACCAAATGGGGGGGTGGGTTGGTGTTGGAGATTTTTAGTTTTGTTTTTATGATTGAATGAAAATACTAATGCAATGAACTTTTCTATTTTTGAAATGAAATATGCCTAATGAAAATATTTTTTTGTTTTTACAAAAAGTAAAAAGAAATGAATCAACTAGGGAATAAAACAATGCATACTTTGACACCTCCCCAACAACGGTGCCAAAAAGTGATGAGCCTCAGCAATGCAACAAGAATGTTGCAACTCCCAAGGCTACCAAATTTAATTATCAACCCGAGGTTCATACAAACCTGAGAGGTATCAACACTATATGTGCAACATACAATGTGTCATTCCTTTGTTGTCATGATTTAATGGAGTGCATGTACTAAAGTCAAATCCTAAACTAATTGCAGAAAATGAAATGTTTGAAATAGAACCTTAACTTATTGCAATAAAGAAAGTACAAGGAAATGTACCTATTCTAATTGCATAAATATCAAGAACTAAATGTAAATTAAACCTAGCTTAACCCTATTTATCACATGTGATGTTTTAAACTAACTGAGCATGAAATATGATCTAGAGAGTACTAACTATTGTGTGCATGTGTAAATATAAAAGAACTCATTTTTTAAAATATTTTTTCTTTATAAATGCAAATGCTAATCTTTCCTTGATTTTTGGCAGGGGATACAAGTGTGGAGCAAGAGGGTTAAAATGGTCTTGATGGCATGGAGGTCAAGTAGAGGCCTAATCCCATCTTCAATGATGATTTTTCTCAATTTGGGCTCAAAACAGGCTTTCCAACTAGATGCTACAAGATTTTCTAGAGGATGCCACATGATTTCCTACAGGATCCCCTGATTTACTATATGATGTTACATATTTACTATATGAAAATATAATTCATCGAATGACCAAGAAAATCAAATACAAATTGGATGGGACAAAATTTTTTAATGGCTAGGATATCTTAGGTCCACATTCCAAGGGGAATCACTAAAAAAGACCTCTGTTAACCCATGTTAAAAAATAGAAAAACATTATTAGTTGAAATTCTAGAAATTTGAGAACTAGTGAGCTAGTAAATCTAAAAAAATGACTAACCTAAACAAGTGAAAATGAAATGGGGTAATTTTTCTTATGAACTAGAATTTCTTTCTGATCTAATGCAAGTGGAATCAACTTTATTGAAGCTCATTAGAATTCTCTAAAAAATATCAGAAATTTATTTTTCTTTCCCACAAAGGAGTTCTAGAAATCTAGATTTGGGAATAAGAAAGCTAATCCAAGTAGCTCAATGATTACTATGACCTTCCAAATATTTTCCAAGGATGAAATGATGCTTGTGATCCTATAAAAGAACTTACATTAACCATTTAACTCAATCCTACAACAAGAAATTATTGATACTAAATGCAAAAGTAGAAATAAATAAAAACAAGAGATGCATATGAATAAGAAGTGAAAAGAAGGAAATAAAATTATACAAAAGGATCTGAGGCTTCTGGGATGGCAAAGCCTAAGGAAAATTAGATACCTATGGAGGAGAACAAGATTTAGAAGCTGAACATGACACCAATCTTCATTATTTTCATCAATACAATTACATCCCTTCAACAAAGTACAATGCAACTACAAAAATATGAGTGCTCTTCACAAGAAGACTAATGAAAATCTCTCCCTAGAGGTAAATTAGACTTGGTACTTATAAAAAATGATTAGGAAACATTACACATAAATGTAGGAATCTTTCCTCAACAAAATCCCTTGGTTAGTGGATCTGGTCCCCAATACTAGGAATCTGCATTAAATGGTAAGGAACATATTCCTATATTTTCTCAATCATTGCAATTACAAAATCTATGCCATAATTCCATAATATCTTATTGATTTATTATTGATTATTGATCCTCCTATAATAGGTAGCAAGTCCCTAAATTATCTCCTCCTCCAAATCTTCATAATCTGACCAGTATTCTCATAATATTCCACAAAAATAAATAATATTAGGCACAAATATGAAATTATTCATAAACCTTCCTAATGAATATAGTAAAGTTAAAAATACATTATCTAATGCAAGAAGAGAGGTTTAATATGGAAAAGGATGGTTAGATGGACCTTAATTTATGTTTAATTTATAGGCATGGGCCTTAATTTATGTCTAATTTAGAGGCCCATCAGCTTGGGTGATTTATTATCCATTTGCCAGTTGTTTGTTTCAAGAGGAGTATGTATCGGTCTCGCTTCAAATAATATCGCCAAATATAATGCTGTTATTAGTTTACTATCTAAAGCAATATAGCTTGATATTGATTCATTAATAGTTTATTTTGATTCACAACTGGTGGTATCTCAACTGAATAACATCTATTGTGTGAGAGACCCTTATTTATATCACCAATTTCTGAGAGTGCGTTTATTACAAATACCATTCATTTATATCACATTTGTCCATATTCCACAATTAGAAAATTCATTAGCATATTCTATCGCTAATCAAGCATTATATTGGAATATAAATCATTCATCACATTACAACATTAAAAATAATTGAAGTATCATCTGTATATATATGATCATCATGATAAACCATCTGTATATAGATATACTTTTGTGTCCTAAATAATATACAAAATCAGGACAAAATTTCCTACAAAATTAGGGCTTATGGCCATCATCATGTCTAATAAAAAAATATTTAATCATCTATCTAGTGATCCTGTTCAGGATGAGTGACAAGAAATAAAATGATGGCATTGGCCACCCATCAAAATAGTCTCACCCAATCTCGTAATACTCCCATTGTGCATTGTTGCATCTCCTCTGGTAGGTCCTCTATAGCCACCATGGGTACTTGATGAGTCAAACTCACCAAGTTTCTTTGGACTTCATGGACGGTCCTCTCATAATTTGTTGTGATCCCTTCAGCGTCTGTTCTATGATGCCTTTGTTGAGGAAGACCATCAGGTATCACTGGTCCAAGATCTGTGTCATGATTAATAATTTTGTAAGTGTTTTGTCTCATCAAAAACACTTTATAGTTCATTTATACTTAAAATCCAAAAAAATATTAAAATTCAAAAATTAGAAATCATTTATACCTATGGCATCCCATACTGCATCTGGTGGCAACACTAGATCCAGATCTCGCCTAAAATCCATTCCGGCATAAGGGTAGTGATTTTTCCCACCAAAGGAAAAAATCGTCATCAAATGTATTCCTAAGGACCTCACCACCCCGTACTCATTTCATTAAGTCAGCCCACCTACCCATCCATGGATCTCTTGGCCTATTTATGGTGGATAATACCTTGGGATGAAGCCCCGTTACTCTCTCAAAGAAGAAGGAACACCAAATGATTCTGTTAGAAAAATATATATGACAGAGAAATGCAAGACATATAATATGCGAAAAAGCACAAACACATAAAACCAGAGAGACACAGATATATGTGGTTCACCTAGTTTGGGCTACGTCCACCTCGAACAACCAATCCTTCCTCTCTATTATCTAAGAAAATGAAGAGACACAACCTACAATAGATCCATTGTAATATCATCTGTTTTCTCTCATAGTCTCACCTATTTGTTTCTCGCTCTGAGAATACATCTCTATTTCATAGCCTCAATACAATGCCCTCATACAAATAGAGGGGTTTCCTTCTAGGGAAGAAAACCCTAAACTAAACATAAATTCTACCATCAGATCATTCGCCTAATGAATGTCCCAGATTGACTAGAAATTACTATATTTGTACAAGGAAATTTTGTCCTGATTTTGTATATTATTTAGGACACAAAAGTATATCTATATACAGATGGTTTATCATGATGATCATATATATACAGATGATACTTCAATTATTTT
>Ga0068628_1000106_pt1 | contig 19604 bp, 15 predicted proteins | sample InSIn2gowninarea_FD_77431 | JGI IMG/M metagenome (GOLD analysis project Ga0068628, IMG submission 77431) | Clean room microbial communities from NASA Spacecraft Assembly Facility at Jet Propulsion Laboratory, Pasadena, California, USA -... ... | reverse complement strand
CGAAAAGTTACTTAGCGTGTTAGAAGCGGCGCGATGGGCGGCTTCTTCTTACAACGAACAGCCTTGGAGCTTTATTATTGCTACTAAAGAAAACTCTGTTGAATTTGAGCGTATGCTGAGTTTTTTGGCAGAAGGAAACCAAGCATGGGCGCGGAATGCTCCGGTACTGATGCTGACTGTTGCCAAACTAAATTTTGAACGCAATGGTAAAGAAAACCACCATGCTTTTCATGATGTTGGTGTGGCGGCGGCTAGTTTGGCAATTCAAGCCGCCGCGCTAGACTTATTTGTACATCAGATGGCAGGCTTTGATGTACCCAAAGCAAAAGAAATTTACCAGATTGGGGAAGGCTACGAACCTGTAAGTGCGATCGCTTTTGGCTATTTGGGTAATGCTCAAACTCTACCAGAATCATTGCAGCAAAGAGAACAGAGTCCGCGTACTCGCAAGCCTTTAGACAAGTTTGTTTTCGCTAACACGTGGAATCAAACTGCACCAGAAGTTAAATAAAAAAGTAATGAACTACTCGCCACAAAACGTCCTCACAGCAAGAGCGCGATTAGGAGAAGGGACGCTTTGGCATCCTGACGAGCAATTGCTGTATTGGGTTGATATTTACAACCATCGCGTTCATCAGTTTAATCCAGCTACAGGGGAAGATAGTTTTTTTGATGTAGGTGAAGTTGTGGGCTGTATTGCACCCGCCGGAAAGAATCGTTTAATTATGGCTCAACGTCATCGGATTGCTTTTTTAGATACTATTAACGGTCAAGTTACGCCAATTTTAGATATAGAAAATAATCCTGATATTCGTTTTAACGATGGTAAGTGCGATCGCGTTGGGCGGTTTTGGTTTAATTCTATGAGTAGTGAAGACGAACCCCTAGGAAGTTTGTATCGTTACGATCGCAACGCCTCTTTACAAGTTATGGAAACGGGATTAACTGTAGCCAATGGCTTAGGGTGGAGTCCAGACAATAAAACCTTTTATCTAACAGATTCGCCTTTGCAAACTATCTATGCTTATGATTTTGACGCTGAAAGCGGTAGTATTTGCGATCGCCGCGTGTTAATCGATCTAAAAGCTGAATCTTTTTTTCCCGATGGGATGGCGGTAGATAAAGATGGTTGTATTTGGTCGGCAATGTGGGACGGTTGGTGTATTATTCAGTTCGATCCTAATGGTAAAGAGATGATGCGAGTAACAATGCCCGTACAGCGTCCAACTTGCTGCACCTTTGGCGATGAAGACTTAGGAACGCTTTACATTACAACCGCCTCCGTAGGTTTGAGTGAATTAGAAATTCAAAAAAGTTTCTATTCTGGAGACTTATTTAGCCTGCAAACTAATACGTCTGGTTTACCTGCAAATCATTTTCAAAGCTGAAAATTTCCCCTTATCTATTTCCCCATCTCCTTTACCACCACAAGCCATTACTCCTGTTTCCCCAACTTCTTACACAAGCGCCCTAACTCTGCTTGCTCTTCTAGGTTCAAAACACTCATCTGCTTGGCGATCGCTTCTACATGAGCCGGGAATATATCGCTAATTAGCTGTTTGCCTGTGGGGGTGAGCAATACAGATACACATCGGCGATCGCCTGTTTCGCGATGGCGCTTTACCAATTGCCGCTTTTCTAAGTTATCAATCACTAACGTAATGTTTCCGCCGCTTTTGAGTAGTTTCTCGGCAATCTCGCGTTGGTGCATTGCGCCTAGGTGAAACAATACATCTAGTACGCCAAGTTGAGTAATTGTTAACTTATGAGTTTCTAAGTGTTGGTGGATGCGATGGGTTACTGATTCTGTGGCTCTAACAAGTTTAATGTAGGCATTTATTGCTGTAACTTCCTCAGTTGTACCTAAATATCGAGTTCCCATTAAAATATTTTTACATTGAATAATTTAATGTTAATTAAAAATTTTAGTTATTGACTAGATTCGATGGGACTGGGGTATTTATTCCAAATAGTCACTACTGTACCCGTACCTTGCTTATCAGGGGCTAAAGCTAAATAGAGTGTAGGAGAATCATCTTTAGGAGTTAGTTTATAAAGTCCACCACCCTCACCATAAGTACCAGTGGGTTCAACAGTAAAATTGGCGCTTTGTAATTGCGAAACAAAAAACTCCTCAAACACTGCATCTGGGTTTTTGTCAGGAATTTGAGCAACTTTACCCACAATATCGGGGTGCAGTTTGCCGTCTGGCTGGGTAAACAGTTTCGCTTCTGCTATTGCTTCGTTGGGCCGATCTACAACTTGCCAATTGGGATCTACAGGTACGCCATTAATTGCGCTTGTGGCAATGGTTACAGGGCTAGGCGACACCGAAGGGATAACTTGAGGTGGCGGGAGTAATTCTTGATTTTTTGTATCTAACTCAATTTCTGTAGATTGAGGAAAAGGATTAATCGCTACAGGGGTGGGCGGCGGCGTTATCTGCGGTTGAGGACTTGGTACTATCTTGGGGCTAGTAGGACTAGGAGATTTTTCAACAGTGGTTGTGGCTAATCTTCTTTGCGGCGGTATGGGGCGATTATTAGCTACAGGAGTTGGTTTTGGTTTAACTACGGTTGGTTTTGGTTTAGCTACCCTATTTACAGGCGAAGGCGAAGGCGTTATTGATGTTAGCTTAACTAACTCTTGGGGCTTGGCGATTGGTTTAGGTGTTTCCATTACCGGAATAGGAATTGCCAGGAGTAAGCCATGCAAGCCTAACGAGGCCAACCACATTGGTTTCAACATTTTACTTAAAGGTGCAGGTGGATTTTTGGCGTGTGTCATAAATTAATTGTTTTTTACTTCTACTACACCAAGTTTTAAATTCTTTTGCAACTAAGCTTTCCTAACAGTAGCAGCCTAATTGTAAAGCTTAGTTATAATCATTTGCAATAATTATCCAGGCTAAAATCTCTACAAGTCATGGAAAAGCTAGATAGGCGAATATTTCTGGATCGCTTTTAATTAAAATAATTTGCAAAAACTTCTTAAATAAGTAGTCTATTTGATGGTATTTTTTTTAAAGCAAAGCTAACGTCTGGGAAAGTTGAAGGTAGAGATTAATTTGCCAAGCTTTCCGCTCGAAAAGATGATTAGTTATATATATGAGGATAAAGTTGGTGGCAAGTTCGCTAAGAAAAATCTCCGCCCTTGTAGCAGCGGTACTTGTAGGTGGGGGTATAGCTTTTAGTAGTCAAGCAGCACAACAAAAAACGCTGACTATTTACTCTGGTAGAGAAGAAAAATTAATTGCGCCCTTAATTGCCCAAGCTGAAAAAGATTTGGGAATGAATATTGAAGTAAGATACGGCGATACAGCAGAACTTGCGATCGCACTAATAGAAGAAGGCAAAAACAGCCGCGCCGATGTATTTTTTGCTCAAGATGCTGGTGCTTTAGGTGCTATAGCCAAAGAAAAACGCACTTTACCAATTGCTAATAACTTACTAACCAAAGTAGAGCCACAATTTCGCTCCTCGGCGGGTCAATGGGTAGGTATTTCAGGACGAGCGCGGGTAATTGATTACAATACAAAGTTAGTCAAACCCAGCGAATTACCAACATCGATCGCGCAATTAACTAATCCTAAATGGCGCGGTAAAATAGGTTGGGCCCCTTCCAATGGCTCTTTTCAATCTTTTGTAACCGCTATGCGCTTGCTAGAAGGCAATGAAAAGACTTTGGCATGGTTGAAGGCAATGAAAGCCAACGGCACGAAAGATTATGCCAAAAATGCTGCAATTGTTGAAGCCGTAGGCAAAGGCGAAGTTTCTTTAGGATTAGTCAACAACTATTACTTATATAGGTTTACCAAAGATAACGCTAATTTTCCTGTAGCCCATCACTACACCCGCCGAGATGCTGGCGCAATGGTGAATGTAGCAGGATTAGCGGTGTTAAATAGCACCGACCAAAAAAACGACGCTGACAAGTTTTTAGCTTATATGCTTGCGCCCAAAGCTCAAGCATATTTTGCCCAAGAAACTAACGAGTATCCGTTAGTAAAAGGCATTCAAGCATCGCAAAAACAAATTCCCTTGAGTCAGCTTAAGCCACCTAAAATTGATTTAAGCAACTTGTCGGACTTGCAAGGCACCATAGAGTTACTTCAAGAAGCAGGGGTACTTTGAGGCTAAGAGCTTCTAATCCGCCATTGTTTTTAATTGCGATCGCAACTATTACCGCGATCGCGATCGCTTTGCCTTTGACATATCTTGTAATTAGAACGGCGGGTGTAGGGACAGAAAAGCTGATTGCTTTATTATCTCGCCCTCGCACTTTAACTGTATTGCTCAACAGTGCAGGAATGGCAGCCGCCGTAACCTTATGTAGCGCCTTAATTGCCATACCTTTAGCTTTTTTGACTTTACAAACCGATTTACCTTGGCGAAAGTTTTGGTTAATTGCAACTACCTTACCTTTAGCTGTACCTAGCTATGTAGGTAGTTTTGCCTTAATTGCCGCTTTTGGCCCCAAAGGTAGCTTATTACAGCAAGGGTTAGAACCCTTTGGCGTAACCGAGTTACCAGAAATTTACGGCTGGTTTGGGACGATTTTAGCGCTGACACTATTTACTTATCCTTATATGCTTCTTAGCGTCCGGGCGGGGTTGATGTTAATCGATCCGGCAACCGTAGAAGCAGGAAGGAGTTTGGGTTTAAACCAAACAAAGACATTTTTTCGGGTATTATTACCGCAATTGCGCCCGTCTTTAATCGCTGGCGGGTTGCTAGTGGCTTTGTATGCGTTAAGAGATTTTGGTACGCCTTCGTTGATGCGGTTTGACGCGTTTACACGGGTAATTTTTTTGCAATACAAGTCAAGTTTCAATCGCAACCAAGCGGCGGCGCTGGCTTTGTTATTAGTTGCTTTGGTACTGGGAATTTTGTGGCTAGAGTATAAAGTGCGATCGCGCGGCGCTTATTACAGTCGCAACTCAGCAATTGTGCGTCCGCTAGTAATTGTTAAACTGGGCGCAACTAAAATAGTTGCTTTATTGTTTTGCGCGATCGTAGTTAGTTTAAGCTTAGTTTTACCTGTGGGCGTAACGCTGTTTTGGTGGTGGCGAGGCTTGGTAAGTAGCGATGGGGCGTATGGTACAGCTTCATGGAGTGCGATCGCCCAGCCCGCCCTTAATTCAATTGCGGCGGCGGGTTTTACGGCGGTAATTGCGACTATTTGTGCAATGCCTGTAGCAATATTAGCGGTACGGTTTCCCAGTCGCGTAACGACAGCAATTGAAAGGTGTAGTTATATTGGTTTTGGCTTACCGGGAATAGTTGTAGCCATATCTTTAGTATTTTTAGGTTCTCAATATTTGCCTTGGTTGTACCAAACTTTACCGATGCTGGTGTTTGCTTATTTAGTGCTATTTTTACCCCAATCTGTAGGCACAATTAGAAGTTCGCTGTTACAGTTACATCCACAGTTAGAAGAATCGGCGCGACTATTAGGGCGTACTCCTTGGCAGACATTGAAAGAAATTACTTTCCCCTTGGTGCGTCCGGGGGTATTGAATGGCGCAGTTTTGGTATTTTTGACAGCAATTAAAGAATTACCCGCAACGTTGCTTTTAGCCCCCATTGGCTTTGATACCTTGGCAACAGAGATTTGGAAAGCTACAGAAAATGTATCGTTTAGCGATGCGGCGGTGGGATCTTTGGCAATGTTAGTAGTTTCTATGGGTTCAACTTTGCCTGTATTGTTGCACGAGCAAAAAACGAGCCAAAGATAAGATACAAAAGAAATTATGGAGAAAATTTTACAGCTTGATGGCGTGAGTAAGTGGTTTGGCGAAAGTCAAGCGCTAACGGAAGTAAGTTTAAGTTTACCCCAAGGAATCCTAGCTTTACTAGGTTCTTCTGGTTGCGGAAAAACTACTTTGTTGCGGCTAATTGCTGGATTTGAGCAGCCACAAACGGGAAGTATTGAAATTGCTGGGCGTAAAGTTGCCAGCGTTAATTGTTGGATTCCGCCAGAGCAACGCCGTTTAGGGATGGTTTTTCAAGATTATGCTTTGTTTCCGCATTTAACAGTGGCGGAAAATGTGGCTTTTGGCTTAAAAAAGCAACAGAGAGCAGCAGCTAAACGGTTAATTGAATTAGTAGGCTTAACCGGGCTAGAAACACGCTATCCTTATCAATTATCAGGAGGACAGCAGCAAAGAGTAGCCCTGGCTCGTGCTTTAGCGCCTCAGCCGCCGTTAGTGCTATTAGACGAGCCTTTAAGCAATTTAGATGTACAGGTAAGGCTAAGATTGCGCGAAGAAATTAGAGATATTTTGAAAGCGACAAAAACCTCAGCAGTGTTTGTGACTCACGACCAAGAAGAAGCTTTAGCGATCGCCGATCTTGTAGCAGTCATGAGCAAAGGTAAGCTAGAACAAATAGGTACGCCCCAAGAAGTCTATACGCAACCATCCTCCCGGTTTGTAGCAGAGTTTGTCACCGGGGCTAATTTCATCCCAGCCCAACGTCAAGGGGAGTTGTGGGCGACAGAAGTTGGCTGTTTTGCGGCGGCGGATGTGGGAGAAAAACAAGCAGATTTAATGATTCGCGAAGAAGATTTACTGATAGAACCAACAGAATCGGAGGCGACGGCGGTAATTCACAATCGGCGCTTTTTAGGGAGAGAGTATCGCTACTGTCTGCTTACGCCTTCAGGAAAGGAATTACACGCCCGCACAGCTATTAGCCAAGTATTACCCGTAGGCGCGAAAGTAAAGTTAAATGTAGCAAGTACAATAAAAATATTTCCCGCTTAACTGCTTGCAAATGAGCAAATCTTTAGACATAAATCTCTCTACAGAAATCGCCGCACAAATTGCTAGTAAGGCGAATAAATGCTTTGATAATGCCTATCAAGCAGCTTTGTTAGATAATAGTTATTTGTACGTGCAAGGCTTTTTAGTTGTAGGAATTGAGCCTTATGCAATTATGGAATATGGCTGGATTGAGCTTGAAGACCAAATTATCGATCCGACTTTTGTTTCTTTAAATTTAGACGCTCAATATCTCTATTATTTTCCAGCGCAAACTCTGAAAGTAAAGCAGCTTAAAGCCATCATTGACGAATCGAAAGAAGACTATCCCGAAGATGACCCTTTGCCTATTTATGGCGCTACGCCTTACGAATACTACGGTGAAATTATGCTCGGTGGTAAAGAATATTTAGCTGCCTACCAAGCTGCGGAAGCAAAAATTAGAGAATTAGCACAGCAAGATAATAACTAAATAATGGAGGTTAGCGGACTCGAACCGCTGACATCCTGCTTGCAAAGCAGGCGCTCTACCAACTGAGCTAAACCCCCGCAAGGAAACTGTATTGTAGTTGATAACGATCTTTTAATCAATAGTTGGCGATCGCGCAGCTACGGAAAACATCTTAATTTACGCCTAGAAATGACTCATATTGTTGCTTCTTTTTATAAATTTGTACCTTTACCAGACTTTGCAGACAAGCGCCAACCCCTTTTGTCTTACTGTCAAATTCAAAATGTTAAAGGCTCAATTCTTCTAGCCGCCGAAGGAATTAACGGTACAATTGCCAGCATTTCCCCCGCCAGCATTGAAGGGGTGGTATCTTTTTTACGTTCTGACTTGCGCCTAAAAGACTTGGAATATAAATTATCTTCCGCCGAGTTTCCACCATTTGAGCGCATGAAAGTACGCTTAAAGCGAGAAATTGTTACTCTAGGATTACCCGTAGATCCAATTCAGCAAGTAGGTACTTATGTAAGTCCCACCCAATGGAATGCGCTAATTAACGATCCAGAAGTCACAATTATTGATACCCGCAACGACTACGAAGTAGATATTGGCACGTTTAAAGGAGCGCAAAACCCTAATACTAGCTCCTTTAATCAATTTCCCGACTACATCGAGCAAAATCTAGATCCCGCCAAACATAAAAAAGTAGCCTTATTTTGCACGGGTGGGATTCGCTGCGAAAAAGCTTCCTCTTTACTGTTATCTCAAGGTTTTGAGCAAGTTTATCACCTCAAAGGCGGCATTCTCAGATATTTAGAAGAAGTCCCTACTGGCGAGAGTTTGTGGCAAGGAGAATGTTTTGTATTTGACGAAAGAGTAGCATTACAGCATGGTTTGCAGCCGGGAAATTATCAACTGTGTCGCGGTTGCGGAAATCCCATCGCGCGATCGCCTGATAATGAAAATATCACCTGTCCTCACTGCACTGTCAAGGAAGTTTCCTAGCCAAAGTCAAACCATCCGCGATCGGCACTAAACTAAGGTTGATGCGTTTGTCTTGATGCAGCTTTTGATTAAAGGCACGAATTTTATTAGTACGATTATCTTGTATATTTGAGTCGGCAACCTGCCCCGACCAAAGTACATTATCAACCGCAATCAATCCCCCAGGGCGAATTAATTGCAAAGCTTGTTCGTAGTAAGTATCGTAATTACTTTTATCTGCGTCTATAAAGGCAAAATCAAAACTATTAACTTCTCCCCTAGCTATTAATAGCGCCAGAGTATCTTGAGCCGGGGCTAGATGCAGGTCAACTTTATCTATTACCCCCGCTTTAAGCCACCAATGACGGGCAAATTCTGCATACTCTGGGTTCATCTCGCAAGCTACAACTTTACCGCCCTGGGGCAACGCCAAGGCTACCACCAGCGCGCTATAACCCGTAAACACCCCTATATCTAAAGTTTTTTGAGCGCCAATTAACTGAATTAGCAACGCCATAAACTGCCCTTGCTCTGGTGCAATCTGCATTTGAGACATTGGTTGATTGTCGGCGGTAGCTTGTCTAAGTTGAGCTAATACCTCAGTTTCGCGTAAAGAAACTGCAAGCAAGTAGTTATAAAGCTGCGCTCCAAGCCCTAATGTTTGATTAGTCATTATTATCTATCGCAAAAGATTAGATCTGTGAGGCAAAAGTATAAATTCTTCTTCAGTCGGCTTAAGCCGACTGAAGATATAAGTCTTGGGTTTTAACCCCAGGCGGGCTTTTGCAAGAAGTCTATTGATTAGTCGGTTAAAGCTGACTTTAGCTATAACGGGATTTTAACCCCAGGCGAGGAAGGACTGCTAATCTTTACGGACTTTAAATGTACCTACTGATGTTTGCAATTGCTGCGCCACTTCTACCGTTCGCTTAAGGGACTTCGACACTTGGCGCGACGAAGCTGCCGTTTCCTCGGAATTAACTGCTAGCCCTTTCATTAACTGAGTTACAGCTTGAGCAGTTTTTGCTTGCGATACTGTAGAATCAGAAATTACTTGGACTAATTCATCAATCTTGCGCGATACCTGTAAGATTTCACCTAAACTTTGCTTTGTATCTTCTACAAGATGAGTACCTTCATTTACCTGGGTACTACCTAGCTGCATCGCTCTAACTACTTCGCTAGTTTGCTGTTGGATATTTTCTAACACTTGCTCAATTTCTTTAGTAGCGGCGGCGGCTTTAGTTGCCAGTTCCCCAACTTCCTCTGCTACGACTGCAAACCCTCTCCCTTCTTCTCCCGCACGAGAAGCTTCAATACTGGCATTAATAGCGAGGACATTGGTTTGCAGAGCAATTTGGTTAATCAAAGTAGTAACTTGAGAAATTTGCTGAGAGGCTTCGCCTAGGTTTTTGACTTTTTTTGCAGTTTGGGCGATCGTATCGCGCAAATTGATAATACTAAATACCGTGCGTTCCATTGCTACTTCTCCTGCTTGAGCGCTAGTTGAAGCATCACGGGCTACTTGCGCTGCAAGCCCAGCGCTACTCGCCACTGATTGAATAGATAGGCTCATTTGCTCGACTGAATCTAGGGTACTTACAATCTCTGTATTTTGTTTTACCGCTTCCTCTGCAAGCTGACGAATTGCCCCTTCGTTTTCATTAATAGAAATATTTACTTTATCCGTAGCGTGTTTTACTGAAGTGACAATCTCTCGCAAGCTTTCCACGATCGCATTAAAAAAGTCAGCTACCGTGCCAATTTCTCCTGTCGTAACTTCCGCCCTCACGGTCAAATCTCCTCTAGCCGCTCCTTCTACTTCACTGAGCAAAGTTATTAATTGATTTTCTAGTAATTCTTTCTGTTCTCGTTGCTCCACCGACATGATTTCGGCAGAAGTTCGGGCTCTTTCTACTTGTTCTAATAAATTTGCTTGATCTAAGGCAAAACCAATTTGCGCCGCTAATTGCGTAAATAAATTAATTTCCGTTTCTTGCCAGTTACGCGGTTCTGAGCAATGATGAGCAATTAATAAGCCGAGCAATTGCTGATCTTTGAGTATTGGTGCAACTAAGTTTGCTTTAACTTCAAATCTTTCTAAAGTCTTGATATGGCACTCGGTAAGTCCAGCGTGGTAAATATCATTAATTCCCCGCACTCGGCCATTTTTGTAGTTTTTTATATGTTGCTCTTTAAAACAAGGATCGTCAATTGTTTCTTTTAAAGCCTGCGTCCAACCAGGTACAACCGATTCGGCTACTACTGTACCGCTTAAGTCCGCGTTAAAACGGTAAATAACCACTCGCTCGGTGTGCATAATTTTTCTTACTTCTCGCACTGCCGTTTTCAAAATGTCGTCTATGTTTAAAGAGCGGCGAATCCGTAAAGTAATACCTGTAAAGGTTTCCGCCGTTTCTGTGGCTAGTTGTTGTCTGTTGAGCAGATTTTGCAGTTGTTCTGCCATGCCATTGATATTAGCGCTCAAAACTGCCAATTCATCCGAGCCTTTAACTGCCAAGCGCGTATCTAATTGTCCTTCCCCCAGTTGACGCACGGCGTTTGAAGCGGCCATAACTGGGCGTAAGGCTCTGTTTACAAGCCATGCCGCGATCGCTGCCACAACAAGCGCGATCGCGCTTGTTGCTATAGCTAAAGCTAATATTGAAGTATCGCGACCGCGAACAGCAAATATTGCGTCTTCATCTTGAGTAACTAATACGCTCCAGTTTAGTTGAGGCGCTTCGGCAAATTTGCCTACTGGAGTAAAAGATATTAAATACCATTTTTGCTTTAATAAATCTTTTTCTACGACACTACCAAGGCTTTTTTCTTTTTGTAGTTGTGCTGCTGCCTGGGGGAAAATTTCTTTGGCATCTTTACCTATATAGTTAGTATACGATGCGGGGGCAACAACAATTTTACCGACATCATTGATTGCAAAATATTCTTCTTGTACATAGCCATTAATGCTCTGGGTCAAGCGATTGGCTTCCTCTTTAATAATCTCATTGAAATATTTTAGCGGAGTGCGCGATCGCACTACTGCAATAGTTTTTCCAGTGCGCGGACTAATCACGGGAGCAGCTACAAAGATCGAATATTCCCCCGTTCCAGAAGATTTCCTCGGCGGGGTGATTACTGGGCGGTTGGTTCTTAAAACTTCTTGAAAATAATTGATTTCCCTATAATTGGCGATCGTTGCACCTGCCGATTGTAAGATTACATTGCCGTCTAAATCTATAACTGCAATACTGTCGTAAGCAGGGTTATCTTTAATATAACGGTTTAATATCGCTTGCTTGGCTCTAGTTGAAGTTACGGCTCTGGTTGTAGGATTATTTAAAATACTTAGTTGAGACAGAGTTTGAATATCTCGGTATTGTTGAATTACAAATTGATTTATTTGATTAGATAAAGCGAGCGCTCTAGCTTTTTGTTGCTGTTGTAGATTTTCTGTAATTTTCTCTGTAGTTACATAAGTTGCTATTGCCCCAATTGTAATAACTGGCAATACACTAAAGGCAATTGCTACGACTATTGCTTTTGTTTTTAAACTTAACTCCTGTCGAAATTTGCCGAATTTTTTTGGCGACACTTTACTTTTCAACTGCGGCGAGCGATGAGCTATTGTGCTGTTCTCTTGTTGTTCTAGTTTTTGCTCGACGGATAACTCTGGGTCAAATTTTGTTTTCATAACATCCTCAAATTAAAATTGCTCTGACCAGCTACTAAGGTTGTAACTTAGGTGAAGTTGCGATTTTTTTTGCATCTAAAACTATTAGCATTTTATTTTCTTGAGGAATGCACCCACTTACATAAGGGGCTAAAAAACTAAAGGTTTCTGTAGGTGCTTGGCTGCTTTGCGGGGGGAAATGCGTTACACCTTTAACCGATTGTACAGCCAACCCTAATTTAACTTGTTCTGATTGAATAATTATTATTTGGTATTGTTGGGCAATCGGGTCGAAAGTGGGTAAATTTAGTAGTTGAGCCAGATTTACTACCCACAATACTCGACTGCGCCGATTTAGCAACCCTAGTACGCATTCTGGCATATTTGGCATTGGTGTCAAGCGCGTTGTAGGCACAATTATTATTTCTTGGGCGTACTCCATTAGCAATAAAGCGGGCGTTTGCTGATTCAAGGAAAAACTTAAATAACTATCGCCTACTTGCTTGCTTGCTTGCTTCATCGACAGCGCGATTTGAGAACTATCCATTAATTAACCCACAACAGATTCAATCACAAGCAATAGTTGCTCTTTTGTAAATGGTTTTGTTACATAGGCATCAGCGCCTTGTTTTTTTCCCCACAATTTGTCTATTTTTCCAGATTTTGAGCTACAAATAACAATGGGCATTTGCTCGGTAGCTGGATTGCTTTTGAGTTGACGGCATAGCTCAAAACCGCTCATTCCCGGCATTACTACGTCTGTTACAATTGCGTCAGGTTGCTGTTTTATAGCTGCAATTAAAGCTTCTTTGGCATTATTTGCCAAAATTACGTTGTAACCACCATCGCGCAGATATCCAGCAATTAAATCTAATAGACTTTGCGTATCGTCAACTAATAAGACTGTACTCACCTGTTTTTGCACCCTCTTTAAGCGTTTTGTCAAGATAAATGCCTAAACACAATTTTTAATAAGTCTGATTGAGTAAAAGGCTTAGTTAAATATCCTGATGCTCCTACCATTTTAGCTTTAACTCTATCTATAATTCCGGTATTTCCCGTCACCATGATTATTGGTGTTGCTTTAAAAAACGAGTGATTTCTTAATAAGCGGCATAACTCGTAACCGTCTATTCCTGCCATTTTTACGTCTAGTAATATTAAATCGGGCTTAAGTCTAACTATTTGCATTAAAGCTTTGATTGGATCGCTAATTGTAGAAACAGCAAAACTTTCATCATCTAAAAAATAGCTGAGTTCTTTTAACATTGCCGGACTATCATCTACGCAAACAATTTTGTAAGTTTTTTTATTAATTTCCGGTTCGGGAATGTTGTTAATTGGTTCAGCAACAACATTAACGCTCTGGGGGGTAGGTGCAGGAGCTTTAGATATTTGGGCTGAAGATGATTTTGCTAAAGCATTAACTGCAACATTTTTATAAGTTTTAATTTCCGCAGGTGGTTGAGGGCTTTTTGGTGGGGCTTGGGGCGATTTTGTTAAGCTTGGCAAACAATCAAATGGTGGATGAGGAGGGTGTACTAATATATTTCCGGCTTTAATATACGGATACAAGCTTCGAGCTAAACGCAGTTCATCTTGATTGAGTAAAATCGCTAAATGACGAAAACTAAAACCTTTTAAAATAGCTGTTAACTTTTGCCGTAATTCTGGAGAAAGCTGCTGGTTTTTAGAAGCAGCCGCTAAACAGGGAGATTGATAAGGCGAAGTAATTTCCGGTGCTAAAGTTTGCCAACTTTGGCACTGTTTTTGAGCGTGTTTGACTAAATTAGCCAGTTCAAGCTTACAAAAATCTGAGTTTGACTCAGAAAAGCTATTTAACTCATAACTGCCTTCTTCAACTAATAAAAACGATTCAATAACTTCTTTAACCAATCCTTCAATTAAAATTGTTGCTTGCTCGCAAGTTAAATGCTGTCTTTCAATTAACCAGCAAATAGCTTGATAGTCAGCATCTACTCGTTCTGGGCCAGACTCGTTTTCAAACATCAATCTTAGTTTGCTACGAGTTTCACTACTTAAAGATGGTATTCTGCTGGCTAGGCGGCGCAGATGGCAATCGAGACGGTCGAAAGGTTCTACAGAATGAGAAGCGTAGGTTATTTTACCTTGTTTGAGATAAATTGACCAGGTTACGGAGTTGCTAAATACTTTTAACTGAGCGCTATCGTAAGAATTAGATAAGTGAGTCAATAAACTGAGCGGGCGTAGTTTTTGAAAAGTTCCACAGCTAGTCATTTAGCACTCATTCCTTACCACAACAAATGTTAGTAATTTTAAACTTAAATATATTGGCATATTTTATCTAAAGCTAAGACTAGGGTGAACTTCCTAAGTCGTAAAACAAAATTTTCCAAGTCTTTTTATGAATAAAACTGATTTTTTAACCACCTCCAATTGATAATTTGGCGGCTAGTCAAGATTTTTTAACTCAAAATCAATAACTATATACTTAACTATTTCTAAAAAACTGAACTTACTTTAAATAAACATAAATTACGCCAGATAGTGACGTTTTGCAGAAAAATAAACGGTAACTACTAATAAACTGTTATACAAGTAATTATAGACTGGGATTTCTCACCTGTAACATTTAATCGAGAAATTGACCTATTGCCCTAATTACAACTATTTTTTGTATAAAATAATACATTATTTGCAGTTTGCTTGGGCAAATATAGCCAAAATCAGGGTCAAATCGAACTGTAACCATTAATTGGCATGGTAAAAAAAAGACTAGCTAAACTTGAACCTGTTGCCCCAAGAACAATCAAGCGCCCTTCATCACCCAAGCATATGATGTAGAGTAAAAGTAGTGTATTTACTTTCAATAATCGTTAGATAGCTAGGTAGTAGGATGGCAAAACAAAACATTACTGATGCTGAATATAGCTAGAATCTGTAAAGTAGCTAACAAAATAACTAACTTTTCAGTTATAAACGCGATCGCGGATACTCCTAGCGGTTAAAGGCAAGTGGATACTAATCAGATCATGCAGACAGACAAACCCACCTCAAAAAACTTAGGTTTATGGCGAGTAGTAGCAGCCTCAGTGCTGGGCAAAAGCCATGAAAAAGTCCAGCAACTATGTCAAGATGCCCATCATTGGGAGCTATTGTCAGAAAACGTATTAGTAGCTGCAGTAGCAGATGGTGCGGGTTCGGCAAGTTTAGGAAAAGTAGGAGCGATTGTCGCCTCGCAAACCGCCGTTGAAACAATCCGCTTGCAGTATGAGGCAAACAGAAATACCGCCGAGTTATTAGAGGAGGAAGACGATCGCCAATGGCAAGTGTTATTAAATAACGCCCTAGAAACTGCGAAAAAAGCTGTAGAAGAAGAAGCCATCGCCTGTAAAGTTACCCCCAGAGAACTAGCCACCACTTTAATTATTGTTGTAGCCACCCCAAAGCTAATAGCCGCCGTTCAAGTAGGTGATGGCGTAGCCGTAGGGTGCGATCGCACGGGAAACTTGATTGCGCTTACCGCGCCGCAACGGGGGGAGTATGTCAACGAAACAATTTTTCTAGTTTCACCTAATGCTTTAGAGAATATTCAAGTAAAAGTCTGGCGCGGTGTTGTAGCTAACATTGCTATGCTCTCCGACGGACTGCAAATGTTGGCTTTAGAAATGAATGGAAGTAAACCCCATGAGCCTTTTTTTTCCCCAATGTTTCAATTTGTCGCCGATATCACAGATGAGCAAGAAGCTCAAGAGCAATTAGTAGGATTTTTGCGATCGGAACGCATTAGCACGCGGACTGATGACGATCTAACACTTTTACTGGCGACTATAGTCAACTAATGCCATGAGGTTGAAACGTCAACTCGATACCCAAATCATTACGATCGATCCCACCACAAGTTTAGGACATGGAGGTGAGGCGAAAGTTTATAGCGTGCCGCAAGATGAAACGCTAGTGGCGAAAGTATATCACAAGCCCACCGAAGCTCATGCCAATAAACTAATGTTGATGCTGGCTAACCCGCCAGACAACCCCGCCGCCAGCAAAAACCATATTTCTATTGCCTGGCCAGTAGACGTACTGCGGACAACGGATGAAAAACAAAAAGTAGTGGGCTTTTTGATGACGCGAGTTAGAGAAATGCACTCGCTCTTAGACTTTTATAACCCAAAAACTCGGCGACAAAAGTGTCCGTTTTTTAGCTATCTGTATTTGCATCGCACCGCTCGCAACTTAGCCGCCGCCTTTGGCGCACTGCACGCTCGTGGGTACTGCATTGGCGATGTGAACGAATCAAATATTTTAGTTAGTAACACAGCTTTAATTACATTAGTAGATACCGATTCTTTTCAAGTCAGAAACGAACGTAATGGGGAAATCTACCGTTGCTCTGTTGGCAAGCCAGAATTTACCCCTCCCGAACTTCAAGGGCAGAGTTTCTCCCAGCTAGATCGCAAGCCAGAACACGATCTGTTTGGGTTAGCTGTCTTAATATTTCAGCTACTAATGGAAGGAACCCACCCTTTTGCAGGGGTTTATCAAGGTAGCGGCGATTCGCCACCCTACGAAACGCGGATAGCTGAGGGACACTTTGTTTATAGTCGGCGGCGCGTACCTTATCATCCTACGCTAATTGCCCCCAAGTTTGAGTTACTAAACCCGACGCTGCAACAGTTATTTATTCGTTGTTTTGAAGAAGGGCATAATAATCCGCAAATGCGCCCCACAGCGCAAACTTGGCAAAGCGCCCTCAGCGAAGCCGAACACGATTTAACTACTTGCACAGTCAACAATCACCATCGGTACGGTAAGCATTTAAGCTATTGCCCTTGGTGCGAAAGAACTTATAAGTTGAGTGGGAGAGATCCGTTTCCTTCTTCTCAAGCAGTGCAAAAAGGGCAGCATCTCCAACCGCTAAAAAGACCCAAACCTACCCTTGTAATCCCAAAAAAACAACCTGTTCGCTATTATTATCGCTCTTACCCGCAATCGGCTTCCTTAGCCATAAGTCATCGCCAGTACCGTCACAAATATAAATTTAATGCCGCAATGTTGAGCGCTTTTGGGGTAGGAGCGGTGGGGTTATTTGGGTTAACGATGATCTTTAAAGACTTTCGACTGTCTAGCAAAATTAGCTCGGTATTTTTTCCGTCCAGCGAAGAAGCAGCTTCCCTCAACCCCACTGTGGACAATACGAAAATTGCTTCTAAATACACCTATCAAGGGAAAGTGTCTTCTAAATATGAAGATTACGATGGAGCAATTGAAAACTTCGATCGAGCTTTAAGTATTAATCCTAATGATACTCAAGCTTTGATAGAGCGAGGAAATGCACAATATGAAAATGCTCAAAATAGTGGCAATCCTGATGAGGAATACAAAACAGCGCTTAAAGACTTTAATAGCGCTTTAAAACTCAATCCCAACGAAGCTGAAGCTTACATCAGCCGGGGAATAGTGCGTTATGACATGGCGGAATATAGCTCAAATGCGATGGATGAATACCTAGCAGCAATTAAAGACTTTAATAGTGCGATCGCGCGCACTCCTAAAAATGCTAAAGCTTATGTTAAACGCGGCATTGCTAATCACAAACTAGCCCAAAGTAGCGGCGATTTACGTCAAGGCTATCAAAAAGCGATTAAAGACTTTGATATAGCGCTGAAACTCGATCCTCAATTAGCCGAAGCCTATGTAGAAAAAGGCAATGTGCTATACGAATTAGCCAAAATTACCGGAGAAAACGATCGCAATTATTGGGTAGCTATTGAAAACTTGCAAGCGGCCGCAAAAATATTTCTCGCTCGTGGCGATCGGCAGCAATATCAACAAGCTTTAGATAATCTTGGCAATATCTGTTTAGCAATAGAAAGCGATTGCCGTTCGTTATTAAATAATTCACAATTGCCAAAACCCCAACCAAATAAAAACAATAAAAGTTAAAAAGTAAATTTATTGGCAACAAGTTAATGGTAAAAAATATCTAAATTTAAAGGTATATGTCCCAACACAAAGAAGCAGAAATTAAACATCAGTTTTTAGAAGAAGTTGAAGAACATGTTAGAGCAATTGAATCGGCGCTGTTAGAACTTACCAATTCAAAGAATACTAGCCTTGATGCTATTTTAAGAGCCGCTCACTCGATTAAAGGCGGCGCTGCAATGATGGGTTTTGAGACTTTGAGCCATTTAGCTCATCGTTTGGAAGATTTTTTTAAAATATTAAAAGCTCAACCCAGTTTAATCGATCGAGAAGTAGAAAACCTTTTACTAACTGGGGTGGATTGTTTAAGCCAAGTCGTAAAATTAAATTTTCGTGGCGACTTAAACGACGAGCAATGGTTAGAAACCGCCAAACCTACTTTTGAACAACTCCATAACATCCTCGGTGAAGTTCAAGCAGAAACCGTAAGCGCGATTTCTGAAGATGGTCAAGACATGGCTAGGTTGATTTTTGAAACTGAGGTAGAAGAATATTTACAACGCTTAGAATCTCTCCTCGCAACTAATTCTCAAGCTACTAACCTGCCAGCAGAAGTGACCGACATGGCGCAGGAATTGGGGAGCTTGGGAGAAATGCTACAGTTACAAGCTTTTACGAGCTTGTGTGAGTCGGTGGTAGAGCAATTAGCAGCAAATAGCGATCGCCCAGAGGAAATTGCTCAACAAGCTTTGCAAGCTTGGCGTACTTCCCAAGCAATTATATTAGTCGGCGAACTCCATACCCTGCCAAAAAGTCTAACGACCGTCCAAGATAGTCAAGACAACTTGGATCTCGACCGCATGTTGGAGCCAGATTTTGAACTTTCTTCTCAGCTAGAGGGTGAATTAGCGCCATTTTTAAAGCTAGAAGAACTTGCGCTTAGTCCTAAAAGTGTCACCTTAGACGCAGAAGTTCAAGATCCTCAAGAATATTTGGATAGCACGGTACGAGTACCAACGAAATTACTCGATCGCCTAAATGATTGGTTTGGAGAACTTACTATTGCTCGTAACAGCGTAAATATATATACAGAAAGGCTCCGCAGATTGAGCCGCTTACTTAAATTACGAGTACGGACTATGCAAAACTTGGATACTAATTTAGTAATTAGCCAAGCAAATATTGACGATGACAGCGATCGCTACATTTTGCCTCAATTAGCAGTTCAAGATTTGGTAAGACTGCAAGAAGTTACTAACGATATTGACTTAACTTTAGAAGAAACCGACCGTAGCGTTGGGGAACTAAACCGAGTTGCCAAGCAATTGCAAACTAGCTTAACTCAAGTCAGAATGCGACCTTTTGCCGATTTGGTGGCTAGATTTCCACGATTTATTCGAGAACTTGCTTCGGAGTACGGTAAAAATGTTGAACTAAAAATTAGCGGCGAACAAATTTTGGTCGATCGCACTATTTTAGAAGCGTTAAATAATCCCTTAATGCACTTGCTACGCAATGCTTTCGATCATGGAATTGAAACCCCAGAAATTCGTTCTAGCTTGGGTAAAAAACCAGTAGGGTTAATTGAAATTAAAGCCGCTTACCAGGGCAACAAAACGATAATTACCGTTAAAGATGACGGTGGAGGCATAAACTTAGAGGAGATTCGCTCCTCTGCCAAACTACTAGACAGCGACTCAAATCGCGATGACGAGCAACTTTTAAACTTGATTTTTGAACCGGGATTTAGCACGGCAAGTCAAGTTACGGCTTTATCTGGTAGAGGTGTAGGCATGGATGTTGTGCGTACCAACTTAAAACAAATT
>Ga0068628_1000105_pt1 | contig 19632 bp, 13 predicted proteins | sample InSIn2gowninarea_FD_77431 | JGI IMG/M metagenome (GOLD analysis project Ga0068628, IMG submission 77431) | Clean room microbial communities from NASA Spacecraft Assembly Facility at Jet Propulsion Laboratory, Pasadena, California, USA -... ... | reverse complement strand
GAGCTTGATACAGGAGAAATAGTGATCAAAGGCATAAGAACTCCAAATAATTTATACATACTCAAGGGAGGACAACAACAATGCTATCTAAGAAAGAATGATGAACACTAGCTATGGCACAGAAGACTGGGGAATCTAAGCTTCTCTCATATAAGGAAAGCATGCAAATATCAGGCAGTTCGTGATCTCCCTTATATCAAAATTCCAGACAATACAATATGCAAATCATGTCAGTTTGGTAAGAAAACCAGATCTAGTTTCTCTGAGAAGGAAGGATCAGCTAGTAAGCCACTTGAACTTGTCCATACTGATTTATGTAGTCCATCAAGGAAAAATTCACCTCGATAAGAAGAATACTTTATATTACTCATTGATGACTTTTCCAGGATGTGTTGGATAGGAATTTTGAAGCATAAAGATTAAGATTTCGAAAAGTTCAAAGCTTTCAAAACCTTGGTTGAAAATGAATCAGATCACAGAATCAAATGCCTCAGGTCTAATCGAGGAGGAGAATTTACCTCGAATGAATTTTTTGACTTTTGTGAAGAACATGGAATAAGAAGGGAATTCTCTACTGCAAGAACTCATCAGAAAAATGGAGTAGTAGAAAGGATGAACATAATGGTTCAACAAATGGCTCGTGCCATGCTTGATGAATCTGGAACTCCTGCAACCTTGTGGGGTGAAGCTCCATTTTATTCTAATACTATTCTCAACAAAACAAATGTTTGGATAAACAACACTCAAACTCCTCATGAACTTTGGTATGGTAAGACTCCTATGGTAAAATATTTCAAAGTTTTTGGAAGTAAATGTTACATCAAAAGGACTGATGAAAATCTTAGCAAGTTTGAACCTAGAGCAGATGAAGGCATTACGCTTGGTTACTTTTCCTGAAGTAAAGGATATAAGTGTTACAATAAATGACTTGGAAAAATTGTTGAAAGTATTGATGTGGTGGTTGATGAAGAAGGCAACAATTAAAAACAGATAAAAACCGAAGATTTTGAAGATGAAGAGGACTATCCTTCAACATCAGATCAGACTAATGTTGAATAAGAAACTTATGAGGCATTAGAAGAACAGATAAAAATAGAAGAAAAGACTCCATCCAGGTATCTTCAGAAGAACCATCCAGAGACTCAAATTTTGGGGCAAAAAGAGGCAGGTGTTCAAACTAGAAGAACTATAATAGAAGCTTCAAGATATCTAGCATTGCACTCCTCCATTGAACCACGAAATGTAAGTGAAGCATGCAAAGATGAATATTGGGTCAAGGCCATGAATGAAGAACTTGAGTAGATTGAGAAGAATAATACTTGGGAATTGGTTCCTATACCTAATGATAAGAATGTCACAGGGACCAAATGGATATTCAAAAACAAGCTAAACAAAAATAGAGATGTTATTAGAAACAAGGCCAGACTTGTTTGTAAAGGGTATGCTCAACAAGAAGGTATAGAATTTGAAGAAACTTTTGCACTAGTTGCTGGACTTGAAGCCATAAGAATGTTCCTTGCTCTTTCTAGCTTTTAGAAGTTCAAAGTATATCAAATGGATGTGAAATCTGCCTTTTTGAATCGAGACTTAGAAGAAGAAGTGTATATTGAGCAACTAGATGGATTCATCCTTGGAAATGATCCAAAACTTGTGTGCAGACCTAAGAAGGCACTCTATGGTCTTAAACAGACTCCAAGGGCTTGGTATTATCATCTGGACAAATACCTCCATCAACAAGGTTTTTCAAAAGGATCAGCATATAACAATCTATATATAAAAATTGATAATGATAAATTGCTAATACTTGTTGTGTATGTTGATGATATCATCTTTGGTAGCAATGAAGAATCCATTAGTCAAAACTTTTCTTCAGTGATGCAGAAAGAATTTGAAATGTCCCTGCTTGGTGAGCTGACCTATTTTCTTGGCTTACAAGTCCAACAAAACAAAGACAATATCTTTCTATCACAAACCAAGTACCTCAAGCAGATCTTGAAGAAATATGGCATGGAAGATTTGAAACCAGTATGTAACCCCATGGTAACAGGATGCAGCCTTAGTGCAAATGATGATTCAGCAATAGTACATCAACCAACCTATAGATCCATGATTGGTATTTTGCTCTATCTGACAGGTACCCGACCAGACATCATGCATGCAGTGGGAATAGTTGGAAGATTCTAGGCAAATCCAAAAGAAACACACCCTTAGGCGGTGAAAATGATTTTCAAATATCTTCAAGGAACAAAAAACTGTGGCTTATGGTGTCCTAGAGATACAAATCGCACACTTCATGATTACTGTTGTCACCTAAATCCACCCTAGGCTGAAGGAGGGCAAAAATTAGGGTAACCACAAACCACGCTAAGTCTGGTAGCTAGCCCTACCAGAATAGGAGAGGGCTCTCTCCGAGTCACGCTCACTGAATAAATACTTGAAAATAATCTGGGATGACTTGAAATGCAATATTTACCTTAGGCTAGTAAGTGAACAGGGATTTCGGGAACAAATTTTAATGAATGGCCAAGCTTCTGGGATGTATGGGACTAGCACTCAGCAATGAACAAAGAATTTAATACAAAGGCACAGATTATTCTGTGAGGCAAGGTAGGTGGAAAATGTAGCAATTTAGTTTGAGTCACCGCGGCATGAATATATTGCTGAAGAAAGTGAAAAGAACATAGTGGTATGAATCCTTTTCAACAGAAGAAATAACACTGTACATGAAATTTTCCCACAGGCAGAGCAATAAAAATTGAATTCTACCTAATCTCACTTAGAAAATTTCACTGAAATGAAGCATGAAATGAAATATGGAACATAACAAGATACATATGAAACATATGAACACATTTACTACACTCACAACCACAAGAATCTCATGAAACAGTGCTGCTGCCTTTCATTAATTCTCTGTCAAAATTACACAGTGGAGAAACAGAGTTTCCCTCCCACAATCTCCCAGAAGTTATGAGCCAACCAACCCTTTGCAAATAGCTTTCTTACAATATATAGAATGAGCGAGGAATAGATAGAATGCCCAAGGGTTGGGGAGTTACTCAAATGATCACAAAATGGAGCTGGAGAGCCAACCATCAGCTACAGGTGCAATGCTCACAAACATGACATTTGGCATGGGGTGACCCTTTGTATTCCTCTGCCACCTAGATGGATGCCAATCTGGAGAAAACGCTATTTAAATTCCACCTTGACTGCCAAAAAACAAAAGTGTAGATGACCGGCCCCACTTGGAGAAGTTGTGAACCGAAATTTCGCGAAACAGGAGTAAAATGGCACTTTTTCCCCTGTGCGCCGTGCCAAATTCTCTCTGCATTGCGCCAGTGTGGAGCCTGTTTTGGGGCACTTGCAGTTGTCCAAAATATGCCCAAGTGGGCTTGTTGGAAATCCTGTCCCATCTACTTTCCAACCAAACTGGAATTTTTGAATTTGGAGCTCATTTGCCACTCCAAAACTTCATTCTCCCAAGACTATTTTCTGTGTGTCAAAAAAGTGGCAGAGAGGCCATTTTTGGGTGTTTTTTGACCTTTAGGAGGCCCATATCTCCTAAAAATTTCTTGCCCGGACACCAGTATTCATGATTTTTGATGCTGAATCCAAAAATACAAACCATTCCTCGATTGGAGCCCTAGATTTTTAGCGTTGCGCCAGTGGCATGGCGCACAGGGAGGAATTTCCTGTTTTTTGCCCAAAAAATCAAAACTTGCTCAAAATTTCTCCAAATTTGCTGAAATTTGGACTAGAGTTTCCATATGGGGTGACATGTTGAGCCAAGGAAGCATCAACTGAGATTCTAAGTCTATCTTGCTCCTTAGCCTCTTTGTCTCTCCTTGTTGCTTTCCTCAATTTAGCCTTCAAGCTCTTTATTCGGGCCTTGGCGCTCATGTTTCGTGCCTGGTAGTGAAATGCCATATGCCTCAGTAGTGCAAGGTCCTTGCCTACTTTGTCTAGTAGCCTCTCCAAATGAATATTGGCTCTCTCAAGGTTGGCCTCCCGATCTTCATTTATCTCCTACTCCAAGGAAGTGAGCTCAACCCTTGTCCTTTGAGCAGCTTGGCGATGCTCACGAATGTCTTGCAGCTCCATGATCACCTATTGATCCTCTAGATGCTTGTTCCTCTGTTCCAGGTACTTTATGTTCCACTTGGCCCTCTCCAAGTCAAGGGACAAGGTCTCAATCTCTGCCTGTTGTTCCTGGATTACTTTTCTAAGTTCCTCATTTGTCGGCTCTCTGTCAGTGTCATCATCGTGGAGGAGAACAAACTCGGTCTCGCTTTCACTTGATGGCACTCTCGAAGGCCCCTCATCATGCAATGGCTCTTTGCCTCTGCTCTTCTCTTGCTGTACTGATGTCGGAAGCGAGGCCCCTTCCACCCCGGGTGGAGATAACACTCGCTTTGCTACGGCAAACAATGGTCTACTGCCCCTGTGATATGAAATATACACTGGCATGGTGGCAGCCTCGTGGCACTCAAACTGATGTGAAGGACTCCCCACTTCATGCTCTGCCTCTGATACCACTAGTGGAGCACTGAATAATTCACGGGAGATGAAGTCCTCCCAGGCAATACCCTGCAACCCCAACTGATGATCCACTAAAATCCTGATGAGAGCAAAATGATATACATTGTTCAGCTGCTGTCACAGGGTCTTGTGCTACATAAAGTTCTTCATCATCTCTATGTAATTACACATGAAAAATGGGAGGTTCATCATCTGCACCCTGGTGAAGTGCATGAGTAACTGGATGTGATATGCATAGAAGTGGGAAAACCTTCCCTCACAACTAAAATATTTTATGATCAATCTCATGAGTGGGGCATACTCATCCCTAAAAAACTTGAACGGAAAGACTCTATTGAGCTAGCTCAAACAACTGTTCTTGATGTAAGGCTCATAGTAATGCCTTTCCACCTTTTTTTTTCTTCTGCCACTGTTCCCCAATGTTTGGTATCCCTATTGCCACTGATATAGCCTTTGGTGTCAAGGTGAAAGCGACCCCAACCAATATGGATTGACCTCCCTGTAGATGTAGTGAAAAAAGGCGGTCCAACTTATGATATACTCTGACATTTTCCATCCTTTGGAAAAATTCATAACATGGCAAGTGGACACACCTGTAGCTTTGTGAGGGTGTTTGGCTCATCTCTGAGATGTCTACCACTCTAGTGATGTCTCCTATGGGCCCTCTCTCTTGAAGATGTGTCACTGTGTGTATCCCCCTCATAATCTGATGAAACTCCTGATGCCATTGGTGAGCCCCAGTATTGCAGCAATAATGCTGCAACTCCTGAGACTCGCTTCTTTAATTTTATCAACCCGGTAGTTCGTAACAAACTTGGAAGCGATGGTGCTATATGCACAAGTACTAGCTCTTGCCGCAGCTGTCACTTGATCAGCTGGCACAAGTCCGCTAGGAGCTTAAGCCAACTTCTATGAGCTCTTAGAAGAATCTTTTTAATTGATGGATGAAAGCTAACTCGAAGGAAGCTAATCTATTTGCGAAAAGAGATTGAAAAACTGAAGGAAAACGCAAACCCTAGCAAACCCTAATTCTACCAGCTAGTCCTACTAATGCAAAGGAGAGAATGCAAACTACTGAAAGAAATGCCATTACTTCTATGAAGGTAAAATACATGTGTCTAAACTACCTCTATCTAAAGAAAACATCTTTTTGTATTTTTGATTAAGTCGTTAGTTTCATCATGCATATGCTTTCACTATTCTTTGACTGTGCAGGGGTGGATCAAGCAGGAGAAATTCTTGGTAGAGCTTGGGAAGGTTCAGAGAGGGTCTAAGGATTCCCTAACACCCTTCCAGAGAGTTTCACAAAGTTTGGCTATCAAGAAACCTCATTTGTGAGCCTCTACATGAAGTCTGCAGGGGTTCTACAAGATGTTCAGGAATTTCTACAGGATGTTCAGAAATTTCTACAGGATGTTTAAAAATTGGATTTTGGAGGATGGGTGAGTGAGGGAAGATGTATGAATGGATATGGAGGTAGGATAGGGGTTTGAAGTGGCCCAGGGACTGGTGGATGGAGTGGTGAGAAGGTGTAGATGTCTAAATTGACTCAAAGAAGGCTGAAACAATGATTGCACAAAAAGGTAGGGTTACATGGGCAAGAGGATAGATGTGAGATGAGGAACCTAGCTAAGATATGGAGCAGATGGCTCTGATGAAGCTTAGGTGGATGAAAGAGTGGTAGAGATGCTCTGCACCGTATACATTCAACTGAATCAACAAAGTCTTGCAAGTGATCAAAGTCCTAGCTAATCTAATGTAACTAATAATAAAGTGGATGAACAAAAACTTTATTTGAGAGAGAACCATGTATATCAACTATGCAATGAAACATTTCAGAGATCTAAACACATAACCAACTTCTGCAAATGAAGACAATACACTAAGTATTTTATGGTAAAGCAAACTAGTGTTTTTCTTGGCAACAATGTCACCTTTGTCCCAGCTCATGATCCCACTGAGGGAGAGGTGAGATCAGAGGTGCTTGAGGCCTTTTTCCATGGATCCTTTATGTTATTAATCTATCAAATCAATCTGAACATGAAAATATACTTTAATCATCAAAAGCAAACTAAATAACAAAACAAGATTTTAAATCTAAATATCAGATTTTATTCTAAGAATGCAGCAAAGACACATGAAAGTAAACAAAGGAGGTACTGGGCACTTGAGATGGGCCCAACCCCAAGCGCTACATCCTCCTAAGAGAGATTTAGAGCTGGTGCAAAGCTGGATTCATATTTATTGAGCAAGAAAAGAAGAGTTACATCAATACTGTCCACAAGGGAAAGCTTGAAAATGTGCTGAAATGCAAAGCTAATCTACTGACTAAAATCGAACTACAAACTCGCTAACTTCTGCCTAAAAAATGACTAACTACTGGCTAACCAAAAAGAGGCCCTAAGCCTTCTTATTTATATAAATTGAGGACCCCAATAGCCCTCCTAAACTTTAGGAACTCGGCTGCCAAAACTTGTAGTTAACGACACTTTTACTAGCACTTGCTCGGTTGCCCTTGCAATAATTGATTTGGTGGCCCTTGAACTCCGAGCTGATGGTGAAGAATTTGAGGTAAGGGCCCATAAATGGAGGGGACACCTTCCTACAAATCCTCTCCCTTGTTCTCCCATGAATTTGGCTACCAAGTGCTCATTAAAACCTTTGATTTTGTCTCCAAATTGACCAAAAAGACTACACAAAGCACACATTAGACTTGTTGGCATAATGACTAACCCAATTCACTCTATTAGCATAAATATAATAAAAAACATGTAATAAACTAATGAGAATGGTGGATTAAGTTGAATTAGGAGGTTGAATGAGCCCATATAATTATCCATTTTTGGGGCTCATCATCACCCCCTACTGAAAGTGCTGCTCATCCTCTGAGCAACTGATCTATCTCCTCATCTTTGATGGCCCTGGTGGCCTCCCTGTCATGCCAAACTTCTGAAGTGATGTCCTCTTCTTAGTCATGAAACCATGCTTTTCTCTCTGCTTCTTCCCACTGCCTGTGCTCCTTTTCCTAGAGAATTCTCAGCTTCCTGTAGAATTGTCTCAGCATCCTATAGAGAGGCCTTTGTGTCCAACATTTCCATTCTTTCTCTCTAGGTGGATGTCTTCAGGCTTCTCCATTCATAGGTGATGGATGCCTTGGAGGGAGACCTCTCCTTTTGTGTATCTGAGGTGTCTATAATTGTGATTGGCTCTTTCGACTCTGGTTGGGGTCTGCCAGTTCTTATCTGCATGTTCTTTCTTGCCTTAAAATATAGTTGAAGCTCCCTCTTTCACTTCTCCTTCTACTTGGGGGATGTGCTTAGGGTGGCCAGCACAACTACTACCTCCCTAGCTAAAATCTCAGCCAATTTCTCCTTCTTCTGCCCTTTCCACAGACTTCCTATAGAAAGTCTTATAGTGGCCGTTTTCTGGCTTCCTGTAGAAGCAGTTTTCTGGCTTCCTGTAGAAATAGTTTGCTGGCTTCTTGTAGAACACGTTTTCCCTGATTTGGCTTGCTTGGTTGGGGGTGCCTTCTCTTTGAATTGTGCTGTGGTTGCCTTGGGTGTTGTTTGCATCCTTTCAGTCTTCTCCACCCGGGTTTGCAACCATTTCTCCCTTAGCATTGGTTTTTTTATTTTACTCCCAGCTTTGGCCTCAACAACTTGTCCTTTTTCTTGCTTTTCCTTTTGTTGTTCTTGTGGCTTTTCCTGTGATGGCCTGTCCTGGATTTTCTTACCCTTAGCTTCCTTACCTTTAGGTTTCTTCTCTGCCTCAATATGTTCCTTCTCCTCACTGCTGGATGAAGTGAGTTCTTCTGCCAGGGTCTGGATATCATCATCCTTGGTCATATTACGGAAAATATCCCAGGAGATAGGGATAGTATAAGTATGGAGGGCATCTTCTACGAGGAGCTTTATAAGCCCATGATGAGCTAGCTGGTCTGGTGTCCCATCCTTCAGTTTTGTGCCACACTCAATCAATGACTGCAGGAGGAAGTATGGGATGCTCAATTTTTGTTCTGAGGGAAAATCCATCTTATGCCTGAGCTCAGTTAACAAGCGGAAGTGATACCCATACACAATACTAAATCGCCCCTCACAGGTAATATATTTCATAATTTGAAGGCTAACCTCACTCCAAAATGGTTGTAAGCTAGCTCTCTGGACCCCATTTTTATGCTCTGAAAATTGTTCTTCTGGTAGGAAGAATTCCTTTTTAGCTTTTTGGCCCAATTTCCTTTCCTCTTTATCCCAGGGCATCCCCAATGGCAATTCAGTGACTCAGCTAATGAGTTGTGGGGTGAGTTTCAAGGTTATTCCCTTGAAATTTATAGTTGCCAATGTTTTTGATTTGGGTTGTAGGGACCTTAGGAACTCCTATGTTATTTCATCATCGTGACCTTGGATTTTATCACAGAAGGTCATCCACTTTGCACGGGTAAATAGGTCTACCACCTTAGGAGTTTCTCACAATTTCTTGGAATCCGAGGGTTCCTTTCTGATAAACCCTCCAGGCATGTTTTCCCCCTTGGTTCTCAGGTCAGGGTTTCTCTATTGTTTGTATCTCCCTCTTTCACCAATTCTCTGGTTAAAATACTGCTGCCACCCAAGACTTTGACTTGTCAAAGGAAATGAAGCTCTCATAGATAGAGTGCAGAGAATATTTTTATACCAATCATATAACAGTCACACAAAAAATTGATACGTGCACAGGTGAGCCTTACAGTGGTTTGTCATAAAAATGGGGAGAGTTTGTTAACAGGAATCATGGAGGTGAGGACAAAGCAGCACCATTTAAAAGAAATTTTGTGTATCATATAAGCAAACCACCATTCTCGACCCACAGGCAGACTGGTTTTAATTTTCCCCACTTCACACAAGCTAGTTCACCACCTTTCAAAATATCATGCATGGGAATGGTGCTTTTGAGCCTACCTCTCTTCAAGCTCCAAATTTGATGAAGAAAAACTCATGCTTTTCTGCTCTGGAAGGCTTTGTTGTACTTTCCTGTAGAACATCTTCCTATAGAACGTCTTCCTATAGAATGCCCGTGTGCCTCTGAGTGAGCCCAATACGCTGGAGAATTGTGAACTAGGCTGTAAAGCTCAATGGAGGACGACAGGTTAATCATTTTGTGGAAGCGGAGGATGCATACTTCAGTTGAAAATGTTGCAAGTGCAAGTTAATAGCAGTTTGTGAGTTTCAGTCGAGCGTTCGTTAATTGCTGCGTGATTTATGGTGAGGTGGCAAAAATGTGCACTGGCTTTATTTGAACTGCAGTGATGTTATGAACTACATGTTCTCTTCTATCTGTTAATCATTTGATGTCCTGTGCACTGGAGTTCAACACGTCTACCACTATGTGTGTTTTTCAAATTTCACATGAACGACTATACACGTATGCTGCGTGATTTTTGCCTGGATGAGTGCAATCGAATCTGGCTAGCTTCCTGGCTAAATCCCACCATCTTGTTTGTTCATGTAGTGCTTAGATTAGATTCATGCAATAGAGGAATGAGTTTTAGTCACATACCTGGAAGTCGAATGTGGTTGTTGTGAGGTGCTGTGGCCTTTCATTTGCTGCATGCATTGGTTTCTGTGGTTGCATGAGGGCTTGGTGGCTGATTCATGGCTATTTTTTCTTGTGCAGGTATCCTCTGGCTGGATCCATGTTGTAGGAGTTGGCTTCACATTCAAATCTACACCCTCAAGCTGCTATTGCTGAATTTTCACAGGACCAAAACATGTTTTCGCCATTGCTCCCGAACGATAGATCGGATCGATCTGAAACTTGCTGAACATGTTCCTATCATCATGATGTACCTCTCATAGAAAAATTGTGATAAATGGATGCATAGATTTCGAGAAAAACAGAAAATGGCTGAAGGTTACAGAGATCAATTTCTCGGAAACTGTGCATCGGAATTGGCTGAAACTGCTTGGGTAGGCTACTATCACCCATATGCATCTCCCCATGAAACATGTTTTGAAATGGATGCATGGATATGGAGAAAATGAAAAAATGGCTAACGGTGATGGAGGTGGATTTCTTGGAAACCATGTACCAGAATCTAATGAAATTGCTTGGGCATGTTGCTATCGTCCCTATACAACCCCCCTGTAACAGTTTTGCAAATGGATGCATGGTTTTCAAGCTAGGGAAAAAACAAATTATGTTCTATGTATTTTTTTCTTCAAAGTAGTCTACAAGTTTTTGCATGGAAATAAAATCTAAGCTTGGGTTGTGATGCAGGCATGGACATGATGGAGAAGGAGTTTGAAGATTCCAAGAGGACTTCTGAACCCTTGCGAAAGCTATCATGTTCGCCAAACCGCGTTTTTGAAATCCATTTCTAGCTTCCTATAGAAATCCTGTAATTTCTACCAGAACTTCCTCCAAAACACACAGTTTTGAGGAAAGAAGCACAGTGAGATGGAAAAAATGATGGAGAAGGGTGAGGGATGGAAACATGGATGCTTGCAGGCCTCATGGACAGATTCCCAGCCTTTAGGTCCTCTTCAAAGATCAATTTTGGCTTGTTTGTAGGCTTCCTGTAGAAGACGCAGAACTTCTTGTAGAAAACATAGAACTTCTTGTAGAAGGCACAGAACTTCCTCTGCCTTTGTTTTGAGTGATCCTCCTACAATGTCCTTGCTGCAATCTAAAATTATTCAATGCAAATTAGTTTTTTTTTTTTTTTTTTGTGTTTTGGAAACAACTAGGGTGCCTCATGGAGGTTTTCACCCTAATTTCCTACCCTGGGCACCTCCAAGGGAGGTTTTCGCCCAGAGATCTTATTCTCTTTTCTCTTTTTTTTCCAACCCATTGACCGCCTCATGGAGATTTTCAATCAATAAGCCAATCTAAGGCGCCTCCGAGGATGTTTTCACCTTAGATTTTTATTTTTCCTCTTATTTTCATTTTTTTTTATTATCTTTTTTTCTCTTTTTTTTTTTTCTACCCTACCCTACTTGAAAAACAAAATCATTTTCGAGTGTAAGAATACTTCCAATGGAGCCATGTGCACATCAAGATTAGAGACAAAATGATGTGGAGGCTTGAAATGCATACTTTGCTAGCTATCCGGATTTCAGAGACCAAATGATCTGACTTTGAAGGGATCAAACATAGCTGAAGAAGAGAGTACTGCTGCAACTTAATGACTGTCTTGAACCATGTCTCAATATATCTTTGATATCCTTGGTCCTTTTGCTGATCTGGATCATTCTCCATATCTTCTTCTATCATGACCTTCACATCTTCCTCTTTTTGCTGACTTTTCTCTTGACTACACGGAGGGTTTGATGGTAACCATGAGGGCGCTTTCTTGATCTTTGATTATGATCTCTTCTCTTCATCAAGTGCAACCCGTGGTTCTTTGATCTCCTCTCTTGAATCTTCTTTTGCTGGATGTGATCCTTCAGTGCTGTCAATATAATCTCTTTTCTCCAATACTCTTCTTGAGCTATGGTGAATATCTTGGAGCTCAAGAGGAGTTGTTTGGACATGTTGTGCCTCAGTTTTGCAATTGGGTTGAGCTACTCCAATGGACAAGTTTGGAAATGGTGGTATGGGTAGCTGAGTGGGGGCGTATATTTGAGATGGATGTGGATGGGGTTGTGTTTGGGCAGGAATTTGGGGCTGCCTTGGTGGAGGAGGAGGCGATGGTTGCGGTTCAGCAGGTGGTGTAGGCAAAGGAGTGGGAGGAGAGTTATATTGGGGCCTCCACCTTTGATGAGGTGCATTCCACTGAGGCTGTGGCTAAGCATAAGAGTGAAACGAATGAGCAGCTGGTAGGGCATAATATGGATCTCTAAAGGAACAAGGAGGAGGTGTCAACCAGGAAGGATGAGTAGGGGGACCCCAAGAAGGCATGAAAGTGGCTTGATAGGGGTCATAATAGGTCTCGGATGTCCCTGGCAGTTCCTGCTGGTAAGATCTAGGTCCATGTGGCCTCCTTTGGTTCATATAATAGAGTGATTCAATGGCTCCTTTGGTTCTCTAGTATGCAACTTTAAGTCCAGGCAAGGAAGGGCACTGATTCGTAGGATGGTATTCTTCACAGACGAAACACACTTTTAGGGAGTGCATTGGACATTCGTCCCTAAGATGCTTTCTAGTGCACCTAGGACAAAATATTTCCAAAGCCCTCTTGGCTTCCTCTTGCTTCCTTTGGATCCGTAGGGTATCCAATTGCATGGCAAGAAACTGCCTCATATCACTCTTGAAATCTTCCATCTGATTTTCGAATTCGTTTTTGGACAAGGTACTGCTCCTAACATTTCTACTTGTAGCCATTTACTCCAAAGGAATGTTTTTTTCTTCTTCTTCCCTTGAGGTTCTTCAAATATGTCTTGCGGTCCACCGAAGGGTTCTTTAATCATAGCCATCGAAGAAGAGAGAAGGTTGGATGTGTGAAGCAGTGGGGGTGTTGTGCAATCATTTTTCTGAATTATCTCTACTCCATCAAGGCATGAAAGGAAATATTTTTGGTTGATTTTTGCTCTTTTCCTTCTTGTACTTATAAAACTAAAATAGATTGAACTACAACTAACTATCTTGCTGAAATGAAAATGCGAATTTGAAATTAAAGAAGGAAAGGACTAATCTATTTTGCTCAAATGAAATTGCAGGAACGAAATGCTAGGCTACGCTTGCAGAATTGAAATGCCAATCTATGCTTGCAGAAATGAAATTACGGAATTGAAATGCTAATCTATGAAAGCAGGAAATGTCTACTCGACTTTTGCGGAAATGAAATTGCATAATGGAAATGAAATAAACTACTTAGCAAAAGGTTGTAGTGGAAAATAGAAGAAAATTAGCAATCACCAATACTCTGATGCTTCCCTGACAATGGCGCCAAAAAGATGGTGAGCCCCAATATTGCAGCAATAATGCTGCAACTCCTGAGACTCCCTTTTTTAATTTTATCAACCCGGTAGTTCGTAATAAACTTGGAAGCAATGGTGATGTATGCACAAGTACTAGCTCTTGCCACAGTTGTCACTTGATCAGCTGGCACAAGTCTGCTAGGAGCTTAAGCCAACCTCTATGAGCTCTTAGAAGAAGCTTTTTAATTGATGGATGAAAGCTAACTCGAAGGAAGCTAATCTATTTGTGAAAAGAGATTGAAAAATTGAAGGAAAACGCAAACCCTAACAAACCCTAATTCTACCAGCTAGTCCTACTAATGCAAAGGAGAGAATGCAAACTGCTGAAAGAGATGCCATTACTTATATGAAGGTAAAATAAATGTGTCTAGACTACCTCTATCTGAAGAAAACATCTTTTTGTATTTTTGATTAAGTCGTCAGTTTCATCATGCATATGCTTTCACTGTTCTTTGACTGTGCAGGGGTGGATCAAGGAGGAGAAATTCTTGGAAGAGCTCGGGAAGGTTCAGAGAGGGTCTAAGGAGTCCCTAACATCTTTCCAAAGAGTTTCACAAAGTTTGGCCATCAAGAAACCTCATTTGTGAGCTTCTATAGGAAGTCTGCAGGGGTTCTACGGGATGTTCAGGAATTTCTACAGGATGTTCAGAAATTTCTATAGGGTGTTTAAAAATTGGATTTTGGAGGATGGGTGAGTAAGGGAAGATGTATGAATGGATATGGAGGTAGGATAGGGGTCTGAAGTGGCCCGGGGTCTGAAGTGGCCCAGGGACTGGTGGATGGAGTGATGAGAAGGTGTAGATGGCTAAATTGACTCAAAGAAGACTGAAACAATGATTGCACAAAAAGGTAGGGTTACGTGGGCAAGAGGATAGATGTTAGATGAGGTACCTGGCTAGGAGATGGAGTAGATGACTCTGATGAAGCTTAGGTGGATGAAAGAGTGGTAGAGATGCTCTGCACCATATACATTCAACTGAATCAACAAAGTCTTGCAAGTGATCAAAGTTCTAGCTAATCTAATCTAACTAACAATAAAGTGGATGAACAACAGCTTTATTTGAGAGAGAATCATGTATATCAACTATGCAATGAAACATTTTAGAGATCTGAACACATAACCAACTTCTGCAAATAGAGACAATACACTAAGCATTGCATGGTAAAGCAAACTAGTGCTTTTGTTGGCAGCAATGTCACCTTTGTCCCAACTCACGATCCCACTGAGGGAGAGGTGATATCAGAGGTGCTTGAGGCCTTTTTCCAAGGATCCTTTCTATTATTAACATATCAAATCAATCTGAACATGAAAAGCTACTTTAATCATCAAAAGCAACCTAAATAACAAAACAAGATTTTAAATCTAAATAGCAGATTTTATTCTAAGAATGCAACAAAGACACATGAAAGTAAACAAACGAGGTACTAGGCACTTGAGATGGGCCCAACCCTAAGAGATATAGCCTCCTAATAGAGATCTAGAGCTGGTGAAAAGCTAGATTCATCTTTATTGAGCAAGAAAAGAAGAGTTACATCAAAACTGTCCACAAGGGAAAGCTTGAAAATGTGCTGAAATGCAAAGCTAATCTACTGACTAAAATCGAACTACAAACTAGCCAACTTATGCCTACAAAGTGACTAACTACTGGCTAACCAAAATGAGGCCCTAATCCTTCTTATTTATACAAATTGAGGACACCAACAGCCCTCCTAAACTTTAGGAACTCGGCTACCAAAACTTGTAGTTAACAACACTTTTACTAGCACTTGCTCGGCTGCCCTTGTGATAATTGATTTGGTGGCCCTTGAACTCTGAATTGATGGTGGAGAATTCAAGGTAAGGGCCCATAAATGAAGGGTACACCTTCCTACAAATCCTCTCCCTTGTTCTCACATGAATTTGGCTGCCAAGTGCTCATTAAAACCTTTGATTTTCTCTCCAAATTGACTAAAAGGACTACACAAAGCACACATTAGACTTGTTGGCATAATGACTAACCCAATTCACTTTATTAGCATAAATATAATCAAAAACATGCAATAAACTAATGAGAATGGTGGATTAAGTTGAATTAGGAGGTTGAATGAGCCCATATAATTATCCATTTTTGGGGCTCATCAGCCATTACTGTTGTGTGTATCCTGAGTTTTCTTTTGCTGCCCTCTGAATCCAATGAAACTGGTGGTTGCCTTGAGAATCTATCACCAAGGGTACAATAAAATAGGGATTGTTAGGAGTGGAATGATGAAAGGGGAATAGGGATTTAAGAGGAGAAATTTAGCAAGGATTTAGGAGTATTTTGGGTATAATTTTGATGGGATAGGGTTTGGATATTGCTGAGGTAGGGTTTGGGTATTTTTGAGGTAGGAATAGGGGGAACAAATGAATATGATCATAGTGGAGCTAGGGTGATTATTAAGGAAAATACTACAGGGGAATTAGTTTGATAAAGGTAGGGTAAGAGCATGCTTTAGCAATAATGTCACTGTAGCAAAACCCTAGGTTTTTTGGACCCTTTTTGTGTCATCTTTGTTTGTTTTTAAAAAAAATTTGCATTTGATTCATGGTCACCAAAATCATATTTCTCTTTGAATTAAATGTCAATGGTGAAGGTATTTAGGGCCACCTCTCAAAATTTGAGGGCCATTCATAAAAATTTGGGCTATTTGGTGGTTTTTTAGGCTCACAGGTCTATGCACCGTACGTTGGGTATGTGCCGCGCTAGTGTAAAAAATGCACTGTGGAGCGCCCAATGCGTCGCGCACCCAGAGTGTGCCGTGCCACCTTGGGTGTGCACCACGCACTGTAATATGACACAAATTTGCTTGGAAAATGAGGGGTAGGGCTTTAATGGAGGTTTTTAGGGGGTTTTCTTAGGAGACATGATGGAATGGGGGTGAGAATGATGAGGAGTGAGGGGACAAAGGGAGGGGAGTAGAACCTTGGTGGCATCCTTGCGAACTTGCAACCCCATCTATTGTTTTTGCTTGATGATTGTTTTCATGGATGGCCATTGTGCTTTTGGATATCATTCAACATCTTAGAAACACCAAAACATTGACCAAATTGACATAGAAGAGGTTTCAATTGAGCCTACCGCTTGTTTGCTAGCCTTCCACCGAGATATGAAACAATTTGTAGTGTTTTCAAGCCCCTTGGCTACGTGCGTTGTGCACCAAGCCTAGTGTGCCGCGTACTGGGTGTGCGTCGCGCTCCCTGTTGTATGCGCTGCACTCTTTGAAACCGGCCCTCACTCACCCAAACTCTCGCAATTCGCTCTCTTTCTTTAGCAATGTCTCTCTCAAGCTTTCCATAGCACAATGACTTAGTTTTGGGCCACAACAAGTATATATAGGTTTTGAGGAGAGATGAGTTTGATTTTCTTTTATTTGAAAACCCACTTTCTAATGTTTGTGTTTGCACCTTTTTATTGACTTTAAACACCCTGATTTTCACCTTTTTCTTTGAAATTTTGGCTCTTTTAATGAAATTTTCGGCATTTCCTTCAGGGGACTGTGTGACTGGTCATTTGGTCATGGAAACCATGACTGTATCTAAAAACTCAACTTGTGCATTATTTTGGAAATTTTATCATAAATGACCTCTTTTGACTTTTCTTTCGAAACAGAGTTTTGAAGATGAGCTGAAGTCTTTTACTTGACGATGAAACTCTTTAAACCATAGCTGTGTAAGGGCCTCAATCTGGCCTACATGGCTTTACTGGACATATTTTCTAAGACCAAATTGATGGATTCCTAGACCCAAACTTTAAAAATGACCTTGGTCCCGTAAAGGATTAGACCTTGACTATCATGGACTCTAGTGATTACTGACAAAAGACATGAGTCAGCAGGAACCAGACATGAGGGAAAAATAACTATCATGACCTTCTTCGTCAGACTTATGGCATGCCCCCTAGAGGAATGTAGCGGAGTGGATGAAGGAGGACACCCAAAATGAAATGCATAAAGAGTTTTGATTCCTGATGGAGGGCTGACCAGACCGACTCTAACATTGGCTCCAATGGGGGATGGTAGCTCCTTGGAGGTGCCAAGAACAGAAGATCTCTGGAGGAGCTAGATAGTGCCTATGGTCCATTGGGCTATGGAGTCATAATTATGAAAAACAATATAGGACTCTGACTTATTTAAAAACTGGAATAACTAAGAAATTGACTCAAACTTGACATTGAAATAACTTGAAAACTAACATTACAGATTAAAACCAAACTAAAAAAATGGTATTTACAATGACAGTGGAAGCAGTGTTGCTTTCTCAACAATGGTACCATTTGAGCAGCCTGTTATCGCTCAGGTTGTCCCCGAAGGTTGTGGGAAAGGGATACGGCCGAGGTAACCACAAACCAACTTTGGACTGCAGGTTCTAGCCCACCTGCAGTCAGAGAGGGTTCTCTCTTTCAGATTTAGGTTTGTTGAAAAGGATTTTAGGCTAGTTATTTAGTTTGAAGAGTTTTTGTTTTGTTTTTGGTGGGAAAATTGATTTTTCAGGTAGAGAGGCAGAGCATAGTCCGAGGGTTTCAAACCATTGGGCGTGGAGTCGAGGAGAGAACCTGCTGGTGCGTTTCCTTGATAACAGTGAGGGAAAATGGAGCAAGATAGTTGAGCATGAAACAATGTTTTAGGTTTAAGGGATGGAAAGAGATGCTAAGTAATGAGAGGCAGTAAAGAATCTCTCAATCATGCTTAGCAGGGGAAGATAACAGAGCACTACCTAGGGGCAGTGAAGAATCCCTAGATGATTGGCAAACATAGGTGAATTAGGGTAAACATGAGCCAGGAGGAATTCATATTCATAACCAATTCATTCAGAGGAAAACATAAAGAAATAGCAGAAATTGAACATAGAGAGTATTTAAACTAATTCTAGGCTATTCTTTCTTCCTGCTATTTGATAATGGAAAACACATAAACAGAGGTAAGAGGGACTTATTGCTTCAAACTGCAGCACAAGAATTCCATCTTCAGTCTCCAAAACATTCATTTACAACAGTCAGTTCACTCTCCAAGCTTTCGACAATCTTTGATTATAGAAAAACTCAGGTATACACAGTGAGTCTCTAGTGAAAACTCTCAACTTACCAACCCTTAAAGCTATATAGAGGGTGGTATGAATAGGGAAAAACTATCTACATAGCTTATTTATTAAATCTTGACTTAATTAGGTCATAAAAAAATATTTATTGACCTAAATCTACCAGAATTAAATGCAATGAAATAAACTCGGGCTGCGCTGAGGGCAGCCGTATCAAAACTGAATGAATTATGTTCTCCTTGGTGGCCCGGTGCAGTGTCTTCTGAAATAAATGTGTATGGGTTCCTGCTTCCTTGCTGTCCTTTGGCTTTGAATGCCTTAATGGTGAATTGAAGGTAAGGATGGGCTTATGATGCTTGATTTCACTTTGATGGGGGCTTCATTAATGTACATGTGCTTCGAGCCCCTAAAAAAATCTTTGGCTGATACTCTTTGATTGTTATTCCTCCTCTGATACTCTTTGACAAAATCTGGGTGCTGCTTTGATGTGATGTGGGTCTAATCACAAATTTATGGCCGCTATCCGGCTTCTGTTTCCTCTAAAACTGTCTTCAGCTGCTTCTGAAACCTTTCGCGCAGAAAACGGGTGCTTTTGCGCCTTTTGGGCTTGCTGGGGGCTGTATGATGAAAATGTTGGAAATAATACTGAGAGGGGGGGGGTGAATCAGTATTATCTAGCAATTTAACAAATCTTCCTTATTTGTACTTTGAATTATTTTTGCATATCAATACCATAAATAATGGGCATGAACAAAAAAAAAAACAGATAGGCACACCAAAGAACACAAGATGTAAGGTGGAAACCCAATGTGGGTGAAAACCACCTGCTGCAATATGTCTCTATCTTCTTTCAAGTTAGAAATTCCCTTTACAATGATTTTGTACTGGTGCAGTCCTTTACCAGTACGCAGGCTGCAACCTGCAGAGAGCTACAACTCTCTCTCGTTTTCCAGTCTCCTCCTGGACGGGAGCTACAACCCCCTACTTCTTTTCATAAAGCATTAAATGATCAACAAGTATACAACAACAGTTACAGTCCACTACAGATTTCAGATCAGTAATTACAGAGCTAGCCCAGAACACCTTATGAACAGAAAAATACAGTCAAGAGAACATCTTAAGACAGGGACGCAGTTTTGCCTTCTG
>Ga0068628_1000104_pt1 | contig 19679 bp, 25 predicted proteins | sample InSIn2gowninarea_FD_77431 | JGI IMG/M metagenome (GOLD analysis project Ga0068628, IMG submission 77431) | Clean room microbial communities from NASA Spacecraft Assembly Facility at Jet Propulsion Laboratory, Pasadena, California, USA -... ... | reverse complement strand
CTATTTGGGTCAAGAAGGAGCCTTTTTCCGATTTATATTCCTTTTCTTTCATGTGTTTAGAAACAGGGTGTTGTTGCTGGCATAAATATAAATATGTTTTGTTTTGTGCATATTGATAACAAACAATTTGTGACTAGTCTTGGTTATTCAAATATAATTTGTTACCATGGTTAATTCATGAAAGGTTGATGATTCGAAATCTTGTTAAAAATCAGTTCCAAGTTTTATTTGTATGGAAAGGAATGTGTATTCCTGTATGAGTAATTAGATTGCAATTAAGATCTAATACAACCTTGTTCATCTGAGAACCAATAATTGATTCATTTGGACTTGGAATCTATATATGATGTTTAACCTCTTTTGTTATGCTCTTGCAGGATAGATTATAATAGTTAGGACTAGCATAATTAGTTAGAATTAGTGTAGATAGGATTTGATACATATAGGTTAGCTATTTCTTTTGTTGATTTAATTGAAGTCTTCCTCCAAGAAGCAATCTTTCAACATCTATAACAGTTTACGGGATACTTTAAAACCCGTTGGAACTAGCCACTCCAAATGAAAGCGGTCTAATAGGGGTCTGCGTTCGGATTAGTTCCCCTTGTTGGCGCAGTGAAAATTTGTAGCGTCAACAGGACCATTACTTCCTAAGGGGGGAGGAATGATCCACTTAGATATTGGTGGCCACTTTCCTATTCCATTGGGACCCCCAACACTGTCTCTTTCAATTTTTTGGTTTCCTTAATTGTAGCACAATTTACTATTTTTGGTAGTTTTTCAAGTCCTGAACTTCTAGAGCCGTTTTGAGGCACTAAACAACGTTTTTAAGGAAAACGAAGAGACCAAAAACATCTCAAATTGGCCTATTTGTTTTTTTTCAATTTTTTCTTTGAGATTTTCGAAACGAGGTATTATGATATCCAAACGGAGATCATATGCCAAAATTATGACCTCGAGAAGTTGATGTACCAATTTACCCAAACAGGGCCCACAATTTTGGCGCTTCATCTCCTAGGGTTAGGTTTTTGGATGTTTAGGGTTTTGCATTGTTTCTCAATAATAAATAGGCCTTGGAGCGTCATTGTAACATAGTTCATAGGCATGTAGTCGCCACATCTCTTCTCATAGATAAGCTACCATAGCCCGAGCTAGTCTTATTTCCATTCTATTTGTAAGCATATTTTAGTATTTGATATTAATGAAATTAAGTCTTATTTCTATTGCATCTTTGTATTTATGGTTATATCTCTAATTTTTTTCATTCCTGTTTAAATCCGGATCACAAGTAAACCAATAATTGTAGGAAAACCAGTAACACCATTTTTCTTCAAGAAGCGAAGGCTGTCATAGTTCAAGTGTCCAAATCTAGCATGCGATAAAAGACTTGATGGAAATGTACCTTCATCATAATGAGAATTGTATGAGAATTTATGTGCACGAGCAGAGGTACCTTGCAACTTCAGAAGTCTTTCTTCTTCTATCCCCGTCATGACAAGTGAGTGATTTGATTCTTTTTTGACCTCAACCTAGACATCAAACATATGAATGGAGTGTCCTTGCTGGTGGATGTGGGCCAAGGACAACAAGTTTCTCCTCAACTCCAGGAGGTATAAAACATCATGTAGAAAAAAGTCTGGAAGGCCAGGCAGTTTGAGCCTGATTGTGCCAAGCCCTGATGGCTTGAGTTTTGATTTATCTGCAAAGTATACTACTCCTTCGATAATTTTAGTAAATTATTCAAAAAAATCTCTTCTAAAGTTCATGTGGCAAGTTGCTCCTGAATCAAGCAACCAATCATTTTTCCAAGAAGCAAGTGAAGCATTAAACAAGTCTTTAGTCTCCAATATTACAACGTGCCACAACATAATGAGCAGATTCAGGTGATTTACCTTTCTCTTTGTCATGGGTTCTACCTTTGGCTTCATTTCTTTCCTTCTTAATTCTTTCCCAAGGAAATTTACATGCGGATGCCTCGTGTCCATCTCTATTGCAACGTATGCTATGAAGATCAAACTTTTCTCCTTAGAAATGTCTGCCCCCCTGCCTCTAAATTTTTTTCTTCCTCTTCCTCCTCTTCAGCCACCTCTTCCTCTAGAAGAATCTTGAGCATGATGCTTCTCACTATGTGCAAGACACACAAGTTCTTCAAAAGAATGAGGAGCTGTCTTCTTCCTAAAAGCCTTCTCTCTCTTAGCAAACTTTTTCTCAAGGGAGTCAAAGGTAAGCTCCTTGAGGTTTCCACTTGCATGCAATGACTCAAGATAATTTGAATATGTGGGATATAATGCCTTGACATAAGCTATAAGAGGAGTTTCTATTTGAACACCAGCGGTTTTGATATCATTCATAATACATCTTACTTCTAATGCTAAAGCAAGATGGTCATCATTTTTAAATTCAATATTGAACAATTTAATCATCAATTGGACAACTTTAAGTTCAGTGTGTGAGTCATAGAGTTTCCTCAACTTCTGTAAGGATTCAAAAGCATTTGAAAATGGTGAAATATGGAAACTCACCTCTTCATCTACAGATGCTGCAATCAAGGCATAGGCCTTGTTGTTCTTGTTTTCCCAACGACGATCTCGTTATTTGATTTGGGCTTTGCAAGTTCATCATCTCCTTCTCCTACACAAACTCCTTTCCACAATTCATTAAAAATGAAAGAATGTTTAATCTTCCTTGACCATTCTGGATAGTTCTCTTTTCTAGAGAGGACTACTCCAACAATTGATATCAGTGAATGCATCTTAAAGACTGTGTACTGTGTAAAAAATATACTTTATTGCCAATATATAAAAATTTGCACTCCTAGTGGTAAAAAAAAGAAGCAATTCTGGTGTAAAACTGTAATATGATATATATGGGACTAAGGTAATATTTGGGGTAGGTGGTATATGGGGGAGGGGGTATGTAGGGAGGGTGTATATTGGGAAGGTAGTATGGGAGGGGAGGTAATGTATGAGTCCAGCAGGTTATATTATATGACAGAGGCCAGCGTGGTATGGGGAGGTGGGTTCGGGCTCGTATTAAAAACATATGCATTTATATATTAAAACAACGTGGTCAGAGGACGTTGGTTGACCAACATATGGTGGATTCGAGTTGGAGTAGAGTGGTTTGGAGGAGCGTTTAATGATAGTGCGGAGTATCGGAGCAACACAATCATAGTTGGGTGTGATTTGGGTGCCGGAGTATGGGAGCAACACAACCATAGTTGGGCGTGATTTGGGTGCCGGAGTATGGGAGCAACACAAAAATTTTCAGTCTCTCTATTACGTTGGACACACACACATTAGATACCTGCAATCGTATGATGAACTACTCAAAATATAGATAGGAACCACACGTCCCAAGCGTATTTTCACTGCAGTTCAATATTTATATAGTTATAGATCAAAATTGAGTTGCGGTGTTGTTCCGCTGCGCCACTCTGATACGACCAAGCAGTGTGGTATCACGTTGAGAGATACGACCATGAGAGATACGACCAAGCGGTGTGGTATAAAACACAACAACACAGTGGAGTGGGAGTACCAGGTTTGGTGGTATGCTTTAGGCAGTGGAGTGGTTTTATACCACAATGTTCAACGTAATATACAACCAATACACTAGTCACGCACAATAAGTAAATACCACCAACTGAGGCCAACACATTCGCCATACTAGTTTTCAAACAGAGTATACAACACACAATCTAGAAAAAAAGGTTGACATACCATCCAATTTAACATAGGGTCCAACCTTCAACACAACATTTTGACCTCTTTAGTATATTCAACACAATGTTTAATCAAATGCGACATTCCAAAATTTGCAGAGAATAATAATAACACAGAAATAATTCACGGCAGAATATAGTAGAGGGACAAAGAATACTGGCAGGAAATTAACAGGAGTTACAATGCAGAACATGCTGGCTTTGATACCATGTCAGGCCGGGAGGTAAGTCCACAATGTGAATTGTGATTTTGCATTAAGATTGCTCATGGATATATACATGGAAGGAGAGACTCTTGGGCTTCACCTCCCGGTGTCTTCATATTCCTATTCTCCTTATTTTCTATTTACACTATTTTACATATATTCACCCAATCCCAATGATTAGGTGTCAAGCTGTCGAATATTTTGGTTGACTGTTATTCATCATGATTATTGGTTCCATGATATCCTCATTTTTAAGTAGGGACTCCAAAACATTACCCTCAAAGGTTGATGCAACGAAAATAAAAGAAAAAGTGTGAGCCATAATAGTAAAAGGCAAAATATTGGTTGGGATAAAATAAAGTGCATGGACAAATGTCTAATTTGAGCTCTACGCCTCGCATTAGTTGTCACCCAATTTTCGGCGAATGTATAAGCAAATAAAAAAAGAAAGGAATTTTGATATATCAACCCTAATGAATGATTAACTCCTTCATCATTAAAGGGTAATTAATGTATAAATAAACTTTGTAGCCTAAGCTATGCAAGAAAAAGAGAATAACTGAATAAAAATCCACATAAGAAGGGTGGTAAAAGTAGGCCAAGGAGTAACTCAATTCCCATAATTTCTCTTTCTTTACAATATAAGGCTCAAGAATGATGGTATATCATCATTGGTACACATATGTTGGCATCCTCCATGGAGTAAACCACCATCATACCACTATTCACTTATGCATCAGTTGATTGATGGTTTGTCCTAGGAACTATTTGTTACCGCCTTTAGGCCCTATATTAAGGCCCTAATAATTATTCATTATTAGTTTAATTGTTACATTATGTTAGCAATAACCTTTATGGTCCTTATTATAATTGTACCCCTTGTCTCCTACACATACACACACTAAGGAGATCTAATCTTAGGATCATCAAATATTGTCTTGTACAATGTCTTCATTATAAAAAGAGGCTTCACCTCAAAGAGTATTGTAATTATTGGTTTCTTATTTTAGGTTCATAACATTTGGTATCAAAACCTATGATCCTAGGGTTTTGCTGCTTCAAACGAGTATCTTGAATTTTTTTTATTACCTTATTTTGGGACATTTCAAATGGTGGAATTTTGAGCATATTGAGAAAAAATCTTGGGGAATATCTAGTTAAAATATAAGATCTTGGTTCACTATATTTTTAGGGATGTGAAATGAGGAAATTAGGGTTCCTAAATGCTCTTGAAATCAATTTCAAACATGTAGTTTTGCATTTTTGCTAAAACTTTTTTTTGGGATGTTTTAGATGACAGAATTTGGACCATGTTGAGGCAAGATCTAGGAAGACATCCAATTAAAATTTCATATCTTGCTTTTCTATACTTTCATATATATGCTATAAGGAAGTCAGGGTTCTTGAATGCTCTTGAAATTAACTTCAAATAGGCCATTTTGATAATTTTACTATAACCTTTTTTTCTACAATGTTTAGATGGTGAAATTTGGATCATATTGAGGTAAGATCTCATGATAAATTTGGTAAAAATTTCAAATTTTGGTTTGTTATATTTTTGGAGATATGCTCTAAGGAAGTTAGGGTTTCTGAATGTAATTGAAATTAGTTTGAAACAAGTCAATTTGGTATTTTTGTCATAATTTTTTTCTGGAATATTTCAAATGGTGAAATTTGGACCATGTTGAGGTCAGATCTTGAGGAACATCTAGTTAAACTTTTAGAGTTTGGTTTGCTATACTTTCTAAAATATGCTTTGTGGAAGTTAAGGTTTATGAAAGATCCTTAAATCAGTTTCAAACAAGTGAGTTTGACATTTTCACTTTAACATTTTTATGTGATATATCAGACCATGAAATTTTAAGAGATTTGAGAAGACATAATGAAGTACCTCAATCATAAATTTCATAATTATATTTGAAAATTGGACACACGTCAAGTGATACAAAAATGCTCTTCGAAAGAGACCAGAAATCGACAAGTCTTGGGAAAGTTACCATAACCTTCACTTGGCACATCAAATGTTGGTGAGATTTGTGGAATTGAAAAGAATAAATATCAAAGTATTACAAACCAAAATTTTACATTCACAAGGGCTCAAATATTAGAGGTACATAAAAAAATGTCAGTAATTTAGATACTGTCCATATTAAGGTTTTAAGATACATAACTTACAAGTGATATCACTTTTTATTAAAAGGTCCATTTTCTTTTGGGTCACTGAAAGTTGTGATAAAGAGGAGTATTATTACTATCATTTTCCAACATACATCCAAAGAAAGATTTAAAAACTTCTACACCAATTAAACCTCCTGAAGGCTTATTCATGACTCATGAAGAAATAGAAGGTGTTAACTACCGGGTAATCGAGTTGGAAACTCAATTGTCATAGTTGCAAGAACCAATGAAAAGAGATATAGAAAAAAATGGAGGAAAATAAAGAAAAAATGGATAGTAAGATGAAACAAATGGAACAAATTATTATAAAATTTGTAAATGGGAGGTTCCTTAAAATTCATGGTGTGTCTGAAGGAAACCATGAAAATGTAGGTGTTATCAAATTGAACAACTTGCCAATAACAAGAAATTTTCAAGTACATTTAATTCTAAATATGGAGCTACTCAAGGATGGTCGCTTAAGGAGTGATACTTCTCAACATTGAATTGAATAGAGGTGTTTACATGGGTGCATCAATTAGAGCAATATTTTGAATTGTATAATATTATGGATGACAAGTGAAGGATTCACATAAAAATTTGAACTTTGAGATAAAACCATCTCAACAGTATCAATGGGTAAGGATAGTAAGATGAAACAAATGGAACAAATTATTATAAAATTTGTAAATGGGAGGTTCCTTAAAATTCATGGTGTGTTTGAAGGAAACCATGAAAATATAGGCAATATTCAAATTGAACAACTTGCCAATAACAGGAAATTTTCAAGTACATTTAATTCTAAATATGGAGATACTCATGGATGGTCACTTAAAGGAGTGAACCTTCTCAACATTGAATTGAATAGAGGTGTTTACATGGGTGCATCAAATAGAGCAATATTTTGAATTGTATAATATTATGGATGACAAGTGAAGGATTCACATAAAACTTTGAACTTTGAGATAAAACCATATGAAAAATATCAATGGGTAGTTAAAAGGAAGTCCCATTCTTATTATTATATGTGGAGTTTATTTACAAGAGATATAGAAGTGGATTATGGTAAAGCGCGAGAACATGACTATTTTAGTTAGCGGACAAAAATCAAGCAATTGGTGACATTGAAAACTATAATTAAGAATTTTAGGTTTTGGCCACAAGGATGGATAACATAAGTGATTAACATTTATTGGAATTTTACATGGGTGGATTAAAAGAAGACATTGGACATAATATTTTCCTAAAACAACCAAAAAATATTGTGGAAGTTATGCAATTTTCTCTTTATATTGAATCCAAGAATAATGCTACGCACAAGTCTTCCATGGGAGCATACACAAGAAGAAAACATCATTTTGGATTTCATAAGGCAACCCTAGCTCAACCTACTAGAATATCATAGAAGGAAATGGAAGGAAGAAGAGAAAAATAACTATGCTTTGGTTGTAACAACAAATGGTCAAAAGAGCATAAATGTCAAGAAAAAAAATTGTTCACCTTGGAAAATAATGATGAAGAGGAACTGGAGGCATATACACAAAGAAGCGGGGAAGAGCTTGTCAACTTAAAAGAGCATTAAATACAGATGGCAATTATGCATAACACTGAAAGATAGATGTGAGATATTTGTTCATGCATTGGTAGATTTTTAGCTCCTTAGACCCTAAATATTGTTGGTTACATTAAGAAGGAAAGAATCAAGTGACTCAAGTAGTACCCATAACTTCATTAATAAAATATTGGTTGAGTGCCTCAATTGTTTTGTATATCCAGTGACAAATTTTCAAGTTTTAGTTTCCAATGTTGGGAGTCTTTATTGTGTGGAAAATGCACAACATTAAAATGAATATGGGATAATATAAATTGGAAAGCTCAATGTATGCCATTCCAATTGGAGGAGTAGTTCTATGGATTTAATGGTTGAGAACATTAGGTACACTTTCTACAAATTATAATTAATTATTCATTAAATTTGAATTGGAATGGGTTCAATATGAGTTCAAAGGGTTAAAATTTAGACCTCGTCAAGTCATTAGCTCAACAGTAAAGCTCCTAAAAAAGGATAGCAATGGAAGTGTGGTTAAACTGTGTTTTATGAAAGTTAAGCAGGAAGATGCAAATATTCTCAAGGAATTAAATGCACCTTGGAAAATCATTATAGGGTCTTCCAAGAAATCCCCAAAGGTCTACCTCCATCTAGATATTATGAACGCCAAATTAAATTAATATCCGTAAGCACTCCTAGTTCCATTGTCGTGGTCATCGATAGACTCACAAAATATGCACATTTTTATGAAACTTAAAGTACATACATAGAAAGCTAGGTAGCGAAGTGTTCATACAGGAAATTCATAGACTTTATAGTATTCCTAAGGTAATAAGTTAAAAATATCTAAAATTCGCAGGTAATTTGTGGAAAGAATTATGGAATATGAGTATAAGAACCCTAGCAATGAGTTTAACATCCCATCATAAATAGATGGCCAAAAATAACTAGTAAACAAATGTTTAGAGGGTTATTCTTCAAAGAAGAAATCTTAATGGATGAAGTGGCTTCCTTTGGAAGAATGGTGGTATAATACTACCTTTCATACTTTTACTAAAATGAACCCATTTGAGACTCTTTACGGATATCCAACTCTTAGTATCTCATTATTTTTACAAGATAAGTCCACAGTACAAGCAATACCTTATATTTATGGTATATATCTTGACTTTTTTCATAGGTATTTTTTGCTGCTACATACCGAGCTTTCTATTTGTAAAGGAGGAGCAAATAGAATAGGTTGAGGGGGATTGCTTGAAGTATACTTTTGTTGTAAGGTGTTGGAGAAGAGTGTTACTAACTGTGTATAGCAGAACTAGGGAGGATACCCTCATCAATATGATAGGATCGAATGCATTCCTAACCTATGACAAAGGCTAAGTATGTTGAAGGACAAGCGTAATGTAGTGTGGAGTGTAGAATCTTTACCCGCAACAATGATAAAGGATACTTGCAGTGGTTAAGGGCTTGTGAAGGAGCTAAATTGTTGGAGGGTACTGTGATTACCCTAAGTAGTAACAACAAGGAGGTGTGGTAGGCCTAAGGTAAGATCTATAGTAGAGAAATATGACAACAAGTGTTTAATAGAGTTAGGCCACATGCCTAGCTATGGACAAACAAGAATAGTTTGCAAGTAAAATTATAGTTTTCAAGTAAGATTATATGAGATACAATGGAAAAAAGTACAGTGAAAGTGGCAAAAGCAAAGTTGACAGTTGCAAACTAGTGAGGGAAAGGTGAGAAGTACCAGGGGTCATGTTGTAGAAAATGAGCTAAGGATAGTTGAAGACATGGTAAGTGTGGGATAGTGACTATGTTCAAGATTGAAGGAGAAAACCTGAGGATTGCATGGTTGATTATTATTCACTAAATATTTGAGGACCAAAAAGTTGCTGACATCAGATCAAAGAAAAAACTTGAGGCTAAGTTGGTGCTTAGCTAGGAGATTGGTGTCTCCTGTGACTTGGTGCCCATAAATTCATCTGAGTTGGTGCTCATTAAGGGGATTGGTGTCTCTCGTAGGTTGGTGCTTATGAAAGTTGCATGTTTGTGCTTATAGAGGATTGGTGTCCTCACCAGTTAATGTAATAATTTTAATTTGATAGTAAAATGTTCAAGTGGATTTCTTTTGGTCGGGGTTTCCACTTTAAAATATCTACGTTCACGTATTTATCTTTTATGGTTAATCGTGTGATACATAAATGGTTCAAAAATGTTAATTTGGATAAATACTAATTTAACCCCTTCTCAGTGTTTTTAACAATTGGTATCATAGTGGATTTATTTAGGCACAACCTAATAGATGGATGGTAAATCCAAGGAACATAGATGGCAAGGTCAAGAAGGTTAACTTCCAAGACCTCAGAAGAAGTCTCCTCCATAGTCATAAATACAAATCCTACTAATGTTGATGAAGAAAATCTGAATGAAAAATATCCCTTATGTGATGGAACAAACTATGTATCATGGAGCATAAGAATGAAGGTGTATTTGATGACACTAGGATATGGTATATGGGACCCAGTTAGTATTGAATACACAACCTTAAAAAATCCATCAATAGGTTCAACTAAAAAAGAGTCAAGTGAAAACAATAAAAAAGAAATGGATGTTATCTTGCGAGGTTTATCTTGAGTGGGACATTGTACATCAGGTAAAGAGATTTGGGAAAAGATACAAAATTTATACTCAAAGGAATCTCTCTTCATGACCATAGGGAAAAAGCTTGTTGATATAAAATATAAATATGATAAAGAGAAAGAGCCACCAAAAAGGGAAATAGTTTCAAAAAAGTCAAATGAAAAGGAAATTTAAAACACCAAAAGCAAGGAAGACCTTGACTTTGAAGAGAAGAATCATAACCTTGATGAAAAATAATTTTCCCTCTTCAGATTTCAACTAGAGGAAGCATAAAAGAGAGGAGAAATATTGACAAGCCAACTGAAGGAACAATTTGAGGATTATAAGAAGATATAAGCAAAAGTTGATAAAAAATAGAAAGAGCAAGAGAGAAAACTTAAAGAAGTCATATCTATGAAAATTCATCTAAAAGAAGAAAAGAGAACAAAAGAAATATGAGAAAGTAGCTAAAGAAAAAATAAGAAAATTATGAGAGGCTTGAAGGAGAGATTGTCTCATTAAGGAATGAAGTAGACAAGAACAACAAGACCTTGAAAAGTTCTCAAATTTCGGATGAGATTCTTAGTAGTCAAAGATCACCATATGAAAAAAAGGTCTTGGTTATGTAGGCAAGGATTCATACAAAGAAGATGCAAACCTAAAGTCACCAGAAATTGAAGTAGAGCATGAAGGTCATGAAATCCCCAACCACAATGGAAGAAAGGGAAGAAAGTAGGATGATTTACAGAACTATTACACCTAAATTCTATGTTGATGCCCTCAAGGGATCCTTACGCAATATAATAAGCAGTGAAATAAGAGACAAGAATCAATAAAGAGCTGAATCTTCTCCAAAGCGCAACAACTTTAGAAGAGTTGCTTCATCAATACAATCCTTCTAATCCAAGTATCAAACAATATTCCTTGTTCATTATATTCCATGTATAAATTATGGTCATAAAGAAATGGATTGTAGATACTATGTCAGAAATGAGTTTAAAGGCCCTTATCAGTCCTATAAAAGCAAGTTTGCAAGTAGGAAAGTCAGAGACACTAATCGGTATATCAACATAAATGATAAGTCAATGACTTCCTTTTTAAAGTACAATACTAAATGCTATATATTCCATAACCTTGGGCATATAGCAAGTGATTATAGAAGAAACTTGAAATGGCTTCCTAAACAAGTTAAGGAAGAATTATTTCTACCATGCATAAAGGGAATCTCTCAAAAGTTTGGATAATAAAACCAAAAGAGTCAGAGCCAACTTTGATTTCTCAATGCTCAAATATGAACTGTTAAGAAGAGCTTATGCTCACACCTTGCAGAATTAGAGCCAACTCCATCTCTATTCTTTTTGCAACATATAAATGACCAATGTGTAAACCCCATCTTGTGGTAGAGTCCAAGGATGTTTTTGCTCAGAAGGTTGATGTACTTCAATTTTACAGCATGTTGATACCAACAATTGATGGAGGCTATATTGAATGAGGATACTCTTTCTGAGGTTGAACGATTAGGTGGGCATGTTATTTTGTATCGAGAGGAGGTTATTCCTATCACACACTAGTCAAACATTATAGGATATTTAGAAAGATGAAGGGTACACTATTGATTACAAAATAATACCATTGACGAGAGAAAGAGAAGCCCTTCCCATATATGTTGATGGAATTCAAAGAAATCTAGACAATGAAGGATCACAATACTTGTTTACCTCCCATACTATATTTTGAGAAGTTGTAACTTGTCTCAGGCTTGAAAAAAAAGCGTAACTAGCTTGTGGGGGATCATCTTTGGGAATGGTTTGTTGTGCAAGAATTCCATCTCCTGAAAGTCTTTTAGTCATCAAATTTTTGCATGATTAACAGGCCTTCAAATGGGGATTGTTAATCGCTCCAAGAAACTCCCATAGGTTGTAGCTCGGAGATGCCTAGTAACATATAATCTTCAATATTTTTCTAGGAACTATTGGAATGGATGATGGTTTGGTTCAAGCCAGATAACCACTTCAACACTGTTTTCACTCCAGACATGCATGAACACCCTCAACCTACAAGGCTTTAGACCACTAAGGCTTAATAGTTTGCAGATGAAGTGAATGAATGGAGAATACTAACCACACCAACAAATATATACATGACATATGATAGCCGGCTACAAGTAGTAAATGAAGCTTGCAAATATAATCTATCAATGCAAAGATAAGATGACAGTTATCTAGCGTTAGATACAGAAGAAACATGGATGACCTATTCAATAGAAAATCCAATTTACCAATGCAGAGATAAGATGACAATTATCTTGCATTAGATATAGGAGAAAACATGAATAAACTTATCTAGGTGCAAGTTTAGAACATGAGGGAAATGGACGTTGAACATGTAACAACAAAAGAAGCTTGTATTACTGAGAATGAAGATGAGACGCTGCAAGGAACAAAATATCTACAGTCTCCAGAAGTTGAACCCTGATTACATCTTTCTTTCAACTATTTATAGATCTTTAAAATGTTTTCCAGCTTTTTAGGGCTGGAGGTGTCTTAATCTATCCCCTACTATCATTAACTGCCTGGTTGCGTTCAAGGACACAATTTCCCTTCCATCATGAAAGCGGTAATTAATCCTGGTACAACACTGCCTTGTTAGGTGGTTGGATTGATTGTGTCAGTGAGGCTCCATGATTGTTTAATTTTGTTTGCAGAGATCGTGTTGTGTCCTTCTTCCTTCAGCCATGATTTTTGTTAATTTGATTCAATGATCCGACTGTCACAATATTGACAGTCGACCACCTTCTTCCCCGAGTAACTGATAGGAAGTGGAGTACGAGGTGCATGGGTGGGAGGACGTGTCAAATCAGATGAAAATGACAGAGTGGAGGAGGACAAGCATGAGCAATCATGAATGAGGGCCGTTAGATTGAGGGGAATACACGATGGAGATCAGGTGTAGGAGGCCTGAGGTTATGGTGAGAGCGGAACATGTCCGGGCCGTTAGATCACGATTTAGTAGATTGGACGACTATCAGGCGGTGGAGGTGAGAAAATGATAATGTACGGGGGTGGTTTTGTTTGGGCTGTTATGGTTTCTATCGGAAGGGCATCGGGCGGTAAGTGGTAAATGGCGGAGTCTGCCTGATTCCACTCAGTGGATGACACATAGCAGTAGAGGAGAGAGAAAAACCGCCTTTATCGGGTGGGTATTCCTCTCGCTTGTTGCTTGCACGATATGGGTGACAACCGTTAAATTTGGCGGGGGTGATCTAACGGCGGGGGACGGTCAGGCATGTTTTGTTGATCGTGAAACATGGGCTATCAGATCGGCGAGGGGAAGATCAACGGCGGAGGGACACGAAAATTCGAGACGTCCTCGAGAAATGTGTAGAGGGTGCATATAATGGAAAGGTAAGGTTTTGCGGGGGGTTTTGGGTTAATTTGCTTAGGACTAAAGCAAAAGAGGGTTGTAGGTTTTAACCCCGTACAGAAATTACCTGCATACGAATTCTAAAACACATAAAATAAACAATGCGAGAGCATAACACATAAAACACATATACATAGATATTTTCCCCTGGATCCCAAAACCGGGACTACTAGCTTGATTTTTCATTATGTTCCTTTCAATGTTATAATACATATTTATACATGTTGAAGCATCCAATAGCATGGATCGAAAACCATCGCATCCAATAGCATGGACCGAAAACCATCGCGTCCAAAAACATGTGCGAAAATCATGCACAAAACCATTGGTGGGTCTGCCCAACCTAACATAGGGTCCAAAACCAAAATTTTTCGGGGCGCTGCCCCAGACCCCATAAAGTGGGGTTACGGGTACTCCTCAAACCCCCTGTGACCCCCCCCACTACACAATCGGCACAACGAAGGGGGGCACCGCCCCCCCTCTAACCCCCCGGTTAACTACATGGGCTAGTCATGGAAAGAATATAACACAACCCAACAAGGGTTTCGTCGGGATGTGAGGGTTGGGTTAGGAAACGAGCAGAATGAAATGCAAGTGGAAGAGTGAAGAAAGTGGGGTAATGGCCCGTGTGGGGCCCTCTTTGGGACAACAAAACAGCCGATGCCCTTCCTTTAGCCTTCAAAACGTTAGCGCTACAGCTCAGGGCTAACACTGGCTCCTTCTAGGGATGAAAGCCTCCCTGTGATGTTTCAACAACTGCAAACCACTGCCTTTCCAGTAAACAAAAAGATTAAATCTACTACATAGTGTTCCATTTGGCATGGAGTCTAACTAGTATGAAATAAAACTGAAAAACATATTTACAATACCAAGTCTTTAAAGCCTTAAATTAAATACAGTTTCAAAAACCGCCCATTGACTGGGCCATCAAAAACACCTCCCCCCTCTAAATTTTGCAAAGTGAAAGTGTTGTTCATCTGAGCTCGAGCAATGTTAAACGGTCCTATCCATAAGGCATCAAATTTACCATGGTTTCCCTTCTTTTCCTTCAATGCATCCCATTTGAGAACCCAGTCACCAACCTGAAGACTGTCCATCTTTGATTTTTTATCAAAGACCTCCTTGATATTATTTTGATGCACTACTGACTTCTCAAGAAGTTGATCTCTGATTTGGTGAACTTCAACTAAGTCACTCATCCTCCTTGCCATGTCACTTTCCTCATCCTAATCCTCTTGCAATAATTTGGCCATAGGGAGGGTTAATTGGATTGGAAAAACGACCTCAGTACCGTACACCAGCTTGAATGGAGAGTTGCCTATGGATTTCTTAGTGGTAACTCTGTTAGCCCACAGGGCAAACTTCAACTTGGAATCCCAGTTCCATTTGTTGTCTTCCAATAGTTTTTTGATTATCCTTACTAGGATTTTATTGGGTGATTCTGCCAAGCCATTGCCTTGAGGATAATAGGAGGTAGAATGTACTAATTTAATGCCCATTGATTCACACATGTCCACTAATTCCCTTGCTCTGAAAGCTGCTGCATTATTAGTAACTATCTTGGTCAGGCAGCCAAATCTGGCAAAAATATTCTCAATTAAGAACTTCATGACAACCTGGTGATCAGCCTTCTTAGTGGGTATGGCTTCAATCCATTTGGTAAAACAGTCAGTGGCTACTAAGATCCACCGATGCTGGCCACTAGAATGTGGATTAATCTCCCTTATTAAATCTAAACCCCACTACTGAAAGGGACCATTGGTGTGTATTGGCTTTAAGGGCAATGATTTCAGCTGTTGTCTTCTTGTAAACCTCTAGCATCTGTCACAAGACTTCACAAATGAAAATACATCAGAGAATAGACTAGGCCAATAATACCTAGCCCTTAGGATCTTGTTGGCTGTGGTTTTCCAATAATGATGCCCTCCACAGATGCTGGAATGGAACTAATGCATGACTTCGACATATAGTTCTTTTCCTAGACACCTCAAGAGGATTCCAGATGGGTCCCTCCAATAAAGCAGGTTCTCATTAATGCAGAACTTGGCTGATTTGAGCTTAATGGTCCTGGCTTGACTTAAGATAAGCCCTTGAGGGACTTTTGTTTTCAACAAGAAATGAGCTATATTGGAATACCATTCACAAGTAGCCAAATTCTCAGCCAATGACTAATTCTACCCTTGTTCTTCTGTCGCCTCCTCTGCCTTTTCAACTTCTGATTCTGCACCTATGCAATTTATGTCCAGCGAACTACAATTTTCCTCAGCCATAAGCTGAGCTAGGCCCTGGCCTTTGACAAGTTTGGTGGGCTTTACTTCTATGCTGAATTCTATGAGTTTTGCAATCCATTTGGCCCTTTTTCCATCAACATCTGGTTGTGTTAGGACATCCTTTACTGAAGCCGAAGGTACATAGGCAACTACTTTTGAGTGCAAAATGTAGATTCGGAATGCTTTTAAAGACTTTATGAGGGCATATGCCTATTTTTCAATGAGGTCATACCTTAATTCAACATCCCTCAAAGTTTTGCTAAAGAAGGCCACTGGGCGCTCTACACCTTCACCATTTTTCTGCAACAAGATTGCTGCAAGTGTATCATAAGAAGCAAAAGAGAAAAAATAAAACTCCTTGGTGTAGTTTGGGATGACTAAGGTGGGGGCCTCCATGATAGCTCTTTTATTGGCTTCGAAAGATCTTCTTGCAGCCTTTGTCCATTTTATCTTTGATCCCTTCTTTAGCATGGAGATGATGTGCTTCACTAGTTCTGCAAAATTTGGAATAAACCTCCTCACAAAGTTAATCTTACCAAGAAAAGATTGAATGTCCTTTTTTAACCTTGGGATGGACAATGTCTGTATTGCTTGAACCCTTTCTGGATCAATCTTGACACTTGCAGCAGAAACAATATGTCCTAAAAGTTTGCCTTCCTCTAGAGCAAACTGTGACTTCTTGGGATTTACTAAGATTCCAAAACTTCTGCACTTCGGAAGCACCTCCTTCAAATGTTGCAAATGCTTCTTGTGACTGCTGGAAAATACTGTTACGTCATCAAGGTAAATAAGGACAAACTTGTCCTTTTCTCCCACAAAGGCTATGTCCATGTCCCTCTGAAAAGTAGCCCCAGCATTCATCAGTGCAAAAGGAATCTTGGAGTACATGAAAGTGCCCCAAGGAGTAGTGAAGGCAGTCTTCTCTTGATCCTCTGGGTGTACAACGACCTGGTTGTAACCTAAGAAACAGTCTAAGAAAGACATGACTCTAGCCCCTGAAACTTTTTGCAGCAAATGTTCCATCTTGGGTAGGGGGTAGTTGTCTTTCTTAGAGAACTTGTTCAGATTTATGAAGTCAACACAATGCCTGATTTCTCCATTTTTCTTCCTTACTACCACCAAGTTAGCTATCCATTTTGAATACATTATAGGAACTATGATTTTGGTAGCCAACAGTTTCTTAATTTCTTTTTCAATCAAAGGTAGTAATAGAGGGTTGATAGGTCTCAGCTTCTGCTTAAAAGGGATGGTGTCTTTCTCCAATGGAATCTTATACTGGATGATGTTTTTGTCATAAGTCTTAAGGTCATTGTATTCCCAGGCAAAGACATCAGCGAATTTCTTCATCAAGGTGCAATATTCATAACTTTGGGCAGCAGACAAGTGGGTGGAAAAGTTTATGTACTTTGGATGATCTGGACTCCCTATATTGTGTCTATGGACTATAGACTCATTCTCTTTCTAGGCAGGCTTATAAGGTACATCATTATTATCAAACAACTTCTCTAGAGGCACCAACCCTTTGGGTATATGATTACTAGGCAGTTGGACAATGTTGTCTTGACCAATTTTGTTTCTCAGCTAGGACCGAGGACTTTCCTCCATGGCTTCATTCTCTTGAACAATTTTCATTTTAGAGAATTCATAAATGACTTGTAGAAACTTATTGACTTCATTATCATCTTCAAAGACTTTCCATTACTTGACATTCTCAGGCAATGACGGTCTATATTTTATTTGGACTTCATAAGTCAATCTAGGGGGTAAAGGAGGAACAAATATACTAGCAGACACAGCAAGGGAATCAACAAGTTGATTCTTAGCCCTAGGGATGTATGAAATAGTAAAGCTATTGAACGAATACTTGAGCTTCCATACCTCAGATCTATATGCTTTCAGCCTAGCATGCCTCGCCTCGAATGTCTTATTCACCTGTTGAATAATAAGGTCTACATCTCCAAACAACTTCAGATGCTAGATGCCCATTTCTTTAGCAGTGTTCAAGCCTAAGATCAAAGCTTCGTATTCTGCTATATTATTTGTGACTTGAAAAGTCAGCTTGAAAGATAAATGTATGCATTCTTGTGTGGGAGATATCAGAACTACACCTGCTCTAGCAGCTTCCCTAGAGCAAGCTCCACCAAAGAACATGTCCCAAATTTGTGGGTCTTCTTCCTATATGACCTGAAAAACAGGTTTCCTGAGCTGGATGGAGGCCAACTGGGATTCTTCAATTTGGAGGATACAGGCTCCAAACTCAGTGTCAACAACATAGATGGGGCGATTAGTGGGATTCTTCTCATCACTGATGATATAAGCTAATTGAGCTTCCTTGTATAATCTCCTACTCTCACCTCCAAAACTGGGACAATAGCATAGGATAGATCATTTTGTAATGTTCCACCCAATTTTTTCATCCATCCCCTGGAAAGAAGCATGCCAAACTTAGGGGGAACATCTGCTACAACAATATCCATCATCATACTCTTCATAGGTAGCTGAGATAAGGTGATGGCTAGATCTTTGATTAGCCCCAAGCATTTCACCTTCATAGAATCAAAATAAAATAAGTCATGATAAGGCCTAGTGATGTCAAGGTCCAACTCATCCATGAAAACCTTAGGCATTAGATTATGGCTGGCACCTGTGTCCAACAGAAAATTGTGGAGGATTTTGTCATGAATAGTCAAGGAGACATAGAATGATGGAGAATTGTCATCAGAAGGTTCAGTCATTGGGCTAAGAACAACTGCAGGTTTGTCATCTTGTAAATTCACATAGTCGTTTGATGCACGTGCGGCCTTAAGCTCAAGGGCCTCAAGGATGGGTCTCTTAAAGGCTTCATTCTTCACCAGTTCCACCAGAGGTATAGATATTTTCATTTTCTGGATTTCTGATTCAAAACTGAAGGAGATGGGGGCTTGTTGGGACCTCTTACCTCTTGAGCTGGGGCTTTGAGAATGATGGGATCAAATACTGGTTGTTTTTTCTTGTTAGTTTGCTGCATTGCAGGTTCAAAAACTCTTTGAATAGGGGTTTCCTTGGCATTGTTCATCTTAGACCTCAGATTATATCTTTGCTGATCTTTGGTTTGCAGGACAACCCCACCATCCCATTTTTGGCTGGTATAGTCCTTGAATAGCGATTATTCATAGGTAGCCAAGGTAAAAAAGGAAGCACTACCTTTGTCTTCCATACAATGGATCTCATCATCTTCTTCGAACTGCTCCTCTTCCGTGACTACATTCTGAAATGGGGTCTTCACCCTTTGGCCTTCATTGGCATCTTTTCTCCTCTGCATAATGTGCAGCTGCTCATTGGCTTTTCTATATGGATTCAGATTCCTAGGAACAAAGGTATTAGGAACTCTTCCTTTCCCTAGGTGCTGCTCGACCTTTAATTTGGAGACTTTAAAGGCTAGTGACTCACCCCTCTATCTCCTCCGGTCAACATGTCTCTTGAGTTTCTCCGTAGCCATGATGTTGGATTCTACCTCCAAGGCTGCATCATGCATTTCGGCCAGAGAAGCACATCTTCTCTCCCTCAATAGTAGACAAAAATCAAAATCAAAGGCATTGGCATAAGTAAGTTTAGCAGAAGTAGGAGTGGGTTTCACTTCAGCTGGTATCTTGCTGTACACACGGTTAAACCTTTTATTGAAAAACAGGCATATGCTATTATAAAGTCTTTAAAGAAATTCTGAATTTACATCCTGCACTCCAAAGTGGTTGCCT
>Ga0068628_1000103_pt1 | contig 19713 bp, 18 predicted proteins | sample InSIn2gowninarea_FD_77431 | JGI IMG/M metagenome (GOLD analysis project Ga0068628, IMG submission 77431) | Clean room microbial communities from NASA Spacecraft Assembly Facility at Jet Propulsion Laboratory, Pasadena, California, USA -... ... | reverse complement strand
TGACCTAGAACCTATGACACTTACAATTACATTAACCCCTCTGCTAATGGTAGCGATGAATTCCTCCTTAGACATAGCTTTCTTGTATACCTTCAATTTGTAGCCATCTCAAATAGTGAGTGGATGTCCCTTCTAGTTTTGGTCCCATAGAAGAATGGGAAGTGGAGGATTTGTGTGTAGTATAAAGAGATGAAGAAATCCACCAAGACAGACCATTTCCATTTACCTTTAATTAATCAAGTTTTAGATGGTCTTGTAGGGAATAATTTCTTCTCTTTCCTACATGGATTCAATGGTTACAATCAAATCCAGATCAGCCTTAAGGATCAAGATAAAACTACATTCACCTATCCTTGGGGTACCTTTAATTATAGGTTTCTTCCTTTCGATTTATGTAATGCCCCTACTAGTTTTCAAAGTGCAGTTCTGAGCATCTTTGCTGAGCTGGTCCATGACCTTATAGAGATCTACATGGATGATTTCACTCCTTATGGGCGTGACTTCCTGGAGTCTCTCTCTAATCTCGGGAAAGTCTTGAAGAAATTCTTTGAAATTAACCTCTCACTTAGTCTTGAGAAGTGTGAATTCTCAATGAATGTAGGGATTGTCCTTGGCCATTCAATATCTCAAGAGGGAATACTAGTGGACCCAAATAAAATTGCCATCATTAAAAAGGGTCCCCACTCCTCCAAATCAAAGGGATGTTAGGAGTTTCTTAGGCTTAGGTAGATACTATAGGAGGTTTATCAAGGACTTTAGAAAAGTGGCTTCACGATTATTTGGGTTGCTGGCCAAGGACTCGTAATTCTTCTACACAGTAACTACCAAGAGGCCCTTGAGATCTTGAAAGAGAAATTAACCATTGCACCCATACTTAGAGGCCCCAATTGGGCTCTGTCTTTCCATATCCATGCTAGTGCATATGAAAACATTGTGGGGGCAGATTTAGGAAAAATAGATGGTAAGTTACCTTATCCCATTTACATCATTAGTAAAAAATTGTCTAAGGATGAATTAAACTGCACTGTAACTGAGAAAGAACACCTAGTTTTTCTTATACACTACATAACTGGATACCAATTTTTTTTTCATACTAACCATGAAAATATTAAATAATTGATGAATAAGCCTGATGTGAATGTTAGAATCGTTAGATGGTTTCTATTGTCATAACAGTTTGATTCAACTATCATTGACAAGCTAGGAAAGTAAAATGTAGTTGCAGATTTCCTATCTAGACTTGCTTTTCATGCAGGTGATGAAGGGATGGTCAATGATCAACTTCTAGTTGAGCACTTATTTTCTATCTCAATTCTCTTCTCATGGTTTGTTGACATAAAAAAATACCCAGTGGCTGCAAGATTCCCTCCAAATCTATCATCTAGGGAGAAGAGCAGAATTGTAAGGAAGAGTGCCCCTTTCACTTAGATTGGGGGAAATCTCTTCAAGCTGGGACCAGATCATATCTTAAGGAGATGTTTCAGGGAAGAGGAAGTCTTTGAAATTCTCTTAGCCTATCATGATGGGCCTTATGGAGTTAATTTTTCTTGCCAAGAGAACAACTTTAAAAGCTCTACAAGATGACTATTATTGGCCCACTCTCCACCAAGATTCCAGAAGGTATACCAACAAATGTGATTATTCTAGAGGATGGGGAAACGCACACCCAAGGATGCAATTCCCCTACAAACCCATGTGGCTCTAGATCCATTTAACAAGTGGGGAATGGATTTTATTGGGCCAATTGATCCACCATCAAGGTAGAAAAGGTACATCATTGTGTACACTGATTATTTGACAAAGCGGGTAGAGAAAAAGGTTGTCAAGGAAGCAAAAAAGGAGAAAGTGGTTGATTTCTTAAGGGAGAATGTTTTATAAAAATTTGGGTACCCTAGAGAGATAGTCACCAATCAGGGAGCTCAATTCACATTACATCTAATCTAGAATTTGTTAAGGAAGCATCATATCAAACATAGAAAATCTACTGCATATCACCCTCAGGCCAATAGAGAAATAGAGGTTACAAATCGAGAATTACATGGAATCCTCACCATGGTTTTTAGTTGTAACAAGGGACTTTGGGCACACATATTAGTGGAGGCCACTTGGGCCTATAACACAATGTGGAAAACAACTACTGGTTTTACTTCATATGATCTAGTTTATGGAAAGAAAATGCTTCTCTCTATTAAGTTTGAGTATAATACTTTAAGAGTGGAAACCCAATTCGATTTAGATGCCACCAAATCATAGCAAGAGAGTTGGCTCTAGTTAAATGGCTTGGATGTGTTCAAAATGAAGGCCCTCCTACACACTAAAGTTATGCTATTACAAAGGAAGGTCTGGCATGATAGGCATATCAAGCAAAAATTATTCCAAGAAGGGATTTGGACCTTACTATATGTCTCTAGGTTCATGGATTTCAAGGGAAAATTGATGAAAAGATGGTTAGTACAATATCTGATAGAGAATTGTCATGATAATAGAGTTATTAAAATAAGGACCATTGATGAGGAAGGGATCCCCTGACTCGTCTATGGCTACAAATTGAAGGTATACAAGAAAGCTATGTCTAAGGAGGAATTCATCGCTACCATTAGCAGAGGGGTTAATGTAATTGTAAGTGTCATAGGTTCTAGGTCATAACATTCCTAGATATTTTTATAAAAAAAAGAGAGAAAAAAAAGAGCCTAGATGAAAACATTTACGAGGCATCTAAGGCCAACTCTTGGGTTGAAAACCTCCCTAAGGCAACCCAGGAGTAAAAAAAAAATGAAAAAATTAAGATCCCTAGGATGAAAACCTATCTCATGGCACTTAGGGTAGGCACACAAGTTGAAAACCTCTCCTAAGGCAACATGTGTGTCTCAAAAAAGGAAAAGAAAAAAAATCAAAAACAAAGAAGGAAACAAAGAGGAAGCATAGAATATGGATCCACAACATGTCTGTTAATTGTTTTTGTCATTTTACAAGGTTGAAGAAAATGGCATATTCCACATCTATCAAGCTTACATACTCAAGATTCGCTTCACCTCTTCCTCCATCCAATTCATATCCACCATCCAAATTCATGTTCTCACCCATCTCCATCATCCGAGTAGCTCAAAAATAAAATTTCAACCCCTCTCTGTATTGCTATAGGAAGACTGTAATTCCTACAGGAAGTTCCTTTAGTAGCATAGGAAGGTTGTTAGGGTCCAACCTTAACCCCTTTATTTATGTTATAGGGTCGAGTCATAGTTATAGTGAGTTAAAGAGTCAGTAAAACCCATATTAATAATTGTAAGTGGTTGACCCACATTTAAGAAAGCGACCACAGTTAGTTGCAAATGGGCCATGGTATTAGATAGATGGTATTGAGATAACCATGGTAATTACCCATGGTATTGTATGTATGGATCCTATATAAATGATACAGACTCCCCATTGAGATATATTGAGTGTTATTTTGTAATCGAGCTCTCCTCGGCTGCAAGTTTCCCCCTCGAAGAGGCAGGTGAACATTCCTTTCATCTCTGAATAATAAAATGCTTATTGTTTTTCTCATTTTTTATGTGTTATGGGTTGTATTTCTTTGCATATTTAGTATTCTGGAATTTTTCGTAGGCCAAGAGGATAAAAAAGGCTCCAAAAAACTACAGGAAGAAAATTTAAATGAAAATACCACCAAGCATGACCTTGTTAAAGGTAAAAAAGGTTCTCCCACCATGGTTCACCAACCATCCATCATTAAACCATCCTAAACCAAAAAAAAAAAAAAAAAATTCAAGAACAAACACTACACACTATCTTACCCTGAAAAAATTCTTGAGAAACACACAAAGCACATCCTCTCTATTTTCACAAACCTACACTACTCCCTCTGAGTTCTAGCATCATCCTCCATGCCCTCTACAACATTTCTCATCACTACCATGTAGTTAAAATACCCTGAAAGATAAGGAAAGGACTCCTACAGGAAGAAAACCTCGTCCTGTAGCATCCTGTGCAACCATTAAAAAAATCCATAATCCTATCTTTTAATTCTTTCCCATCAAGTAGAGAGGGTGATACCAACTCATGAGGCACTCCACCACTCCAAGAAGGACTCTCCACCAGTAGCAGGAGTACCTTGGGCATAAACGAAGGACCTGCATGCATACCAACAACAATAGTCAAATACCATGAAGGGTAGATAAGATATACACAGGAATAAGAAAAAGAGAGCAAGACAACTCCCTTGGTGATAGTACAAAGGTATAACACTCCAACATGAACATCCCTACATTAGTCGATCACAAGGTAGGCACAGGTATGGAAACCTCTCATGTCCTCCCTATGTGAAAATAATGAAAAATATATGAATGTCGAGAGGAGGTATTTTTATAAGCTGGAAGTGGCGAGTTGACATGGCCACCCTCGGTGAGTAGACAAAAAGTGATTATGAGCCCGCATGCAATATGGAGGAGTTACATTAGTCAAGATAGGATCACAGAGAGTAGGTGTTCATTGTAACACCCCTCCCTTGTATGTAAAACTTTATTAACCTAAGATGAGAAAATGTAGGTATAATGTGTAACAAGAAAAGTAAATATGTTATGAAATAAATAAAATAATTAATCACTTAGAAAAGTGAGACACCAAGAGATGAAATTCTTGCCAAATCCCATTGGTGAATGGGAAGGGATAATTCTTTCATTGTTAGGTCTCTATACTACTAGTGTAACCCTTTATTGTTATTAATGCAACCCCCTTATTATATTGTTGTACCCACGTAGTCCCCATATTGTTATTATTGTGCCTCATATAAGCCCACTATTGCTATTGTTGTTCCCTTACATTATTATTGTTATGTCGGCTTTGATTATATTATGACCCCTTATACTCCTATATATAGAAAGGAGGTCTTGTCATTTGTATCATCCAAGAATTGTTCATTTGTGTAATCTAAAGGAGGTTTTCCCCTCGAAGAGGCTACTTTTTAAGTCATTGATATATCTTTTCTATCTTTTTGTGAGCTGGTTTCATAGCATTTTGTATCAAAACATTGGATTCTAGGGTTTCGTTGCTCCAAACAGGTCATGTGGAAGTTTCTCTGTAACATTTTTTCTACGACATTTCAGAAGCTCAAACAATAACCCATTTGATCAAAAATCACTTTGAACCTCGGGTCCAAATTTGAGATCTTGTCTCGCTATATTTTCAAATATATGATATGAGGAAGCCAGGGTTTTTGCAAGCTCTAGAATTCCATCTCAAATTTGTCAGCATGAAATTTTTGCTATAATTGTGTTTCTATGAAGGTTCAGACTCTGAAATTAAAATCCATTTTAGCCGACATCTTTGTGAAGCTCGAGCCCAAATTTTATATATTGGTTTGCTATATGTTCAAAGATATGGTCCAAGACATTTATGGTTTTCGCAAGTGCTCCCACTACATCCCAAATAGGTGACCCTGGGATAGTCATCATAACTTTCTCCCTAAGCATCTGATTGGAATTGTGTAAGAAGTTATAAATAGAGGATGGACTATACTTCTTTGTACATCATTTTAAGGTCCGAAGATATAGAAACAGACATGTTGAACTTCGTACAAGTTCACTCTAATGAAAAAATATATAATCAGGCCATCTTGGAAGATTGGGAATAACCCTTTCTTGGACAATGAAATTTCGATTAGACTTGTGGCATTAGAAGGAGGACAGAAAGGGATACTGTAGATCTCAATTCTAAACCTTGGCAATTTGGACTTTTATAAATATAACATATTCAAGATCGAGATCCTGAAAGCACAAAAAAAGAATGACTCGAATCAAGAAAATAGAAACACCTACTAATCACAATTGGATGGATGATTTGAAGAAAGAAATTGAAGCTAAGATAAATAGTTTTATATATGCCAAGGAAGCTTATATTGATGGTATGAAAGCATATTGGAAGAAAGGTATGGAATATTTGAGGAAAAAGACATGGAAGGTTTGAAGGAAAGTGGGACAAATCTGCTACAGGAAAGGCCTCATAATGGCAAAAAGGTAGTACAGGAAACTCATCATGAGAACAAAAGTAATGTTAATCATGATTTCATAGAATCTAATGTTATTGAACACCCAACATATTCCAAAGATATATATGAGGAAGTTTTATCGCAAGGATCTCATAGCATGGATACTACAGATGGAGAAATACTTTGATCAACATAATGTGCAAAAAACACAAAAGGTATGTATTACAATTTTATATTTAGAACTAAATGAGTTTGTATGGTATAGATGGATTTGTTCTCTTCTAAAACTTGTCACCTTGTCAGTTTTCATGGAGGAAATGATAGTACATTTTGAGGATACAAAGAGAAACACCTTCTTTAGCTAATTGATAAATCTCAAACAAAAGGGTTCAATGGTAGAGCACATTAAGGACTTTGAAAAGTTGAATATAGGGGTCAATGATATCCTAGAGAAGCATAGGATTGAATTCTTCATGGGGACTTTAAATGATAACATCCAACATGAGGTTCACCTTTGGGAACTTAATTCATTGTAGAAGGCATACAGATTGGCAATAAAAAATGAAAGCAAAATTATGGCAACAAGGAAGCCTACCACTCATAACTATAAAGATAGAATTGTTGCCGCTCCTAGCCTTTCACCACCTACAAGGTTGACACCGAAACAATTGGAATACAAAGAGAAAAAGGGATTTGTTACAATTGTGATAGAAAATACACTAAAGGTCGTAAGTGTGCTGAGAAGAAATTAATTTACATAGATGGGGAAGAGGAGTAAGAAAAGGAACGAGAAATGTCAAAAGAAGAGGATATACACCAGGAACCAATCCCAGTGAAAGATGAAATGAATCTAACCATATCTTGTAATGTATTGACAGGAATTACCACTCATCAAACTCTCAAGATAGGAGGGAATATCAAGAAGAAAAAGGTAATAGTGTTGATTGATTCGGGTAGTACCCATAATTTTATTCATTGTAATATAGCCAAGGAATTGAATTTCTTCCTATGTCCAACACCAGAGTGTCAAGTAATGGTTGCAAATGGAAGAACCATAAATTTCTCTAGAAGCTACCATAATATCAAGCTATCCATGGGATAATATGTCTTGAATATTCTAATGCTTTCGATTCCAATGGGTGGTGTAGATGTTGTACTAGGAGTCTAATGGCTATAATATTTGGGGATGATAGATTTTAATTTTCAAAAACTTTTGTTGAATTTTTTTGGGAGGGAAATGAATTTGAATTAAGGGATATCAGAAGGAAACCAAGAAAGATAATCAACTCTAACAACATGATATTTTTTCTAAAGAAAGAACAACGAGGTGTAATTGCACAATTATGTTCACTAGAGGTTCCCACATTGAAATCATCTATTTCTCCAGATCGACAAAAAAATTCGGACAAGCATTCCAAGGTATTTGAGACTCCCAACGGCCTCTCACCTATTCGTGATCATGATCATGCTATTCATTTGATTCCCGGAAGTGTTCCCCCAAACATCAGGCCTTATAGATATCCATATGCCCAAAAAGTTAAATTGAACGTATGGTTGCATAAATTCTAGAGGTTGGTATAATTCAACCTAGTCAAAGTTCTTTCTCTGCTCCAGTGGTATTAGTACAAAAGAAGGATGGATCATGGCATATGTGTCTAGATTATAGGGATCTCAACAAGCTTACTATTAAAGATAAATTTCCCATTCATGTCATTGATGAAATGTTGGATGAATTACATGGAGAAATTTACTTTACCAAGTCAAATCTTTGTTTAGGATATCATCAAATCATAACGAAGACTGAAGACATTCCGAAAACAACATTTAGAACTCATGAGGGTCATTATGAATTTTTGTTCACACTTTTTGGCCTTACCAATGCACCTTACACATTTCAAGGTTTGATGAATTCCATTTTCAAAGCCTTCCTTAGAAAATTGGTGCTAGTAAAGTTTGATGATATAGTAATCTACAACAAGTCTTAGAAGGATAATGTTAAACATGTTGACAGGGTGCTCAAACTATTGGAGGAGAAACAATTATATGCAAAAAGCTCCAAATGTTTCTTTGGAGTACAAGAGGTGGAATATTTGGGTACTTGTTGGCTCACAGCTCATCTTATCATATTCAATCTGATGGACAAACTAAGATAGTGAAAAATTGTTTGGGAGGATCTTCGTTGCTTTGTATATGATAAACATACACAACCGGTCAAGTGGTTGCCTCTGGCTAAATGGGGGTATAACACGTCCTTCCATATTGCAGCAAAAATGACCCCATTTATGGCACTTTATGGATATAACCTGCCATCCATCACATCATATTTAAAATTAAATTCTAAGGTTCAAGCAGTGGAAGATCACATCAAGCATCAACAAAAAGTTCTCAAACTTTTAAAGGATAACCTAAATTTGGTGCAAAATAGAATGAAACAACAAGCATATCAACATCACAGTGAAAGAAGTTTTGATGTAGGTGACTTGATATTTCTACAACTACAACCATACAAACAAATGTCCCTCTAACAAACTAAGAAGGATAATACATTATCACCAAATTATTATGGTTAGTACAAGGTGTTACAAAAGATTGGTTCTATGGAATACAAATTGGAGCTTCCTGCATCTTCCCAAGTGCACCCATTTTTCCATGTTTCATGCTTAAGGAAGGTTATAGGTGAGAAGATCTCAGTTCAAACAATATTTCTAGAACTTGAAAAGGAAGGAAAAACCTAAAGCAGTCACAGAAACAAGAACCTGATAGCTACAAAATCGATCAATTTCAGATTATCTCATCAAGTGCAAGAACTTACCTGCTGAAGATTACACATGGGAAGACGAGCATTTTATACAGAAGCATCTAAAACTACTCAAGCGTTGAGGACAACACTTTTTGAAGGAGAGGTACATGTTAGATCCCTATACTACTAGTGTAACCCCTTATTGTTATTAGTGTGACCTCCTTCTTATATTGTTGTGCCCATGTAGTCCCCATATTATTATTATTGTGCCCCATAGAAGCCTGCTATTGTTATTGTTGTGCCCTTACATTATTGTTGTTATGTCGACTTTGATTATATTATGACCCCTTAGACTCCTATATATAGAAAGGATGTCTTGTCATTTGTATCATCTAAGAATTTTTCATTTGTGTAATGTAAAAGAGGTTGCCCCCTCAAAGAGGCTGATTTTGAAGTCATTGATCTAACTTTTCTATCTTTTTGTGAGCTAGTTTCGTAACATTCATGATAAAGCTTCTAGATTGAACTCTAGATAATCTTGATGGATTTTAGATAAATATCCATTGAGAAAACATAAAAGCTTTGCAGGAGAGAAAGGCAAGATTTTATGAGAAAAAGCCTCAGGGGAGAGAAAGGGGAGCTTTTTTTAAAAAATCCTAGGAAAATGGATAAAAAAGATCCATAAAAGTGAGACGCTACTAATACAAACCATATCATGAAAGAGGGTATTAAATACTTGTTGCAGATATTAACATGAGGCAATGGATCCATGGCAAGAACCTTGGCTCGGGGGTGAACTAGAAGAATCAGTTCTAGGTTGGGTGGCCATCCTCAATATTCTAAGTGACATATTTTTAGATAATATGGTTCGCATGTGATGTTTTTATGTTGGCTCTTACCATCTATATTTTCAATTTTGAAGCATATAATAGAAATTTCTTAGGTTGTTCTCACATATAAATTGATTGAGTAATGTGCATGTGACAACTATGAATGAGTAGAATTGTCTATGTTAGCTATGGGCATGAGATAATTATATATGAGCGCATGTGACAGCCATTGCATATAAATTCAATCTCAGTTAGGTTTAGTCAAGAAACATAATATGTGGACCTTATGCAGTATTGGTGTTACCCTATCTTTTGTTTAAGATAGTGAATAATCACGCTTGAGTCAGCTATATAAAGTGGATAACTGTGGTTAAGGCTCAATTGTATAAACTATGGTGCAAGTTATTTATGCTATGCATTATGCATCCAATTATTATATTTTAACTAATGCATAATCCCTAAGATATACATGTTAACATTACATGCGACTGTGGGAGTAGGATTATGATTGTGTTATGGGAAATAATAGCTTTAATATAATTATATTGAAGTTTACATCTATGCTGATATTGGGGTAGCAAAGGAAGTAATTATTTATGCATAATTTTGACTTGTTGAATACCCATGATTGATCATTCCTTCGAGTTATAATACGTGCATAAGGGTTGAATTGGAAGCTTGTATTAAGGTTCTATTTATTGAACCTAAGATTCCACATCATGAACGTAGTAAAGGCTCGGAAGAGTTGTAGTATGGTACAAAGGGGTATGCCTCATTTCTTTGATGTTGTGAGAATTTGAAGGATATGAGTATAGGGTATTATAAATATTTGATTATGTAATACTTGTGATGATTGATTGAATCTAACTTTAACCGTAACAGATTTAAGGAATGGTAGCTTAGTAGGCTGTTGTCAAATTAGGCTTAGGGGTATGTGACAAATGGTATCCGAGCTTAATTTCAAACCTTTTTGCCTATGGGCCAACCCGCCTCTATAGAATATGAATAAGTTGAGGTCCTAAATTTTGCCTTACACTATTAAGAAGTTTAATAAAGGTTTCAGTTATAAATTGCTATAAGACAAATATTCTAGAATCCATGCAAGTTGAAATAAAATCTTAAAAGGATTCATTTGAGAAGGAAGTTGAAGTTGAAGAAACAACATATTATATTATATCTGCTAAGTGAATATATATATTAATATTCAATTATTTTTTTTAAACAATGATAAATTGAACTCGAGTTGTGTAAAATGATTTCCTATAATTGAAAAAGAACAAATAGTAGTTGTAAAGAAGGCTTATGGGTGTTTGAACGATGTATGTAAAATCATGTCGAATAGATAGTAAAAATAAGAAGGCCTTCAATGAGACCACAATCAATGTCTTCATGTTCGAATACACTTGATATGGTGTTTTTTTTCTTCTTTCGATAAATACACTCTATAAATATAGTGTAAGATAAGCTTAAATGTAAAAAAAAAGAAAACAAATTATGTGGTCAAGTCTTGGGCAATGGCACAAGATAACCATGATCGATCCTTGAGGTTGAGGGGTCAACTTGAGAACCTGTGGAATTCACCTTGCCTAGTTGTAAATGTGTGTAGGAAAATTATAACAGTAAACGCATCCAAATAAATATGAAACCGTAGGTGTTGTACCTTTGAGATAGTAGTAGGTCAGCTACCAATGCTAGAGAATCTAAAATAATTGTTTTGGGGGTTTTTGGTTTAATTTTTGGAAGACCAATGAATGAAGATAGATGTAGAATTGAAATAATTAATCCTTTGGGTTATATTAATATCTTAGCAAAGCACTGCTATAAAGCTTTACATAGTGATATAGATCAAAGTAGTGGTGAGAAGAAGACATCAAAAAATATGAATATCACAGTTTCCAGACTGTAAAACAGAACAATCATTAGTTGGAAAGCCTTCTAAATTACGTTCCAAAGGTTCAAGGTAGTATACTTAAGTGTACACAAGATGTTGATGATTTATTGATTAGAGGGGATTAGCTGAACAAATAGTTCATTAATCCATTCTCTTAATAGATGATCACTTTAGGAGCTTATAGGAATCCATTGAGACACAAATTGTTCCTACCTAGATATCTCTATAAGTCATAAGCATATGAAGAAATACATAATGATTGATAACTAGAAAATCTTACAGGATAACACAAAACTGTGTAAAAACATATTCGGAATCCTCTGCTTTGTATTAAGGTTATATAAAGTCTGAGTACATCAAATGTCTAGAAAAGCTTCCGTCAAAGGTGGCTTCCAGGTTCAAAGTAGAATTAACAGTCAAAAATTTACAAGAAATGAACTATGAATCTTGAACTCCGAACCCATAACATCTCAAGAAGAGAGTTATTTATACAATAATGAAACTAAAATTATCCTAAAACTGATTAATATTAATTCTAGGAAAGGAAAGATCTTCATGTAAGAATATAGGGGCAGTTGTTGTCCCTTTTATTCAGGGTGTGCTGGCTTTGTTGTTTGATATTTTTCCCTTTAAGCTGCTAAATTGTTTGAATCCTTTGTGCTGGGTTGATTTCATCATTTAATATTTGATCTGATACTCTTTAAACTCTCTAATATCCTTTAACCCTATTGAGTAACCTTTACTATTTCTTTTCGCCTTTACTGTGCAATCCAGGTTTTTACTATGTTTTTCAGTAGTAAATCACTTTAGATTTTATGTTATCGGGTAATGTAAATTGATATGATCTTCATAGTTGTCTTCCAACTGTACACAGGCTTTTTGTCTATAAGTCTGGAACAAAAACTTTACCTGCAAAACACAAACACTGTTAAGAAAAACAAGGTAATAGAGAAGGTCTTCAATGGCTTTATTTGAGCTTGAAAGGTTATTGGAAGGAGTCCATAGCATATCGGAAGGTAAAATGATTGTTTTATTGGCCACAGAGGCTTATGTAGGCTTCACTATGTAAAATAGGCAAAAACAGAGCAAAATGGTCATTTTGGCATTTAAACGGGAAAAACAATTTTGTTTTGAAATATCGCACGATAGTGAACATTAACTATTTTGTCATTTTGTGGGAGGCAGTTTTGGTTTTCATCACACCGCTTATGAAGCGTGAGCAGTTTTTGGAAGGGTTCACCCGATATGATTTAAAGCTTGACATGTAGCAAAGGAGGATGGTATAACACTGCTTTTTAGGTGGGTAATGCCCGTACAGAGAGTCATCTCAAAATTTGTCGAGGGCCGTTGGATTTGGACATATGTGATCGGATGGTGGTGGAGTGAAAGAGTAGTATGGAGGGTATGAACGATTAAATATGGTGGTAATGGCTTTATTATGTGTTAAAATTGTGACTAGTGGGGTTAAATGGAGGTTTAGTTATTTGTTCATTTAAATTATAAAAAACGATTTAACAAAGAAAAACTTTGCATAATGCATATGGCGGACCTGAAATAATATAAATGCGGGTGGATAACGATATCGGGTCCAGGCTAATCGCATATCGCATTCGGAGTTTAGCATACGACGACCCATTGCAAGGAATGCGATAGGTGCTAGACACGACATGGGAATAAACGATATATAATATGTGATCAGGTTCGGGTTCCAATCACAATCGAAGATCACAACTGGCAGAGGTTTATGCTATTAGCCGGACTTGTGATGAGGGTCGGATATGATATGGGTATAGATTATAATATATATTTGGTTGGGTCTGGGGCCTTTGTTAATCACATATGGCAATCGAGGAATAGTGCATTCATATGAAAGGCTTACAATGCGACAATATTGTGATGCGATATGAAATACATAGTTTTTTAATAAAACTAAAGGGTTTCGGGGTATTTCAATAAAGGAATTAATATATAAGGGAAAGGGAAAGTTTAAGGGTTTAATACTATAGTTAGTGTTACTATGGAATATGAGCGGAAAAAGGGTAAATATATGTGGAAAAGGGAAATTCACTAAATATTATGCTTTCTATGAGTTATTTGCTTTTCATATATGCATAATACTTAGGGTAAAATGTATTTTTGTGGGTTTTTTATGTAAATAGATATTATACATGCGATTTTTACTTTTCTTAGGAAAAAAGGGTTTTGACCTTAGGAAAAGGGGTTTTTTTGTGGAAAATGAATGAATATGAATGTATGAAGGTAGGAAAGGGGAAATTAATAAATATAGGAATGAATGGGGATGAAATTAGTAAATTAGTCATTCATTTGCTTTGTATAATTGCTTGATTGACATAGAAACATATGGTAAAAGATGATAATGTACCCTTTGTCCAATGAACCATCAAACATCATGTAACCTTCTTCTACTTACACTTTGCTTATCCTATCGTTTTTTCTTCACTTAATGGGTGCATTTAAGCTAGCAAACCCTTTTCCTTTCTTTTTATTTAACAAAAACAAACTATCTAATTCAACCCTTATAACATCCAAGGGCTCAGATTGAACTGATGAGCACCTTATTATTCTCTACCTAACTATTGATCTGCCAAGATTAAATAGTTTGGCCAGATCTTTTATTCTCTAATGATAACATCAAATCTAAAGCATGAAGTAGTCAAGATTAAACAATTTGACTGTCATGGGTTGTGGCATTCAAAACAAGTTGCACACAACCATTATTTTGTAGCAAAAATGAGTAGTGGAATTTAGACTTGCTCACTTTCAGAGTTTATTTGTTTTCTTTTCTTTCTATCCTAACATTTTCTTTTTGTCTTGATTTCTTAGGACATCTAACCTAACATTTTCTTTGATATGGACATCATCATCAAGATATATTTTTTCACTAAAATTTTATTCACTATTGTTCCATATCCTAACTTAACATTTTTTCAAATATTGTATCTTATCAAAACCAAAAAAATGCTAAGACATTGGCTCCAACTGGGGACTGCTTTCTCCTATAGAATGTAGAGAACCTGTAGGTCCATGTGCCTTCTCATCAGGCTATGGAGTCCTTGCTGTAAGAAAAATCACACTGACATCTTGAAAAGTAAAGAAAGCTAGAGTATTTATAATGAATTTACTTCTTAGTACTAAATGTAATGTTTGAGAAACCTTCCATTTACAAGATAAGTGGAATATAGCCCCTCAAGATTCTGCAGCACAAAAGTGTTGTTACCCTTCACTTTAGTAATTGTTAAAGGTCTAAACCATAGATTGTCAAATTTGCCATGCTTTCATTTCTCTTCTCTCTTGGCATCCCATTGTAGAACTAGATCACCTTCCTTAAAGTCCCTTTCCCTGGCTCTTCTATCAAATAGGGTCTTCATTTTATTATGATATTTCTGCAATTTGTATTAAACTTCATCTCTGTTCTCATTAAGTTCAATAATATGATTTATTCTTCTTGAAAAATCACCAGGTTCATCTGTTGAATCCTGCAAGAATTTTAAAACAAGGAAGGCCAAATTGGTAGGGAAAATTGCATCTTTCCCATAGACTAATTGAAATGGAGATTTTCTGGTTGATCTCTTTGGAGTAAGTCTATTTTCCCCTATTGCATAAATCAGATGTGAATCCTAGCTCTTCTTATGATCAGCCAGAGTCTTTTTTATTACCTTTACCAGGCTTGTTGGATTATTCTACAAGGCCATTACCTTGAGGGTAGTATGGAGTTGAATGATGTAACAGAATTTGATATTTCTGGCAAAAGTCAATCACTTTAACACTAGAAAAGGCTGTTGCATTATCTGTGACAATTTCAATTGTGCAACCAAATCTAGACAAGATATTCTCCTCAATAAACTTAATTACTACTGAATCAATAACATTCCTGACTAGAATTGCTTCCACCCATTTAGTAAAGTAGTCTGTTGCAATGAGGATCCATCTATACCAACTACTTGAAGTAGGGTGAATCTCTCTAATAAAATCTAATCCCCATTGAGAAAGAGGCACTGAAACTATTAATGGAACAAGTGGAAGAGCTGCTAATTTTTGTTTACCAGCAAACATTTGACAAGGAACACAACATATAACCTTTGCCCCTACTTGTAAGAACAATGTAGGCCAATAAAATCCTCCCCTTTGAATCTTTTATGTTGTTGCTCTCCAAGCATAATGTCCCCCACAAAATCTTGTATGAAACTGATCGATGATTCCTTCAGTTTCTAATTCTTTTAAACATAATAAAAAAATATTCAATGGATCTTTCCAGTATAAATTTTCATTTATAGTGCAGTACTTGATTAATTTTAACCTAAGGGTTTTACACTGGCTTTTGGAGAATGATGTTGGACACTCAAAATGGATCAAGAAATTTATGATATTTTGGTACCAGTTTGACAACAAGAATATTTCCTCAATGTGTATAGGACTGATCTGCTATGAAGGTAGAGGTTCTTGTGGATTCTCCCCTTCTGCAAGGACAAAATGTTCTTGTGTATTCTTCCCTTGTATTTCTAAAATAGAATTGATTCCAAGTACTTTGCAGTTGGATTCAGCTAGAAGCTTGGCGGTCTTGATAGTTATATCAAACTCTAGAATTTGAGTGATCCATCTATTAGGAACATAAGCAGTAATAGGTGAATGTAAGACATACATCCTAAATGATTTCAGGGCTTGAATGAGGGCATAGACTTGTTTGTCAATGATGTCATACTTAAGCTCAACATCTCTCATAACCTTGCTGAAAAAAGCTATGGGTTGGTCATGGGAATCTTCACTTTTCTGTAATGGAATGACAACATGGGTTGTTTCAGAGGCAAAAGAGAAAATACTAAATGGCTTAGTATAATTAGGGCTGGCTACGGTGGGAGCTTAAGAGATTTCCGTTTTTATTTGTTCAAATGTGTGCCTAAAAGAGGGAGTCCATTTGATTTCACGGTCCTTTCGGAGCATGTTAGTTATATATTTTACAATCTTTGCATAATTTGGAATAAACCTCCATAGAAAATTGATCTTCCCTAGAAAATCTTGAATCTCCTTCTTGTTTCTAGGTAAGGTCAATGATTCAATGGCAGATACTCGTTTGGGGTTAATTACCACTCCCTCCTTTGAAATTATATGGCCGAACAATTTTCCTTCTTTGACAGCAAATAAGGACTTCTTAGGGTTTAATGATGTTCCAAATTTTCTACACTTGTCAAAAACCTTCATCAAGTGCTTTAGATGTTTCTGATCAGATTTAGAAAAAAACAATTATGTCATCAAGATAAATAACCACAAATTTATTTACCTGACCCATCAATGCTATGTCCATAGTTCTCTGAAATGTTGCTCCAATGTTGGTTAAGCCAAATGGCATCCTAGCATACGTGAATGTACCCTAGGGTGTAGTAAAGGTTGTCATTTCTCTATCTGTTGTATCAACATTCACTTGATTGTGACTTGAAAAACGATCAAGCATAGAAAGTCTTTGTGGGTTCAAGGCAGTATACTTAAGCTTACACAAGATGCTGATGATTTATTGATTAGAGGGTATTAGATAAACAGATAGTTCATTAATCCATTCTCTTAATAGATGATCACTTCAGGAGCTTATAGGAATCAATTGAGAGAAAAATTGTTCCTGCCTAGATATCTCTATAAGACATAAGCATATGAAGAAATATATACTGATTGATAACTAGAAAAACTTATAGGATAACACAAAACTGTGTAAAACCAAATTCAGAACCCTCTGCTTTGTATTAAGGTTCCAGAAAGGTTGAGTACATCAAGTGTCTAGAAAAGCTTCCTTCAAAGGTGGCTTCCAGGTTCAAAGTAGTATTAACAGTCAAAACTTTACAAGAAATGAACTATGAATCTTGAACTCCGAACCCATAACATCTCGATAAGAGAGTTATATATACATTAATGAAACTAAAAATATCCTAAAAGTGATTAATATTAATTTTAGGAAAGGAAAGACCTTCATGCAAGAAGATAGGGGCAATGATTGAACTTCTTCTTGTTGTCCCTTTTATTTAGGTTGTGTTGGCTTTGCTGTTTGATATTTTTCCCTTTAAGCTATTAAAATTTTTGAATCCTTTGTGTTGCGTTCATTTCTTCATTTAATCTTTGATCTGATACTTTTTAAACTCTATAAATATCCTTTAACCCTGCTGAGTAACCTTTACTATTTATTTTTACCTCTACTCTGTAATCCAGATTTTTACTATGTTTTTCAATAGTAAATCACTTTAGATTTTATGTTACTCGGTAATGTAAATTGATATGATCTTCATATTTGTCTTCCAACTATACACAGGCTTTTTCTCTGTAAGCCTAAAATAGAAGCTTTTCCTACAAAACACAGAAACTATTAAGAAAAACAAGGTAATAGAGAAGGTCTTCAATGGCTTTATTTGAGCTTGAAAGGCTATTGAAAGGAGTCCATAGCATATAGGAAGGTAAAATGATGGTTTTATTGGTCGCAGAGGCTTATGGAGTCTTTTCTGTGTAAAATAGGCAAAAACAAAGAAAAATGGTCATTTTGGCATTTAAATAGGAAAAACAATTTTCTTTTGAAATATGGCACGATAGTGAACATTAACTATTTTGTCATTTTGCGGGAGGCGGTTTTGGTTTTCATCACACTGCTTATGAAGCGTGGATAGTTTTGGGAAGGGTTCAACCGATATGATTTAAAGCCTAACATGTAGCAAAGGAGGACAGTAGAATACTGCTTTTTAGGTGGGTAATGCCCATACAAAGAGTCAACCCAAAATTTGCTGAGGGCCGTTGGATTTGGATGTATGTGATCGGACGGTAGTGGAGTGAAAGAGTAGTATGGAGGGTATGAATGATTAAATATGGCAGTAATGGATTCATTATGTGTTGAAATTGTGATTAGCAGGGTTAAATGGAGGTTTAGTTATTTATTCATTTAAATTATAAAAAATGATTTAATAAAGAAAAACCTTTCAAAATGCATATGGCAGACCTGAAATAATGTAAATGCGGGCGAATAGTGATATCGAGTCTGGGCTAATCGCATATTGCATTCAGAGTTTAGCATATGACAACCCATCAAAAGGAATGTGATAGGTGCTAGATGCGACATGGGAATAAACGATATATGTTATGTGATCAAGTCCGGGTTCCAATTGCAATCGGAGATCATAATTGGAGGAGGTTTATGCTATTAGCGGGACTTTCGATGAAGGTCAGATGCAATATGGTTATATATTATAATATATATTTGGTCGGGTCTAGACCCATTGTTAATCACATATCGCAATTGGGGAATAGTGCATTCATATGAAAGGCTTGCGATCCAACAATATTGCAATGCGATATGAAATACATAGTTTTTTAATAAATCTAAAGGGTTTCGGGGTATTTTAATAAAGGAATTAATATATATGGAAAAGGGAAAGTTTAAGGGTTTAATATTATAGTTAATGTTAATATGGAATATGAGTGTAGAAAGGGTAAATATATGTGGAAAAGGGAAATTCACTAAGTATTATGCTTTCTATGAGATATTTTCTTTTCATTTATGCATAATACTTAGGGTAAAATGTATTTTTGTGGATTTTTTATGTAAAAAGGTATTTTACATGGGATTTTTACTTTTCTTAGGAAAAAAGGGTTTTGACCTTACGAAAAAGGGTTTTTTGGTGGAGAATGAATGAATATGTATGTATGAAGGTAGGAAAGGGGAAATTAGTAAATATAGGAATGAATGGGGATGAAATTAGTAAAGTAGTCCTTCATTTGCTTTGTATAATTGCCTGATTGACATAGAGACATATGGTAAAAGATGATAATGTACTTTTTGTCCAATGAACCAATAAACACTCTGTAACCTTCTTCTACTTAATCTTTGCTTATCCTATCAATTTTTCTTCACTTAATGGGTGCATTTAAGCTAGAAATCCATTTTCCTTTCTTTTTATTTAACAAAGACAAACTATCTAATTCTACCCTTATAACATCCAAGGGCTTAGATCAAACTATTGAGCACCTTATTATTCTCCACCTAACTATTGATTTGCCAAGATTAAACAGTTTGGCCAGATCTTTTATTCTCTAACTATAACATCAAATTTAAAGCATGAAGCACTCAAGATTAAACAATTTGACTGTCATAGGTTGTGGCATTTAAAACAAGTTGCTCACAACCATTATTTTGTAGCAAAAATGAGTAGTGGCATTTAGACTTGCTCACTTTCAGAGTTTATTTGTTTTCTTTTCTTTCTATCCTAACAATTTATTTTTGTCT
>Ga0068628_1000102_pt1 | contig 19718 bp, 17 predicted proteins | sample InSIn2gowninarea_FD_77431 | JGI IMG/M metagenome (GOLD analysis project Ga0068628, IMG submission 77431) | Clean room microbial communities from NASA Spacecraft Assembly Facility at Jet Propulsion Laboratory, Pasadena, California, USA -... ... | reverse complement strand
TCTCTTGGTGTCGCGGGCCTCGTACATGCTTGTTTTACCCAAAGCAACTTCTTCCATGTGCGCGGCCTCCTCCGACTGGCATTGCGACTGCCACGATTGTCTCTTTTGCGTTTGCAACATGTGGGCGGTATGTTCTCATCGTTGAGCGAGTCTTTGATTATCTTGCGCAGCGCGAGGGTGCAATAGCGATGGCCACAGGATAGTGTGTGCAACGTGCGGCGGTGTCGGGATCCGCTTTGGGGACAATGAGGGCAATCGCTGTAGGTTTGATCAGACTCGATTCTTGCTTGCTGAATATTTTCGCTTACTCTTTCTCTCTGGTCGAGTCTCCCGAGTCGGTTCTTCTCAGCCTCAATCTGCTTAATCCTCTTGTGATGATGTGTCTCTTTGGAGACGACTCTCTTGACCGAGACCACACGGACGATAGCGAAAATGTCGAAGGAGATGGCGAGATGATGGGCGAAGTCGCGAAGTTGAACGATGAGCGGCGGAAGTCGAATCTAGCATGGTTGACTATCGCATCGTAATCTTTTATTGACGTTGATGTGGCGGAACTGCGTCGCCCACGAGTAGGTCGAGTCCTGGCATTGGGACAATCTCTGGAGACGCGGGACGCATCCGTGATGTCTGTGGAGTGTGAGCCATGAGAGCCAGTGGAGATGGATCGTCGTGGATGTGTCGAGCTTGTCAAACTCGAAGTCGCTTTTGATTCCCTCGACTTGAGAGTGCTTTCGAGAAGGACAATGTCAATGTTCAGGTTCTGAGCTTGACTCCTCAAGTCTTCCTCAAAGGCTTCAACCGTTTGACCTTCGGCGAGTCGGAGGACTTCACGAGCGAACTCGTCGTCCATTGATACTGACTTCTTGCCCGAGTATCAAATATTGCCTCAATGAGTCCAGCTTTTTTTGATGTCGTGAGACCATGGGAATGGTCCAACTCCAGCCACAACAGTAGAACAAAGACAGCTGTGATCCAACTCGAACTGCCGAGACCTTCTACCAGTTGTCTAGGTACCAGTGTGTTGTAGCGATCTGTATCTCGGCAAACCAAGCTCAACCTCTCCGCAACAACCCGTCGACACCGGACTTTATTGCTGAGTAGTGTCCGTCGCAGAATGACAGCAGACGGCTCTTTGTTAACGAAAAAGGTTCTAAAATCTCACGGAGCGGCCACCGGACAACATAAAGAAGAAAAAGAGAAGTAAATGTCAGCGATTAACTTGATCATCGAAACCCATCACAGCGCAGGAGCTGCATGACGTCCCGAACACAAGGATTAAAACAGCCGTCTTGTTCGCCGCCCCAAGCCCGAGATCTCTATCTGGCTCCTGCTTGGTAATTCGAATTAAGATTCTTCTGCTCCAAGGGCTCGTGCCCTTTGGTATCGGTTCCCAATATACCCTTCTATGTGTCTTGTGATTTATCCTTGAGCTCGAGTCAGCTGTGTTTGGGATCGCGAAACACTAGCACCGCAGAATCGGTATCAATGCGATTGCGGGGCCTGTCAATGCATTCCGGCTTCACCGAAAGTTTGAGCTTGTAGCCACGGTGAGCCCTCGAGAAGCTGGTGATTGGCGGTCAAGGAATTGATCATTTCATAGAAGGGTCGTTGATTGACAGGTGATACTCTACACCGCATACCTTACCTTGACAAAGTACAGTTATAGCTGAGACACAAGCGAGCATCTAGGACGACAGGTTGACATGAACTCTCATCTCCATAATGCCTCGGCAGCAGATCTTGACGCCACAAGCCACTAGGTGTGGCATGAGATTGCTTAAGAAGAGTCATGCTGGCACCCTTACGATGAATCAATCACCAAGCAACATGCCGGTGCTTAGAGACATTCAACAACTCGGATGAGCAGTACCCGGATGAGCAGTCGCCTGTTGCAATCTCGAGGGATCCATCGACATCGGCTGCAACTTGTATAGAGGGGTGTTTGTCCTTCGAACTCAATTCCGAAGATCGGGTTCGATGTGATATTCCCGAGCATACGGGTCAGGGCGTACATCCCACATGTCATTGGGTTCGTGAAGGGTTTGGAGAGAAGTTGTTCTGAGACATATGATAAACATAGGACAACGTGGTTGTGGATAGCTTTGCGAACTGGTGATTTCTGGAAGTTGACAACATCGGTTCGCAAGCACACGGTCCATCCTAGGGCTGAAGCGTTGGTCCTTGAATATCGGAAACATTGCCCAATATTGCAACTTCCGTGGCGCGACAGGTAGACAGGTATGTCAGAGTGTTCGGAGACATGGAAGATCAGGCACGAAAGATGTTACGGTCGAGGACTCGAGGTACTACGGTGCAATGAGTTTGTGAAGCGATTCAGGAATCAGGATGCTCAAAGATTGAGGTTGAAGATCGACCGGCTCAGGAGGAGCCTCCCAGTCAGCGACCCGGGCCTGGTGATCGGGCTTGTCAAGGGCTTCTCTTCATGCTCCATGGTTCGTCATGCATGCATTCGGGTAAATGCAAGATGTTTGTGGGCTCGGAGTCCAGTCCAGTGTGAACGGTGATGGTTCACCTTGATTGACTTCATCAAACGTGACAGTATGGCAAGTTCTATAGCACAAGTCGTGTCTTCGTGCCGAAGAGAGAGCATGGAGCTTGACCGCAAGGATACGGTGACAGAAAAAGATGTCTCATGTTGAAACAGAGACACTGTTCCCTCCGTCTTATTCGCTGCAAAGCCGAAGCGAAGCGGAGCGAGGACGGAAGGAGGCTCGCGCCCGTGGTCGTTGCCAACGTTGGAAACGAAGCTTTCCCCAAACCGCATGCACTTTCAAGGGAGGGTTCAGATCTATCATGGTCTCGCTCACGACATGTCCCCATTCGAGCCTCCGGCCAGCGCATCAGCGTCTGACGCAAGCATACCAAGAAGAGGGACTGCCAGATCAGCCTCATCCCATCTAAGGCCCGAAGATGCATTTCTGACATACTCTCCGCCATATCGATCGACCAACAAGAATGCTGCATCCGACGACAAACGCAAAAGAGACAATCGTGGCAGTCGCAATGCCAGTCGGAGGAGGCCGCGCACATGGAAGAAGTTGCTTTGGGTAAAACAAGCATGTACGAGGCCCGCGACACCAAGAGAAGCTATATACCACCAAACAAACACTGAGACCTTCAGATCCCGACAACTACACGGATGAAGAGACCTTCTTAGACCATCTACAGCGCAATCCGCGTCTCCGACCTTATGACTTCTGGCCCCTTGTTGCAGACTCTACTGTCATCGTCCAGCACATTGGTTCCGTCATCATCTTCGTTTGCTGCTTTGTCGGCATCAAACAACAACGTGTGTCGCCTGTATCCGTTGTCAGCTGGGCTACCTTTGGCACCGTTCTGGGCTGGGTTGCTCGTGACTACTGGGTAGGACAAGAAGAGGCTGCACAGGCTGCTCGCGCTGCGCTTGCCGACGCCACAGCTTCATCTAAAGCTGTTATAGATAGTCAACACCTCCAGGAAGGTCCTTTGAGTCCTGCAGATCCCACCTCGACACTGTCAGAAAACGGTAAGCTAGGTTTGGGCATCTCGAGTGTAGCGGCTTCGCGTCCAGTTTCCATGCCTTCAGCGACCGAGAGCCCAGCATCAACGGCACCTACCATTGTTCACCTAAACGGGGCTGCTACATCCGCAGGTCACAATTATTACCCATCTTTCAGAAACCGGACCTCTTCCCTTTCGCCTCGCAACCAAGAGAGATTGGCAACAGCCAAGTCTGCAATTCTGATATATTGTGCACTGCTCGGCTTAAGCCCGATCCTGAAATCTTTGACCTTGTCAACTTCTCCCGACTCTATATGGGCCATGAGTACCTGGCTTCTGATTATCAACATCTTCACATTCGACTATGGTGCTGGTGTCGAAGCGAAGTAGGCTTTTCTACGCATATCTTGCACCGAGCCTTGCTGACAAAGCCCTACTAGATTTCCTGCTTCTCTTTCAACAAATGCTGCTCTTATGGCATCTACAGTTCTTGCCTCTCGGCTCCAATACACCAATGAAGTCTTTAGCTTGACACTCTTCAGTATCGAAGTGTTTGGACTGTTCCCAGTTTTCAGGCGACATGTTCGACACGCATCTTGGACAGGACATTTGATGTTGACTGCATTGATTGTCCTTGGTGCAGGAGGCGGGCTCTGCGTCACGATCACAGGGAGAGGATGGAAAGCCGGAGTTGGCGGTGCCATTCTCGGCGGTATTCTCACGTGTCTTGCCATGGGTATCACCAGCTGGTGGCTCATTGGATTACAAAGGTACAAGAACGAAATCCATGGGCCTTGGGATCCGGCACGTCCGATCATCAGACGACATTGGGATTGAAAACGACAAGAACAAGATTCATCTATGGCTCTATCACTCCTTCTGCTGTTCTATACATGAATTGCAGTCACACCAGTCGAGATAATGCTACTGTCAGACAATGATGTTTTGCGTCCTTTGGTCAGCTCGACTTGTCTATCCTTGAACTCAAGGAAGGAATCCCATGATATCCCTCCACCTCGTAGAAGGGGAACTTCAACATTTGTCAATGGACCAACGTCGTGTGCTTTTACAACGCGCACTGTCAGCGATGTGATACCGTCCACAGTGTGCCATTCGATAAGGATGACCTCCTTCTCTCCGGACACTCGTAGCGTCTGACTCATTAACTCAACCAGTGCCGACTCGTCTTTGTCAAAGACTGGAGAGAACCACAAGCCCAGACTCCATGGAACTGGCTGAGATGTCCAGGAGCTACTGTCCAGACAGTTTCCTTTGAGTGTAAAGGAATCCAAACCTCGGATCTTCCGAAGCAAGGACTGTAGGTACTTCCAACCACCCACCCGAGAACCTGCGTGGTTGGGCAGCCATCTGGTCAGGTCAAAGCACAACGAGCGTAAATATGGTATGTCAGATCTGAGAGTGCTGAGATCTGCACACCAGGCACCCAGCATATGCGCCCCACGGGTACAGCAGAAGTAATGCATCCATTCTTTGGCCATTGTTGCTTGCTGCTCGGTTTGCAGTGCTGTGTCCCCCGATGCAGTGTCTCTGAAGTCGATTGTGATACGGCGAACGTGGCTGGCTTGCGCTAATGACAACCGGGAAAAGAATGCTTGAATATGGGCGACACGTGTGAATACGAAGTCTCCCTTCTTCAATAGCACCGAACCATTTGCCTCAAGATAGATGGCACGGCAGGATCTTAGTAAGGCAACGCCCAGGCTAGGAATTTGACGGTGTTGTGATTCGATCTTTGTGTTCCAACTCGGGTTAACAATGGATGTAGAAGGTGTAAGAGCCAGGTCATAGATCTCATTCCTTAGCTCGCCAGGTAGTCTGAACAGAGGAGAGTGTGTTTGAGGTAGCATCACGGCCTCTTTGTGGATATTGTTCATAGTGTATGATCCGAAGAGATGTACGAAAATGAATTGTCAGACACGAAAGAATGCAAACAGGAATAAGACGAGACTATATAGCAGGAGCTCGTTGCTCGATTGGGATAGGGTCGAATCCTTTATGTGCTCCTGCAGCTGGTCTCGGACGCCCTCGACCCCGCCAAAACAACACCCTGATGGCCGGTCACACGCTGTTGCATGATAGCCGAATGTCTCCTCTTTTCCTACTCGGGACCTAGTCGGCGCTTTCAGATCTTTTCTGCCTGCTTCTCACCACTATTCGGTCCGCTTTATGTATGTTACATCTAGAGTCCATACGGCTCTATTTCCCACTGTGGTATATGGTCCGCCTTGCTCGGTTATGCAGTAAGCATGAGTCTCGTCGGGGTGCTTTGCGCCGATCCGAAGTCCCGCACCCGCGCGCCAAGATCCGCGTGCATCACGCGTCCAGCTTTGTTTCTGCCTCAACTCGAGACGTCGTGTCTTGCACATTCGTACCATATCATCATCACCTCGCTCGCTCAAACATCACCTTAGGTCGCCAAACAACTCTTTCTCCAGTCACCTCCTGATCAGACGTGGGCGCGTTTTCGCTTTACTCTTGTGTGCGGTCCGAAGTCGATCCGTGGTCGCGCAAATAGCGAAAGAAACCCAACTCTGTGGATCTTTCCGTAGCAAAAGTTTTTGCGGGACCCCATTGTTCTCGCTTTAGAGGTCGAGAACATTTCTTGGCTTCTTCTTGCTGGACTTGGGCGCGTTCTCGCTTTACTTTTGTGCGCGGTCCAGGTCTGGTCTTTCGCTTTTGCGCAAGTACGCCTACGGATTGGGCTTCGTGAGTTTTCGCAGCAGAGTTCTTGCGGAACCCTATCGTTTTCGGGTCCGTGGATTGTCATAGATTTGCATGTGGAGTCAGGGCTGCTCTGAAACCTGTACAGTGTCGCAAAGCCCGGGTGGGAGGGTTCCAGTATCAGACTTTCGAGTGCTGGGGTCTCATTGAGGTGCGTATAGTTTTCTGCTTAGCTGCTAACATCAGGCTCTTCTAATCCTTGTACTTGAACTCCCTACCACTGCGGTATGGAACCACCCCCAGGCATCGCTTTCGCACACGAGCTCGAATGGGTGTGCAAAGAACCTGCTTTAGTGGTCTGGAACGAGCCCGACCGGCCAGAGATCTCTTCGCTTGGGCTGCCATGTCCTACCGGAAAGCCCACGCTTTTGACTCTGTGGGTTGGCAAGAACGCCAATAACGAATTCCATCGGATGTTGCAATTACGCATCAGTATCCGAGTCTCGAAACGTCGAAAGATCCTCGACTATTATCTGCTTCCTCCTTCGGGCACTCGTGTCACCGCAAGCACTTCCATCGTCCACCTGAGAGATGCTTCTGAAAATATTAGGCAGTGTTTGGAAGAAGCGTATGGCAAATTTTCTACCCAAAAATGTCTTCGTATCCCGTTCTTTCAGCCCGAACCGGGTCGTGTTTTGATGCCGATTGCGCCGGACAGTGCGCCATGTCTTGGAGGCACCGCTCTACATTTGATGACTTTGTTTCGTTCGCTTTCTCAGGCTAGTAGTTTCGAGATCTTCGTCGGTCATAGCAGTTACGCTGATCACGCTCTGGCGAATATCGAAGGTGTCCTCGCAGACAGCACAAACATCGATTTGCTGAGCTCCTACAGAGGAAACGGAGGCGTGTTTGATGATTGGCGACGAATCGGCACTGAGCAATTGGGCCATGCGGGTATCCAGGACGAATACAAGCGTGCAGAGAACAATCCCGCAAACCTGGACACTGTCTCCGTTGAATCTTGTATACCAGGAGAACAACCTATGCATGCCCAGCCAACATGCTCACCACCACGTTATTCTCCACCACCAAAAACGGCAAATTTGCCCGCGACCCCTAAGAAGATTCATGCCGTGAATGAGAACTCAGACCCGACAAACACAGCGGGCTGCCTAAAGCGATCTCGTGGTAAGTTACTTCCATTCTATCGCTCCCGATCCGTTCGCTTGATACTATGAGCTGTAAAAATGCACGATTGTTTCCAGACCAGAGCCATGTCCACAGAAAGCCAATAGAAACAGATGCTCTCAATGGAAACCATCCTGTTCCTCAAATCATTGTGTATTTTTACAGTTCCACGCGCAATGGACTCGGCCTTGTGGAGACACTCCACAGTCTACCCCCGAATACTCCTGACTGAACCTGAGTGCAGCTTCCATTGATCCTGAACCCAACTTGCCACCTACGAAATCTGCGAGATCACGGCTAATCTCTTGCTCGCCAACCTTCAAAGATGCTTCTGACGTTATGCATGGTACTGAAAAAATGTCATCACTGAGACAGGCAACATGCTCGCCTACGGTAGTGAATACACCAAGCACTGTAGAGGATGTTCATACGATTCGTCCTGAACATCCCACACCAAATGATACGAAACCTTTCCGAGTTGCAGCAGATGAGTCCTTTGCTGGTCACTTACTAAGCGCCCGACGGAATACGTCGCCCTCAATCCTCTCAACCCCAGGTCGTTCTGATACACATAGTATCAAGCCCACAATTTTTACGAAGCGAGATGAGCTTCCCAGGTATTCGACTGATGCACACGATGTGTCTACCCAAGTCCTGAATCAAGACTTCGGGAAGAAAGCCAACAGCTTCATGTCCACTCTAATATCTTTGGGTACAAGTCCACCCAAGCCAACCATGCGCTCATTACACAAGGAACTACGCATGCTAGTCTCTGCAAAAGTGCCGCTGCTTACTGAGCAAGCTTTGCAACGCATCATCGACGATCTGCTAGAATCACTGGATTACAGTCAAAAAGTTGCCGAGATCGGACTACAGGAAACACTAGATGAATTGAAGGTTGAGCTACAGCTTGAAAAAGACAAAGGCCTCGAGGACATTGACGACCATGCGGAAAATGTTCTTGACGATATCAAAATTCAGATGGAGGATCTGGCAAGTGGGCATCTGTTGGCTTTCGAAGACACGCTGCAAAGGACTGGACAGCAGTTGAAGCAAACGCTGAAGGCTTTCTTGCTTGTCCTTGCTAAAGCGGTGGCTACAGGCAAAGTCGACGATGACGTCCAAACAACTAACATGGACGCGACTAATGCGACTAAATACCAAGAAGAGCACTCTTTCGCCACGTCTAGCACGCAGCCATCAAATTTCCCATTGCCTAGCACGGTACACTCGCCAGCAGTGGCCGCCACGAAGCTCTTTTTACTCGAGTCTGGGGATCTTTGCACGAGTGCGAAGGTGAAAGTTCTCGAGAGACTTGCAAGTCAGAGCACAGCCGAAATTTTTTTGACGGTGGACAAAGGGCTTCGCGAAGCTTGGGTTGCTAGCTGGACTGGCCAGGTTTCATCTTAGGATTGAATTCAATGTGAGGACGACTCTCTGCGGACGCTGGTTGGTTTTTCCACACTGTCGTGCATTACTACAGCCACCCAAAAACACACTTCTACGTATGGAGAGGTGCGAGAAGCATTGAGCACACATCCAGCCCAATATCCTCCTTGCTCTAGTGTGTGTTGATCTCAGGAGCAAGTAGTCGACTGTATCTGCTTCACTGTTTCTCTTCAGTCACCCTATGGCAAGCTGGAACAAAATTTTCAGGTTGCATCAAGGGCCTGAGAAAAATGATTGTGATGATTTGAACACAAATACAAGCTAAGGGGCTGTACTCTATCGAAGCATCCAAACTTATACACACAAGCTACAAGGCAATCATATCAACAATATCTTTGTTACAAAGCTTTGCTGCTAGAACACACATGGCTGCAGATTGCCGGAAGTGAGCGACCAGTGAAAGCTGCATCTGCTTCGCTCTCGAATTCACAATACAAAACAAATGCAATGTTCCTATTGGCCGACAAAAAGGGTCCGAATTGTTATTCGGACGGCACGCTGCCTAACTATTGTACTTAAGGCTCTATTTCTCTGTTCGGTACCATCACCTTCTCATCTCCTCACACCACAAATACAACACGACTTGACCTACTACTCCCAACTTGTTACACAACCTACTTCATATCCAGTTGAACAACATGACTTCTGAACCCAAAGCCAACACCTCATCTGGTTCTTCTCTCGGGTAAAAATTTTGAGTAAAGATCTTACCTTTAACTTTGTCTGACATAATAACAGTCTCTTTAATGACCCTACTCACATGGACGTCACCCTTGTCTTTGGCGATACCGATCGCCCTATCCGTCGCCGCGTCCACAAGGTCCTGTTCGCTGCCAGATCCAAGTACTTCAACAAGCTCTCCAAGGTAGGCCATATTTTTTTTTACACGCGTCAAATGCCATTCTCATCATATTGCCAGAAAACAACCGACGATACCTGGAAGCTTGAGGTTGGTGACTGCAACAGTGTCGAGGCCATGACCCGTCACGTCTACGGCCTGCCTTTCAACGAAGCCCCTGATGAGTCCGGCAACCTCGAGGAACACGATTGCACCGAATTCCTTCTCGACGTGTACCACGTCGCAGACCACTATCAGCTCGAAGATCTTCGCGATGAGGTCGCCGCAAAACTTGCTTCCCAGAGCGCCACTCTCTGGTGGGGCTGCGAGTGCAAGTTCCGTCGTTTCGCAGAAAAATTCGACAAGTTCCCTGAGCACGAAGCCAACTTTGAGAACAAGCCCATCCACGGCTTTATTGCCTTCTTCATCAACCACTTCAAGCAGCTGCGCGAACAGAAGGACTTCCGTGAGGCTGTCCTCGACCGCATGTCTCCTGGTGACGTGTACTTCGAGCACTTTGGTATCTCAAAGTTCGACAAGAACCGTGGTGTGTCGGTGTGCTCCTCCTGTGTCGAGAAGAAGAACAAGGGCTACAACTTTTGCTTGGGTTGTGAGGACGATGAGGAGGACAACACCAGCAAGTAGATTGGGCAGAGCCAACGGTTCGAAAGTTATACACTGCTGATCAAGCGGTTGGCAGAGCACAAGAATGAGACATGAACAAGGGCAGGGCGAGAAAAAAAAAAAGCAAATGGCAAGGGCAAAGAATGGGAGATTTCGGCTAGCATAAGTGACTAAGAAGGTCATCTGCAGCACTGAGAGATTGCAGATAATAACGACATGCGATTTTTGAGACCAGCATCAGAATTTCCACAAATTGTTGGCGAATTATAATCATGTTTTCAAATCTGCTATTTGGGTAGTTGACGTGTGTTGGAGGTTCGGAAGGTGTTTGATATCACGTGCTCTTGCTGTGCATCTAGAACCTTATTCCACACCACCCACCATCACTCTTCTCCATCAACACATCAGACTATACCATGTCCAGCATCGAAGATCCAAAGCAGCTATCCCTCCGCACAGGTCAGATATCGCATAATGCTCTAGGTATCAACGCTCCGCCGTCGCCAGCATACAAGTCAGCTCCGGCAGACTCGTCCGTGCACTATACCTGCTTCATCCGATTACCATTCCCCAGAGGCGATTTTGTAGATCCGCCACAGGTATTTGGTACTTACAAACATATTTTTGGACAGAGCTAAACGTGGGTAGGTTGACTGGAACTCGACCAAAGATCGTGCATTGTGGAAAATCATCTCTAAGGCTTCTAACAGCAAAGAGCTGGACTGTATGTATCGACCTGTAGTGATCAACAAAGATATCAAACTGACATCTCATCAGGGGAGGATCTGTCGGTATATCGTTCTTTCCGGTGGATATTGCAGCTGACAATAGCAGATCTACAAAGTTCGAGGTTTCTCTAGCCTTTCTCCTCCAGCAGGCAGCATGGCTCTACGAACGCCACTTTGCGCAGATGAAAGCGCAGATGAAGAAGCTCAGTCCTTCAGCTTGCCCGTCCCCTCTTCCACCTGACTCTACCGGCAATGTCGCTGTGAGCAGCAATGCGACCGCATTTGCAGTTGCTAGTCAAGGTAAGCTCAACTGTGTAAAGCGCCGAAATCTTCGAGTTAACCAGGATGTTATAGGTCAAAGGGCCCCCTCAGCTCTCTCAGCACGTATGCGCGATAGTCCCACTCCAACTATGGGTTCAGGTGGTTCAGGAGTGTTTCGCCAGCCTAACATGCTGCCCAATTTATCCACAGCTAACCAGCAGACAAAGACCGAAGGTCTCTCCCGCACACCTTCCACAAGAACACTGACACAAAGCCGCACCGGCCCACCCGCCAGTCCAGCACAACCAAGCAATCGAGCCTTCAACCCAGCCTTCGGGAACCACAGAAAGCCCGTATCACCCCAGCGCGAGATATCAGAGCCAGACTCGGATCCACTGCAGGAGTCAGAATCGGATTCTTCTTCTGAAGGAGAGAGTCAGAGTTTGGCGCGCAGCCAAGCGTTTAGACGACCAACGCACTACAACAAAAGCAAGTATGGCTATGATGACGAAGACGAGGATGAAGATGACGAGTCCTCTGGTGGATTCTTGCCGTTCGCTACTACGGCTACTGGAAGTGCTGATCCTGCTGCAACGCTCAAATCACCGGTCAAACGTGCGTATGAGCAAAGGGCAATCGGTCCTGACTCTTCTGCGTCTTCGGCAAGCTCTGCAGCAGCCACTCAAGCCACCACCGGCACTGGCAAGCAGAGAGAAATCACTCGAGGCGATTATGCACATGCGTCTCCAGCCAGTGCGTTGAGTCCCAGACACCGCGAAGAACTTTCCAAACTCAGCCCGAGGGTCCGTAGAGAGGGCTCCGAAGGTACACCGAGCATGGGAAGCTCATTCAGCGATCTTGACGGTACGTCGACTTGAATGTGGAGTGTCAGTGTGAGACAATTCATGCTGACACGGATAACAGATGCTAGTATATCTCAGTCGGCCATAGAAGAGGCATTCATGAGCCACATGCAACACGGCTCTACCACGAGCAGGATGAGCTCTATCAGCCAGGCATTGAGGAGCAAGTACTTGTGAGCGCGCGGAATCGGAGTTTCGATCCTCCCCATGTGCAAAAGCACGTAACGCGCGTGCCTATAAAAATGCACGATACTATTGGAGAATAAGATAGTGTCCAATGAAGAGGCGGTTCTGTGTTAGCTCTCTTTGGCCAAGATCTTTGTTTATCATAACACTATGCCCGCAGAAGACAGAAGACCGTATGGAAGTACAGATATCTCCTCTGGAAATTTAGAGTCGAGCAACATCCATGCGTTCCAACAGTATCGTTTTGAAAGACTCGACGACTGAGAGATAGAGCTCGGAAGAAGGGGTATGATAGCCCAGGTCCGTATGTGACACCTAGAGAGGCTATATGTCAGTCACTGCTTCTCAATATGGGGCTATGATTCAAATTTCTTTATGGTGGATCTCTGCATGGTAATCCGAGGGCTGCATTAGCCAAGAGAGTACGTCAGGGGTAGGAGTGTCATAGTGAGAGTGCCTTCTTTCCTGCCCAACGGAGTAGTTCTTTCCGTGGTCAGACCTCATACCTTTTAATCTATGAAAATGAGTTCTGTTGTGATATCATTATCATCTAAGGAGATCCTACAAACAGATATCGTCCCATCTTCAATTTTTAGCACACACTCTCCCGGTGTGCTAAAGACAGTCACAGTTTTGCAACCAAATATGCTTGAGCCTTTCCCATGTCGAGAGGTGTTTTTACATGGCTGTAGAAATACATGATAGTTTACAAAAGAGATTGGTTTCCAGAGAGAACACAGCAGTGGAGGCCGTCCCTGTGGCCACATTTCAATTCCGGATACAACTGTGCATTTTGATAGCTTGCGTAACACCACGTTGTCTTGGGGGAGAGTCGAAACTTTTTTGAGAGGGGTATGTTGAAACTTTCATGGGTATATTGCAATTATCATAAGTGCTCTTTTTCAACAGAGCTAAGCGCATGTTCCAAGTAATGCGACGCGGAATGCCAAATGAAACGTCCGAGCAAGATCATGCATACATATCATCGTATTCTCCGTCTTCCTCATCCGGTGGTGGTGTAGGGGCTCTCTTCTTGACCAACTCTTTTCTGTCGAGGGGGCAGGTAGGATTTAGCTTGAGCCAGGGGGTGATACATTCGAGGTCGAAGAGGTGATCCTTGTGGCAGGGAAGCTGAACGACAAGCGGGTGAGGATCTAGAGCAGACAATCAGTAAGATGTGACGACAATGTCCAAGAGGAATAAGACGCACCATCGAGGAAGGGGTTGCCGCAAATGGGACAGTCCTTGTCCTTCAAGCTCGTCTTTGGCACTCTATCCAGCTGGGCGAGGAACTCATCCGAGACACCCTTGACCTCCTTCGGAGGGTTCTCAGACTCTTGCATCAACTCTTCAACCATGCGAGCTAGCAGTTGATCTGTGTTCTCTTGCGATTGGCCATGGCCGCCGCCCTGCATCATGGAGAAGGCATTTGCGAGACTGCGGAAGGCTGCTGAGACGTCGCCGGGAAGAGGAAGAGAGTGTGTGTTCTGAGGGTGACGGTCTCCACTGGTGTCGACGAGATCGAGAGTGGTGAAGAAGGTGGAAAGATCAGGGCGGCGGGGCGGGGCCTCGTTCTTTTTCTCCTCTTTGATGTTGTGTTCGACTAAGGACTGTCAGTGATGTGCGAAGATGTTTTCACGAGGAGCCAAGCTCACCCTCGTAGCCTGACATGACTGCGCAGAATTGAGGAGTATATTTTTGGTGCTGGGGATGGTTTGGACGGAAAGGATGATGCGATGCGGAAGGTGTATACGGCGTTTATATGAGGTTAAATCCGCAGGCAGCACAGACTTGCGCGTTATTGTCGCTCCTGCCTTTCTTGTGTCGCATACACATTGATGGCTGGTCCATTTCGATGATAATGCCCTTCCCTCAAGTACCATGGAGAAAAGTACGCTAGATGGCAGCGAGGCCACTGCGACCCAGGACCAATTGCCTACGCCAGCACTGTCTCCCATCACTGAGCATGGTACAACCTCATACACCTCGGACCTCGATCTGACAAGTCCTGGTCTCGACGCCTTGTCCGAGAAGACGGCTAGCCCTGCGGGCACTCCAACCACAACAACATCGCGAGTCTTGAATAAAAAGACCAGCAATGGAAAGCTGCTCTCACCCTCTCCCACCCTCAAGCTGTCCTCAGCCCAGATGCAAGACTTGATCTCCTCGCCCGACTCGATTCCACTACGCGCCGTCGATGTTTCTACCGATGACATTCCGCCTTTGACTGACGAAAGTGTTGCGAAACCAAACGGGCTGGGCATCTCTGCCCGTGAAAAGACCTCCTCGACAGAGCCCATCAATCTACCTGTACAGAATGGTCGCCCTCCACCAACTGTCTCTAGACCTACTGCCAGTGGCCGCTCGAACTCAACACCTGTCATCAAACGTAAGGCTTCGTCAGCTCAAATATCGAGAAACCCGAACGAAAACAAAGACGCTTCGAAACCCAGACGCCCTACTTTGAATCTGAAAGGGTCGGAATACCAGGATGGTGCTGAAGCTTTGAAGCCCTCGCCCATGTCCGACTCCCTTCCATCTCCAATACCAGCCAGCATTCCCGTTCCGCCCCTCTCTCTGCCCACATACCTACAACTTGAGCTCTCTTCCGAGCGTCCTTCGGCTCTCTACATCCATCGCTCGGCCAGCAGCAACTTCCCGTACGAGTCTTCAAAAGTTAAGTTCGAGCGTCTGTACAACTTCTTGACTTTACCGCCTCAGCTAGAGCAGACTCTGGTATTCGGTGCATTGGCCTGTCTGGACGCTTGGTTATACACTTTCACCATCTTGCCTTTGAGGTTCTTGAAGGCCATCTTCATCCTGCTCAAGTGGTTCGTCCAAAGTCTCGTCAAAGAGTTCAAAGACGTCGGTTCCTTTATATACTCTGGACTGGGTCGTGTCTGGAGCCGTAGAAACCAACCGCCTTCCGCCAATCCTTCACGTAGAAGTTCCTTCAATTCACCCATGATCGACCCTGCTTCTGCTCCTGCAGTTCCTTCTGCTCAACCAGAGGTTCAAAATGTCTCAGCCTCGACGCGCTTCCAACAATTGCCCTCGAAACTTAAGATCCCTAGTCCGTTGTACCGTCACAGGCGTTCCAAGTCTACACCTTCTGCGCTGCTTCCAAATCACAAGGCTGACATGCTACATGGAGCGCTGATCATCATCAGCTGCATGATTCTTGTCCAATTCGATGCCAGTCGTATGTATCACAAGATTCGCGGACAAGCTGCTATCAAGCTCTACGTTATCTACAATGTCCTCGAAGTTTTCGATCGCCTTCTGTCAGCCATAGGTCAAGACATCATCGAATGTCTCTTTTCAAAAGAGACTCTGGAGCGCAAGCCTAATGGTCGCAGTAAGGTCCTACTTCCTCTAGGCATGTTTATACTTGCTCTGGCCTACAATGTCGCTCATGCGGCTATGCTGTTTTATCAAGTCATCGCGCTCAATGTCGCTGTCAATTCCTACTCGAATGCATTACTCACACTCTTGATGTCTAACCAGTTTGTTGAGATCAAGGGAACTGTTTTCAAGAAGTTTGAGAAGGAAAACCTATTCCAGCTGACTTGTGCAGATGTGGTTGAGAGATTCCAACTCTGGCTCATGCTACTCATCATCGCTCTGCGTAACATTGTTGAGGTTGGAGGTCTGAACATGGGCTCGTCTACAAGCGGCTCGACAACGAATTTTAGCACAAATTCGACAGCGTCGCCCATCCAGAGCACAAGCATTCTTCCTCAAGCCTTCAGCATGTTCCCAACAGGCTTTGGTCAGATCTTTGGGCCTTTCGTGACTGTGATCGGCAGTGAGATGATTGTTGACTGGGTCAAACACGCCTACATCTCAAAGTTCAACAACATCAAGCCAAGTCTCTACGGCCGCTTCTTGGATGTGCTGACGAAAGACTATTACTCACATGCTTTCGCCGATCAGAACTTGACTAAGCGACTAGGCCTTCCAGTGCTTCCTCTTTCATGTCTCTTCATACGTGCTTCAGTTCAAACTTATCACATGCTGATCGCTACCCACATGCCGCTGCCTATTCCTTCGACTGCTACAGCGATTGCATTAGAATCGGCATCTGGAGAGACTTCACCCTCTACTACCGCCGCGCTTGCGCACATTGACCAGATATTCAGGAGAGCATTGGGCAGGTCATCCTTCGGAGCAGGTGCTGATGCCGCTGCCGGTGCCAGCTCCTGGCGGTTCTGGACGATTGACGATGCGATCGCCTTGGGCACTATGCTCGTCTTCTTCCTGATCATATACCTTATCCTACTCGCACTCAAACTTCTGCTCGGTATGCTCTTGCTCAGTTTCGCACGCACACGCTATCGCAAGATGAAGATGCAAGAGCACAAGAAACAAAATTTCGACACTCAAGGTCGGAGAGTCGGTGGCTGGGGAGCCGTAGAAGTGGACGAAGACAAGCGTAGATGGATTTATGAAGATGACCCCGAAGGCTTGAAGAATCTTAGAGAGCGAGAAGCTAAAGGCAAGGAAAAAGCCAAAGGAGAGTTGAAACTTGATGGAGTGGATAGATACATGATGGCCGCGAAGAGGATCTGGTAGATGGTCGCTCCCATTCCAAACGATTCCGACGAACTATTGAAACCCTTCAAGATAACACATTTTGCCACTGACCGCATGCTATGAAGCAAGCATCATGAGATATTGGCTGGTATTGCGACTTTCGGATGTCCATTGCCGTGTTGATTGAGACTGTGAATATGTGACACGCGCCAATCTGCCAATTCTCTCGGCCCACGTAGCGATCTCATCCCGACTCGTGGTGGTTTTCCGGTGACAGGACCTAAATCGTAGATTAGGGAAGACATGAAGCACTCGGTGTGGTTTGAGGCTCAAACAAAAGGGTTGAGCTTTTAGAACGCACGAGTCTTTGGTCTGCAACAGAATTGCAGATCTCCCGCATTCCCTCCCCTTGTTTTTCTGCGAGGTGACGAGGTGATGCTGTATAAGAAGCATAATTTGTTCTTTAACAAGTCCATCTCGGAGTTCCGTGACGCCAAACAAAACCCGCCATCTTCTGTGCCGTTCAACATGCATATTCCGTGTCGTCATGATAAACATCAGTGTGAGGTCTGGCATGCATGGCTCTCATTATAGGCTATAGGTATTAGGTAGGAGCGAGTAGGTAAGGGAGCGGTTTCCTCTTCTTTCTCATCATTGTGATTGTTTACTTGTCCTTTTTGGATTGTATCGGATTGTCTTCTAGAAGGAATCCAGAATTTGTTGCGCCGACTACTGCGTGGCAACACAGCGTCAGTACACCGAGATTGGAATATCTCTTTGAACATGGAGCGGTCGATACCGCATGGTGAGGCCCTGCCCGGGGGCTCGCCACAAATGCCAGCAGAATCACTCAGACAACAAGACTCAAGAGATCACGCATATACTAGCAATGTACCTTCATCAGCAAGGATAGATGAACATCCGCAAATCTCACACCCACACGGCAACACGTATCTGTCCTGGCATCCTGGAACAACTCCAAACGACGAGGTCGCCATTCCATTGCACGAATCGGATCAATCATCTAGATCCTCCGGCGAGACAGCGATACCATCAGATTCAGAAGCATCTCCTAATCATGCTGCCATGCTCAACCATCCTACTGAAGAAGTGGAAGCACCGGAAACCGTCACACGACAGTCAGTCGAACAAGACCCATCCTTCGCTCCTGTTAAGACGACAACAAGTTCACGACCTAAGCTATCAGAACGAATGACCGAAGACGACTTCTTCCGTACCCTGTCTCGCAGGAAAACAAGCCAGGCCAGTATAAGCAGAGCACAGACACAAGAAGATCATGACGAAGAAAGAGAAGAGATCGACCGATTGATGTCGCGTATGTTTGGCAAGACAAGACAAGAACACTCTGAGGAAGAAAAGACAAGACACATCGGGCTTGTCTTCAAGAACCTCACAGTACGAGGCGTTGGCCTTGGTGCTGCACTACAGCCCACTGTTGGAGACATCTTCCTTGGTCTTCCCAGAAAGATCAAGAACCTTATTTCCAGAGGTCCTAAGAAAGCTGCTGGCAAACCACAGGAAAGAACAATTCTCTCGGATTTCAGTGGTGTTATCAAGCCTGCTGAGATGCTACTTGTACTTGGTCGACCTGGATCTGGTTGCACGACTTTGCTCAAGACGCTTGCCAACCAACGAGCAGGATATACCTCTATTGATGGCGAGGTTACTTATGGAGGCACCTCTGCTGAAGACATAGGCAAGAAATACAAGGGCGAGGTTCTCTTCATTCCTGATGACGATTTGCACTACGCAACTATCACTGTCAAAAACACTCTGTCTTTTGCTCTCAAGACCAAGACGCCTGGAAAGGACTCTCGTCTAGAAGGAGAATCTCGTGTAGCCTACGTCAAAGAGTTCTTGCGCATCGTTACCAAACTTTTCTGGATTGAACACACACTTGGTACCAAGGTAAGCATATGCTTAAACATATAAGTACTAGATTATCATTCTAATTCGTACCAAGGTTGGCAATGAATACATTCGCGGTGTATCTGGTGGTGAAAAGAAGAGAGTCACTATCGCAGAGGCCATGGTTACTAGAGGCAAGTTTCGTGCCTTTTCGCATCCAGCACTTAGCTTTAACTAACAAAGCTTAGCGAGCGCCCAAATGTGGGATAATAGCACGAAAGGCCTTGATGCAAGCACAGCCTTGGAGTATGTGCAGAGTTTGAGATCCTTGACTAACATGGCTCGTATCTCTACCGCCGTTGCTCTATATCAAGCAGGCGAGTCCCTCTATGATTGTTTCGACAAGGTAGTCTTGCTCCACGAAGGAAAATGCTGCTATTTTGGTCATACCGAGGATGCAGTAAAATACTTCAAGGACTTGGGCTTTGTACAACCAGATCGTTGGACATCTGCCGACTTCATCACCTCCGTCACAGACGAACACGAAAGACATGTCAAAGAAGGATGGGAAGACAAAGTTCCTCGATCTGGCGAAGACTTTGATCGTCTCTTTCAAGAAAGCGAACAGAAGAAACGCAACCTTAAAGAAATTGAAGCGTTCGAGGCTGAGACTCAGCAGCTTGTCCAAGCAAGACACGATGCTCAAACCAAAGCTACCAAGAAGAAGAATTTTGAGGTTTCTTTCCCAAAACAGGTCATGGCTTGTACTCAACGTCAGTTCTTGGTCATGATTGGCGACAAGCAAGCTACTATGGGCAAATGGGGAGGCATCGGTTTCCAGGCACTGATCGTAGGTTCGCTATTTTACGATCAGCCGAAGACTGCGACAGGAGCCTTCCCTCGAGGAGGTGTCATGTTCTTCTCCCTTCTATTCAACGCCCTACTCGCCTTGGCTGAGTTGACTGCTGTTTTCCAGTCTCGTCCTATCCTTTT